>Ga0209986_10001334_pt1 | contig 23634 bp, 17 predicted proteins | sample BlataG_FD_183168 | JGI IMG/M metagenome (GOLD analysis project Ga0209986, IMG submission 183168) | Deep subsurface microbial communities from Black Sea to uncover new lineages of life (NeLLi) - Black_00105 metaG (SPAdes) (version 2) | ecosystem: Environmental > Aquatic > Marine > Oceanic >... | reverse complement strand
ACCTGCAGGCAGAACATTAAGCGGAGTTGCGGAGCAGACTGCTAATTATATTCACAACTTTCCGGAAAATATTCCACATATTTCATCACCATTACCCTTTGCTTATGAAAGCACCGGCGCTGAAACATATTTCAGAGACGATAAAGATCCGAATCCCCTCTCCAGAAGGGTTTTTGCCTTTCATAAATCTGAAACACTTTTAGAATGGGCTAAACAGGATGCCACATTAAGAGCGCGACTTCAACAGCTTCCGCCTCTTATAACTTCCGGTCTTCGTGGCTGCCAGATCGAAGCCATTACCAATCTTGATATTTCCTTCAAAGAAGCTAGGCCCCGGGCATTGATCCAGATGGCCACCGGTAGCGGCAAGACATACACAGCCGTAAGTTTTGTGTACCGCCTGATTAAATTTGCCAAGGCCAAACGAGTACTGTTCCTGGTTGATCGAAGAACCCTTGGAAGACAAGCCCGGGGAGAATTTGCCCAATACATCGCACCTGATGACGGCAGAAAGTTCACTGAACTCTATAATGCACAGCTTCTATCAGGCCCTACCATAGATCCTGTCAGCAAAGTATGCATCACAACCATACAGCGGTTGTATTCGATGCTCAAAGGCAAGGAATTCGATCCAGACCAGGATGAAATACCCCTTTCGGATTTGACCACAGATAAGATCATAGGGGTAGCCTACAATCCCAATATTCCCATTGAAACATTTGATTTCATAATCACCGATGAGTGCCACCGCTCCATCTATAACCAGTGGCGCCAGGTCCTGGAGTATTTTGATGCATTTATCATCGGCCTGACAGCAACCCCTTCCAAGCAGACATTCGGCTTTTTCAATCAGAACCTTGTCATGGAATACAATCATGAAAGGGCTGTTGCCGATAGAGTCAATGTCGGATATGAGGTTTATCGTATCCGCACCAGAATTACGGAAAAAGGCAGCAAGGTTGAAGCAGGCTATCATATCGACAAACGTGACCGCCACACCCGTAAGATCCGATGGGAACAGCTTGATGAAGACCTGGAATACGATGAGAGAGAACTTGATAGATCTGTGGTGGCTGTCGACCAGATCCGCACAGTGATCCGCACTTTCAAGGAAAAGTTGTTTACTGAGATTTTCCCCGGACGTACAGAAATCCCAAAGACCCTTGTTTTTTCCAAGGATGATTCCCATGCCGAAGACATCGTGCAGATTATTCGGGAGGAGTTCGGCAAAGGGAATGAATTCTGTAAAAAGATCACTTATCGTACGACCGGAGAAAAGCCGGAGAATCTCATCGCCTCCTTCCGTAATTCCTATAATCCCCGTATTGCTGTGACCGTTGATATGATCTCCACCGGTACGGACATCCGCCCCCTGGAATGTCTCCTGTTTATGCGGGATGTGAAGTCTCGCGTTTATTATGAACAGATGAAAGGGCGTGGCACCCGTGTAATCTCTCCAACCGACCTTCAAGCCGTAACGCCCGATGTGAAGAACAAGACCCATTTCATCATCGTGGATGCTGTTGGGGCTACCGAGAGCGACAAGACGGATTCCAGGCCTCTTGAACGGAAAAAATCCGTCCCTTTTGATAAAATTGTGCAATCAATCGCCATAGGACAGAGGGATGAAGATACATTGATGACAATGGCCGGACGACTGGCAAAATTAAATGTTCAATTAGAGGAGGAACAGCAGAAGGAATTGGAGGATGCGGCTCACGGAAAATCTTTAATAGAGATCACGAACGAGTTCCTTGATGCAGTGAACCCGGATAAGCAGATTGAGAAGGCCAGAGAAATGTTTGATATGGAAACACCTTCGGATGAACAGATTGAAAATGCTATGGAAGCACTGACGACTGAAGCCTGCCTGGTATTTGATGACCCTGAATTCAGAAATACTCTAATCGAGATTAAAAGACAGCAATACCAGATCATTGATACAGTGAGCCCGGATGCTATCATTAGTGCTGAATTTGATCCGGGCCAGGCTGAAAAGGCTATACAGTCCTTCCGTGAGTTTATGGATACCAATAAAAACGAGATCCTGGCTTTACAGATCATTTACAATCAGCCTTATGACAAACGTCATCTGACTTATGAGATGATCAGGAATCTGGCCTATACTATGAAGAAACCCCCGTACAACCTGTCCACTGAGTATGTATGGAGGGCCTTTGAGCAGCTTGAGAAGGATAAAGTCAAAAAACGAAGACCCGAGTTTTTGCTCGCTGATATTATCTCACTGGTGAGGTTTGGGTTGCAGAAGGCAAATATGCTGGTTCCGTACCAGGAAACTGTGAATTTGCGGTTTACGGATTGGCTGGTTAACCAGGAAAAGGCTGGCAATATCTACACAGATGAACAGTTGGAATGGCTAACGATGATCAAAGACCATATCGCCACTAGCCTGGAGATCACAATGGATGACTTTGATAATGTACCCTTTTATGATAGGGGAGGGGCCACAAAGGCTTCTAATGTGTTTGGGGACAGGTTTAATGCTATCCTGGATGAATTAAATGAGGCGCTTGCAGCGTGAGTAAAGGTTTATTTGAAATTCCGAATAATTGGTATTGGGCTATTCTTTCTGATATTGGTTCCATTGCGGCAGGCGGCACTCCTTCAACAAAAGATGAAACAAATTTCAATGGCGGCATTTCGTGGCTAACACCTGCGGACCTGTCTGGTTATAGAAGAAAACATATTTCGCATGGGAACAGAAATCTCTCTGAACAAGGATTGAAAAATTCTTCAGCAGTGTTATTGCCAAAAGGTTCAGTTCTTTTTTCATCAAGAGCCCCAATTGGCTATGTGGTAATTGCAGAAAATCCCATTTCTACTAACCAAGGATTTAAAAACATCACCGTCTATGAACCAATTTTCAATGAGTATGTGTATTATTATTTAAAAGCAAATAAAAGACTTGCTGAAAAAAATGCGAGTGGAACGACTTTCTTAGAGATTTCAGCTAGAAACTTTTCCAATCTGCCAATACCAATACCACCACTTCCCGAACAACACCGCATTGTCGTTAAGATTGAGGAGTTGTTCACCAAACTGGATGCAGGCGTGGATGCTCTGAAGCAGGTGCAAGCCCAACTGAAACGCTACCGACAAGCTGTACTGAAAGCGGCCGTAGAAGGCAGACTCACTGCAGAATGGCGAGAACAGCACAAAGACGAACTGGAACCTGCCGACAAGCTGCTAGAACGGATTCAGGAAGATTGGAAGTCGAAACAGGGGAAGAAATACAAGGAGCTGGAGCAAGTAGATACTTCAGATCTGCATAAATTACCAGAGAAATGGACATGGGCCAATGTGAAACAAATCGGTGATGTAATCACTGGCACAACACCAAGTAAATCAAAACCTGAATTTTATGGCGGAGAGTTTCCCTTTTATAAACCAACAGATTTGAATGCTGGATATTTTGTTAAAGAATCAACTGATTCTTTAACTATTGAAGGAATTAGTAATGCACGTTTATTACCAGAAGATACAATCCTAGTTACTTGTATTGGTGCCACCATAGGAAAAACTGGATTAATAAAAAAACCTGGTGCATCGAATCAACAAATAAATGCAATAATTCCTGAAAGATATATTAATCCAAAATTTATCTATTTTTTGTGTATTTCACCATTCTTTCAAAATCAAATACTATCAAAAGCATCTTCCACAACTCTCCCTATTCTCAATAAATCAAAATTCGAAAAATTAGTTTTAATGATGCCTCCATATAAGGAACAAGAAATTATTGTAAGCAAAATTGAACGGCTATTTTCAATCATTAACGAATCTGAATTAGTCTTGAAATCCGAACTTAAACGAGCTCAATCCCTCCGCCATTCAATCCTGAAACGCGCCTTCGAAGGGAAATTGGTACCGCAGGATCCAAACGATGAACCTGCATCTTTCCTTCTGGAAAGAATTGAAGCTGAAAAAGCCAAACCAAAGAAATCCAAACAAATGGAGATGTTCTAAATGTCAAATGATTCATCAACACTAGTTCAGAAACTATGGAATTACTGCCACGTCCTGAGGGACGATGGCGTTAGCTACGGAGACTATGTTGAGCAGCTCACATACCTACTTTTCCTAAAAATGGACGATGAGCAGACCAAACCACCCTTCAACAGAGAATCAAAAATTCCTGCCGAATACAATTGGAAAAGCCTGCTGGACAAGGACGGGGATGAACTGGAAGTCCAGTATCGTCATATCCTTGAAAATCTGGGCAAAGAGTCCGGCGTAATGGGCGTCATCTTCCGTAAGTCCCAGAACAAGATCCAGGATCCCGCCAAACTGAAACGCCTAGTCGACATGATTGATAAGGAAACCTGGCTAGGCCTGAGCGTGGATGTGAAGAGCGATACTTACGAAGGCCTATTGCAGAAAAATGCTGAAGATGTAAAGACTGGAGCAGGTCAATATTTTACTCCCAGACCGCTTATTGATGCGATTGTCGATGTGATGCGGCCCGAGCCTAGTATGGAGATCATTGACCCCGCCTGTGGAACAGGGGGATTTCTTATATCCGCACACAATTACATTGCCAAACATTATCAACTGGATAAAGAACAGAAGCAGCATCTTAGATATCACGCCTTAAGAGGTGTGGAAATCGCTGATAATGTGGCCAGACTCTGTGTGATGAATCTCTACCTGCATGGCATCGGCGGTGATGAAAGTTTGGTTGATGTTGATGATTCACTGGAATCCGACAGGGGACATCGCTATGATCAGGTGTTAACAAATCCACCTTTTGGCAAGAAAAGCAGCATTACTATTGTCAATGAAGTAGGAAAGGCAATCAGGGAAAAAATCGAGTATGAGAGGACTGATTTCTGGGCCACAACATCCAATAAACAGTTGAACTTTGTCCAGCATATAAAGACCTTGCTCAAGATCAACGGTAGCGCTGCTATGGTAGTGCCTGATAATGTGCTTTTTGAAGGTGGGGCAGGGGAGACCATCCGGCGCAAGCTTCTGCATGGATGTGATGTACATACACTTTTGAGACTGCCAACAGGAGTATTTTATGCCCAAGGAGTAAAGGCCAATGTGCTGTTCTTTGACCGTAAGCCTGCTAGTGAAACCCCTTGGACCAAGGAGCTTTGGATATATGACCTTCGTACAAATATGCATTTCACCCTGAAGACCAACCCATTGAAGTATGAAGACTTGAATGATTTTATTCAATGTTACAATCTTAAGAATCGCCATCAACGTAAGGAAACAGAGCGATTCAATCGCTTCACCTATGATGAACTGATGCAACGGGATAAGGTGAGCCTGGATATCTTCTGGCTTAAAGATGAGAGTCTCGAAGATATGGAGAACCTGCCGGATCCTGATGTGCTTGCATTGGAAATTGCAGAAAATTTGGAGTCTGCCTTAGATCAATTTAGAGCTATTTACGAAGATCTCGAAGAAAAGCATAAAACATAGATATAAAATTGTCAGTAATTTAAAATAAATTTTGATGGATCTTTCTAGTAATTTTCAGATATTTTGTAACAGCATAAAAATCTCATGAAATACTCGTTCAACTATTTCAAGGAGGAGTGAAAATGTACATTCGTCGGGTTGTGATAAAGAACTTCAAAAATCTTCAAAACATTGATGTGTCCATGGAAGAAGGACTCACTTGTGTGGTTGGGGAGAACAATTCTGGCAAGACCAATTTCCTTTTGGCCTTGCGCCTTGCGCTTGATGCTAATTTGCCTAGCTACATTAGAACCATAAGCCAGGAAGACTTCTCACATGGCATTGATATCAGTACACCACAACAGGTATTTGTAGGTGTAGAAATAACAGGCTTTTACGATAAAGAACGTGATGAAAAGGTTAAAGAACTAGCACTGGCACAGGAATGGGCCGTCGAAGAGAATGTTGCCAGAATATGCTATCGTTTTAGGCCAGAACCACTGGTTCGACAAGCAATAGAGTCAGGGGAGCATGAAGGAGAAGGACTGACGATAGAGGATTACGAATATGAGCTTGTTGGTGGTGCTGTCACAGATGAAAATGGTAATCTTAAAGACCTTAACGCAATTGAATGGGACGACGACTTCCATGTTTTCGTGAAGATCGGCCGCTTAGCAGGATTCCGGCTTGTGTACTTGCCTGCGATACGAGACGTTGAGGAAGATCTACGACGCTTGGCCACTTCTCCTTTATATAAGCTGCTTGATGTAATTGACCTTTCACAAGAGAAAAAGGATGAACTTATTGAATTGATTAAAAAGGCAAACGATGAAGTTTCAAGCCAGAGTGAGATTAAAAATCTTGCTGTGGACATAAATACAGCCCTGGAAGGAGCAGTAGGGCCAGTTTTCAAGCTCGATGTTGGCCTCGGAATGTCGTCTCCTACCTTTGTTGCAATCGCGCGAGCACTGAGGATCCTGTTGTCCGGCCAAGGATTAAAAGATGCCGATCCATCCCGAAACGGGCTCGGGCTCAACAATATATTATATGTCAGCATGCTTCTTTCGTACTTTGAAAAACGGATGGAGCAGGATGACACGGCAGGCCAACTATTGCTGATTGAGGAACCTGAAGCCCATTTACATCCCCAACTTCAGAGAATACTGTTTGGCAGACTTTTGTCAAGAGATTGCCAAATCGTAGCCACAACTCACAGTACTCACATCACCTCTCGTGCATATCTAAAAACCCTGCTAATTCTAACGCCGGATAGGGAAGCAACAGTGTCAGCCTGTCGCCCGATAATGAATCCTGATATTGAAGGTAAAGTCATAAGCGATCTTGAGCGTTACCTTGATGCAACGAAATCAGCGCTTCTCTTTGCACGACGTATAATTCTTGTGGAGGGAATGTCGGAGGTTTTTCTGATACCGAAAATGGTCAAAAAGGTGAAAGGAATCGATCTTGAGGAGCATGGGATATCAATAATCCCTATCTACGGCGTCCATTTTAATTCATATCTAAAGCTGTTCGGCGCTGATGGTATCAAGAAAAAGTGTGCTGTACTCACAGACGGAGACCTTCAACCCAGTGATGCGGAAAAAGCGCAAAAAATGGAGTTTCCCAGAGTAGATGACCTAAAAGTCCACGAAAGCGATTTCATAAAGGTGTTTCATTGCGAAACTACATTTGAGCATGCAATTGCCGAACCAGCCAATCTCAAGACGTATGCTAAGGCTGCCGAGGAGCTTGGCGCTGATAATGTATCCGCTGAGCTCATGAGTTACTTCGAGCAAAGAGGAAAGCTGACGGATGTCCAGAAAAATAAATCTAGGGAAAAAGTTCTAGCTACTTCAAAAAGATTTGGTAAAGCTCGCTTTGCCCAAGTGGCATCGAAGTATGTAGATGATATCGAAATTCTCCCTCGCTATATAGAAGAAGCGGTTGTATGGGTCACAGAATGAAGCTCACACAACAACAAAGAGAAGCTGTACTTTATGAGATGGACCTATCTTTGGTATCGTGCCCTGGCAGCGGCAAGACTCATACGATAGTGGCTCGCTTACTGCGATGCTTAGATGATGTGAGGGATACGACACGTTTTGTAGGATGCATCACCTACACCAACGCGGCTGTCAACGAGATTCAATATAGACTTTCAACTTGCCTTGGGAGAGAAGAATTCGAGGACAAGATTGATGTAGGAACAATTCATTCTTTCTGCCTCAACAACATATTTCGTCCAAATCATTGGCGACTTGAAACTTTTCAGCAAGGATTCTCAATCCTCACTCCAGACGATAAGGAATATCAGGAGTTTGTTGGTGAGATTATCAAGGACCACTTTTTGGACCCTCGCGCATTTGATCAGTTCGAACTACTGTTTAAGGGTCACGCTATACCATATTACCTTACAGCCGCCGCCGCAGAAAGCTACTGGAATTACCTCGATAGCCATAAATATGTTGATTTCAATGGGATAATTTACTATGCAGCGCAGCTTGTAACTCAATTTACATTCATTCCTGGAGGGCTTGCAGCAAGATTTGCATGGCTTCTTGTTGACGAGTTCCAGGACACCTCTGAGTTTCAGGTCCAAATCTTGAATCTCATCGCTTCATACGGAAGGACGCGGTTCTTTATCGTGGGTGATCCAGGCCAGTCAATCATGAGCTTTGCAGGAGGACGACCTGAGCTCATGAGGGAATTTGCGTCCATAATTTCAGCAAAAAATGATCTCACTCTCTCTGGTAATTTCCGGAGTTCCTCTAATATTGTCAATCTAGCAGAGACTCTACAGCCAAGAACTCCTAGGATGGATGCTGTTGGAGATAACAAAGATTACGACTTCACTCCATTGTGGATAGAATCTCATGACACTTTTTCTGGGATAGCGGACCATTTTCTACCTGAAATCCAAGAGCGGGATATTCACTATGGAGAAGTTGCAATCCTTGCTCCCAATTTCTATATTCTATGCGGGATTGCTTCTCGTCTGCGAGATATGGGCATTCCCCTCATGGGACCAGGCGCAAGGCCTTATAAAAAATCGTCTCATCTCATTGCTCCGCTGGCAGAAGTAACATGTTCTCATATTGAATCCGAAGACTCGAGGTTAATACGAACGATTAGGCGCCGTATACAAGAGATAATAGAGTGTTGTGAGTCTCGTTGGAATCCTCGTCTTTTTGGATTCCTTGGCGATCTTGCTATTGCAGAAATTATACGACTAGCAGAAAAACTAAAAGATAAAGATCCGATAGTGAAAAAATTCCTAAATAAATTTGCAGCTGGGACTGCAGATATCTTAGTTAGGCGTGAATTGCTAGCCGATTCAAGTCGACACTTTTTGATAGAGTCTAGCAGGACCATGATTAATGATATAGAGAAACATAGCGGCAGTAGCAGTGTAGATGTAGACAGTTTCTCCGTGTCTGAACTTGGGTTATTTGCTAGGGGAGACCGAAGCATTAAGCTGTTGACACTTCATAAAGCCAAAGGGCGTGAATTTGATGCTGTGGCTATAGTAAAAGCTCAAGATGGACTTATCCCTTATGGTAATCCTTCTGCGGGGAGTGATCTTGAAACGGAAGCCAAAAGGCTTCTTTATGTTGGAATAACTCGGGCTAGAAAGTTGCTAATGTTGTTTACAGATGCTCTGGACATAAAGCCTCGTTCGCGATTTCTGTCTATTATTTTTCCCGATGGACCTATGTCAACCTGATTTAAATAACATTGTTATTAGCATAATCTACAATAACAAGATGAATATGTGATAAATAAATGAGGTCAGTTTTGTAGCCTCATAGCAGTAATATATTTTTATAGGTACACAGTAAACTAAAAATTCGTTCGGTCAATATATGATTATGTATTTTTTAATCACTACAACCTATCGAAAAAGAGCCGAGAAAAATCTGGGTCTGAGCAAAGTATGGGATCTAACAGAACGTGAAATATCTCCTCTCGCTAAGGACTCTCTTTTAATTTTACAGTCAGAAGAATTTCTCAGAATGAAATCAGAACATGTAGCATGGGGATCTCAACTCTTACTCGAATTTCAAGACCTCCAATCAATCCAGCTTCCAAAAAAGGGACCGTTTTTAAATGTAAATTTTTTGTTTTATCAAGGCTTAAACACACTTAGGGAATCAATAGTTGCTGGTCTCAACGGTTTATATCATCCGTCGTTCTCATCACTCCGTTCTGCCTTAGAACAATTCATATTCCATGTTTGGTGGAAGATACGCTTGAAAAAAACTGAGGATTACAGAGAATTTTATGATTGGATTTCTGGGGATAAGCAATCCGTTAGTTTTGGTGATGCAATTAGAGAGGTCTATGACAAAAGCGATCTCCCCTCACAATCCAGCTCTATTTCAGAGTGCAAAGAAGTTTACAAGCAATTATGTAGCTACTCACACAAACCTCTTATACATGAGTCGATTACAACCTTGCGGGGCACAAATGCAATTGAAATCAGCATCAGCGTAATGAATTATTGGATCGAATTATTAGAGCTCACATTAGTGTCAATTCTTGACCTTTCGATTGCGAACAATCCGCAGTGTCTATTTCCAGTTTCGATATATGAAAAATTCGGTTTTAATCCTCCTATAGGTCTTTTTTTTGATCATAGTAACTTTGTTTCAATCCGCGAGTGGCTTTGTCCTAAATTAACGAATGCTTATATTTTGCATTATAAAAATCAGACAAAGCTTAAGGAACTATTCGAATGGTACGAAAATCGTAAAAACATGACAGATCAGGAAATTCTCGAAAGCTGGAATGATTCTTGGGATCCTGATGATTTCGATCTGTCATCAGAAGAAAGGATTATAGTCCGATGGACTGATATGAAAACAAAATTAAGGATTTTTTCTATGGCCTTTGCTTTTGGATTGAAAAAACACTCATTGATTATGAAAGACCATGAAGCTGAAGTATATTATTTTAAAGATCATTCTATTTAACTTAACGATGAATATTGATAAATATTACTGGCTATTCAGCGCTGCTGCACAGTCTATTGCTGCTCTCATTGCTTTTATTATTGCTGGGGTTGCTATAGCACTATCCATGATGGATCGGCTTATTGATCAAGATGATACACTTTATGAAGTAGTTGAATCCTTAAAAAAACGTCAATACAAATATTTGGTAGTTACTGTATTTTTGACAGGAATAGCAATTGTCTCGAGCCTCATATCTATATATATTAATCCATTACAGTCAGTTTTGCGAACTGTCGTTATGTTGTTTGCTGGGATTATTGATTTTATTGTTATTCTTATGGCCGTAATTTTCGTTATTAATATAACCAAACCCAGTAAGTACAGTAGAACTGCCAAAAGAGAATATGATGAAGCTGTAGAGAGGGTAGCTATAAAACCTTTTGTACAAGAACCAGCGAATGTATTTTTCATTGAATTTATTAAATTAGAAAAGGATATTAGGGCATTTCTAATAGAATACGATCTCTATGTGCCAAGCCGTGGTTCAGCAAGAATGTCGTTCTCTTTTAGACAAATGATTGAAGCTCTTTATCAGAATGACAAGATTTCAATTGAATTAAAAAACAAACTATTTGAAGCCAATAAATTTCGCAATTTACTTTTCCATGGACACATGGAAAAGGTAGATAGGAATGTTATCCAAAAAATAAGATCCGTCCAAGATTTATGGACATTTGAGAAAAGTAAAGTCAGGAATTAATTTTAAAGCTGTTTTTGCATTTTTGAATATTCGAAAAATCCTTTGAGATCCTCAAAATCAAGGCTCTAACTTTATTCAATCCCCGCACTATCTACTGTAATTTTTTGTTAAGTACAATCCCTTTCTTACTGCGGATTTTCTTAGAAAACAGCTCTAAAGGCATAATGCATAAATAAGCAGACAGTTTTTGCAATTAGAAGCTCCTTAGTACTAATTAATCCACGTAAATATCCTTATATTATGGCAAAGACTACGTTAAAACTCCTTTTATTATCATTCCTGAATAATTTTAACTTAAATACAAACTTATGACAAAATCCTTAATTTTTATCAAAATTAGAGGAAATAAAAATTTTCTGATTTTCAATAAAAATAATTCGCAAATGAAAAAAAAATTGCAGCACAAAAGTTCTATTATAAAGATTTCTAATTATTATATTTAGCTATTGAAAATAAACAGTATTTAACTATCCACAATTGCACAAAAAATGGATGGTTGAGATATCCACAGGGGAGGAAAACTTATAACTTAATTATTATCAATAGGTTATATTTTAGGTGAATATTGTGTCGCATAACGGTTATTATGTCAACTAATATATATCTTTTTTTAAAAATACTTAACTTTTAGCTTATCTATCAATTTCTCCAATGCTTGTACTATTTCATCCTTTGTTACTCTTGGATTTTTAAACTCTATTTTTAGCTTAAAACTTTTATCTTTTTCTTCATAATTATAAACATATTTATCAATCTTTTTTTCTTTTCCTTTTATCATCTTAGAAAGATCTCTCGTGTCTTCTCTTTTTAATTCTCTCTTTTTTATTTCTGAAATAAGTCTATACATGTTATCTTCATTTTCTTGTTTTGCTAGCTCAATTATCGTACTTCTACTTTTTATACTGAATTCTTCACACATATTTCTTATTTCCTTCGGTATCTTACTTATGCTTATAATTTCAGTTATAGTCGATCTTGCTTTTCCAATTTTTTCAGCAATTTGCTTATGACTATACCCATACATATCAACTAATGCATTTAATCCATCAGCTTCTTCAAAAACATCTAAATCTTTTCTTTGTAAATTTTCTATCAGCGCTATTTCCATGGCTTCATTATCTGAAACATTCATCTCTATACATGCAACATCTTTTAATCCAATATTTTTAGCTGCAACGCATCGTCTTTCTCCAGCTATAATTTCATATCTTCCATCTTTTTCTCTTACAATTATCGGCTGAAGAATTCCTTTTTCTTTTATAGAGGCCATCAATTCTTCAATATCCCCTAATTCAGTTCTTGCCTGATGAGGGCTTGGATCTATTTTATCTATAGATATCATCCTTATCCTCGGCCCGTATAATTTTTCTTCTATAAGATCTACATAATGATTATCATGCCTCATAGTTATATCATCAGGCAAACCTGTTTTTTTAGCTTTTTGCACGCTTAATAACCTCCTGTGCAAGTTTTTTATATTGCATTGCTCCTACTGAATCCGGAGCATATGTAAAAATAGATTCCCTATATGCAGGACTCTCTTCTAGCTTTACGCTTTTCGATATCATTGTCTTAAAAACCTTTTTTCCAAAAACCCTTTTTATTCTTTCTACTGCATCTCTGGATATATTTGTTCTTCTGTCATAAAGAGTTATTACTACACCTAAAACTTGTAAATTAGGATTTACATTTTTTCTTATCTTTATTACTGTTTCAAGAAGATCATCTGTCCCCTCTAAACTCAGATAAGAGGATTGAATTGGAATTAGAATATGAGTAGCTGCAACAAGGGCGTTAAGCGTTATTAAACCCAGCGTCGGCGGAGTGTCTATTATAATAAATTCATACCTCTTTTTTAGCGGCACAATAACGTCTCTCAATCTGAAATGTCCATCAATCTCCCCTAATAAAACTGGCTCTAGTTTTGCCATAGCAATTTTTGAAATAGCTATTTCAAGCCCGGGTACTGACGTCTTTACTATAATGTCTCTTATTTTTACTTTTGAATCTACCAAAACATCATAAATAGATTTATCATACTGAGAAGAATTATTTACAATGGAAACCGTGCTATGTGCCTGAGGATCAATATCAACCAAAAGAGTATTTTTTCCTATTAAGGCAAGTGCAGAAGCAAGGTTAAAAGCTGTAGTTGTCTTCCCTACCCCTCCTTTTTGATTAGCAATAGCAAGTATCAAATATTATCTCCACATAAACGATCTGAGTGTAAAATATAAAATATTTTATGCAATTGCAAGAATAAAATAAAAATATTAAAAAATAATGTCGGCATGCCGACCATGTGATGTAAGTTCTTGAAAACAAATATATTACCTAATGTATCAAATTTATTTCGTTGGATCATATACTATAAAAATGACCTTTTAAGTTTGTTTGCTTAAGCCCATAAAAAACATAAATAATACTGTCGTCTTTATTTATATATACCAATTGAGTTAGGAATGTCAAAATGTTAAATAAAATAAAAATTTTTAGTGAATTAAATATTTTTTGTATTAATTATTTTGAGATTTGTGTTGATTATAAAAAAAAATTATGAAAAATATTAAGAGAATTGAAAATAGAGAAAAAACGAAAGTGAAGATATAAATCTAAATGATGATCTGAGGAGTATTTTTAGAATGAATCAGCTTGAAAAAGAGAAAAAACCTCAATTCTTGAGGAAGTTAAATCTCCTCGACTCAACTTCTCTGGTTATTGGAGGGGTTATAGGCTCGGGCATATTTATGACCGCTGGTTTTATTGCAGAATATATACCTTCGCCAGGTCTCATTCTGATTGTCTGGCTTGTAGGAGGCATAATAACTATAAGCGGTGCGCTCTCCTTCGCTGAATTGGGAGCTATGTTTCCAAGGGCTGGAGGACAATATATATATATTCGGGAGGCATATGGCCCATGGGCAGGTTTCTTTTTCGGATGGGGATTTTTTTGGTTCATCATGTGCGGAGGCATAGCCACTTTGGGCGTGGCTTTTGCCGAATTTGTTGGATATTTCATACCTCCTCTTTCAACCCAATCTTATATTTTTCAATTAAACGTATTTGGATTCTCTTATTCACTCTCCACTGGCCAGCTCGTGGCAGTAGCCTCTATATTAATACTATCAGCGGTTAACTATTTTGGCATAAAAACTGGAGTTACGGTTCAGAATATATTTACTTTTTTAAGGCTTGCTTCTGTTGCTGCATTCGTTATCTTAGGATTGACGCTTGGGAAAAAGGCTGGAATTACGAACTTTGATCAAATTTTTTCAGTAGAGACTGGACTTAGCTTTGACACATTAATAACGCTATTTGGGCTTGCTCTTATTGCTGTTTTCTGGACCTATGATGGCTGGTATTCAGTAAACTGCACCGCAGAGGAGATAAAAAAGCCTGAGAGAAATATTCCTCTAAGCTTAATCCTGGGGACTCTCAGTATAACTCTCATCTATCTTCTTATGAATCTTGTGTATATCATGGCTCTTCCTATCGATAAGATGAAAGGAGTTACCAGGATAGGAGAATTAGCTTCAAACCAGCTATTTGGACCTACGGCCACTCATTTCTTTTCAGCTGCAATCATGATCTCTATTTTCGGATGCTTAAGTGCAACCATCATTTATGGACCAAGGGTCTATTACGCCATGGCCAAAGATAGATCATTCTTTAAAAGCATGGCTTACATTCATCCGCGATACCGTGTCCCATCCAAAGCCTTGGTTGGCCAGGCGATATGGTCTTCCCTACTCTGTCTATCCGGGACATACAAAGGTCTTTTTGAATACGTCGTATTTGCGCTGGTTATCTTTTTTGCCCTTACAGGTTTTGCTGTTATAATCCTGCGATTTAAACAGCCAGATAGAAAAAGGCCATATAAGACCTGGGGCTATCCCGTAATTCCTCTCTTTTTTGTCATTATCAATCTGGCAGTTTTTTTCAACACAGTAATAAACCAGCCTTTGAAATCCACGATTGGATTAATCATGCTCAGCATAGGCATCCCGGCCTTCCTTTATTGGAAAAAGAGGGCAAGAAAGGATATTATGTAAAACTAGTCCAAGCTTAAGGAGAAGTTGAATGACAAGAACAATTCTCGACTTAGTTAAAGAAAGAGTGGTTCTTCTTGACGGAGGAATGGGAACAGAACTCATAAGGAATGGCTTCCCTCAGGGAGAGTGCCCTGAATCCTGGAATGTGGAAAAGCCCGATCTAGTAAAAAAAATCCACATGAGCTATTACGATGCGGGCTCCGACGTTGTCCTGACCAACAGCTTTGGAGGAAACAAAATTAAGCTTGCCTCTCATGGACTAGAAGATAAATGCCATGAACTGAATTATGCAGCAGCCCAGCTTGTTAGCGATGTAAAACCTGAGGAGAAATCTGTGGCAGGGAGCATGGGTCCCACAGGAAAATTCCTTAAGCCTCATGGAAAATACACAGAAGAAGAATTTGAAGAAGCTTACGCAGTGCAGGCCAAAGCTTTAACAGAGGGTGGGGTAGATTTCCTGTTGATTGAAACTCAGTACGATCTAAAAGAGGCTCTTTGTGCCCTGAGAGGAGCAAGAAAATCTTCCAATCTGCCCGTATTTGTAACGATGACCTTCAATCGTAACCCCAGAGGCTATTTCACGATCATGGGAAACAGTGTCGCTCAATGCGTAGAGGAGTTGGAAGCCCAGGAAGTACCTGCCATAGGAACAAACTGTACGCTAAACAGCGCTGACATGGTCGATCTGCTAAAAATCATGAGAGACGCCACTCCCCTACCCCTAATTGCTCAAGCCAATGCAGGACAGCCCTCTCTCTCCTCTGATGGAAAAGTAACATACTCGCAGGAAGTCGAAGATTACGTTAAGTATATCCCCCAGATGATAAAAAACGGAGCTAACATCATCGGCGGCTGCTGTGGGACAGATCCCGGCTACATTAAGCGCATGGCAGAAATTATAAAACCGACCTTGTAAGAGTTTGATTCAACAAACTGCGCTTTTTTTCCTGCCGCGATTTGATTCATCTTATGTAGGGGCTTGATTTATCAAGCCCACCTTGCTCTTCAACCTTAAAAGGTGGTTCCTAATGTGAAACGAAAGGTCAAGTTGGTATCCTCTGGATCTATTTTACGGTTATTGTAGGCAAAAATGAGCCTTATGGGAATGGGCAAGATAGAAAAATATATCCTCATTTCCAGGCCAGCTGAAGAATACATATCGTTCAAGCTAATTTTTTGATCAGAAGAATAGGCATTGCCCACATCATAGAATAAAACAGCGTACAAGGGCCCGCCCACAGGCATAACGTATTCTGCATTGAATACAATAGATTTTTCCCCGCCGATATTCGTCCCTTGTTCGCTTCGAGGCCCGATGCTGTAAATACCATATCCCCGGATGTATCTTTCCCCCCCAAGATAAAATCTTTCCCAGAAGGGCACTTGAGAATCTCCTAGGGCCTCGACAAACTGGTACTCGATATGAAATCCAATAAAGTGGTCGCCAACCAAAGGATGGAAAAAACTCCATTCGAACTGAGGCCTGAACAAGCTTATATCTCCTCCTAAAAACGACCCCGCGAATTTGCATGACGCTGAATATAAAGTTCCCCTGGTTGGGAAGATAGGGCTGTCAAGAGTAGAACGGGAAAACGCCAGGATTATGCTGCTTACATCATGTTCACCCAGCCCAAACATATCGGAATATATTGGGTCCATTTGTACATCGCTATCTTCTTCGGGGAGCTCGATATTTACGTTTTCAAAGCTATAGGTGAGGCTTGCTCTCCAATATCTCTTAAACCTGGTACTGATTGTTAAATCCGCCCCTTTTCCTCTGCTGTCGTAAAGATCGGGGAATATAATGTCGTGATAATAAGCGTTAAACCCAACATTAACCGGATAATCAAGAAAATAAGGCTCAGAAAAACCAAACTTATAATTTTTAATCCTCTCTCCATGATCTAACGTGAGTTCTAAGATTTTGCTTGTGCCCAAGAAATTTACGTGAGAATAGTTAAAAGCTCCGAAAATTCCTCCGTAGCCATTATATCCACCAGAAAACAGATAGTAGCTTTTTTGAAGCTCCTTAAGATGGAGAGTGACATCGATTTGAGCAGGTTTATCAGGATTTCGGGTTATCTGCGGCTCCCTTTCCAACCCAACAATTCCATGCTGCCCTATCTTTAGAATACTATCTTCAAACAATCCAAAATCAAACCTATCCCCTTCCCTGATTAGCATTTCTCGCCTTATAACCTTGTCGTTGGTAAACGTATTGCCCTTGAACTCGAGCCTGCTAAGATAGGTCAGCTCGCCCTCGTCTATATTAAAGGTAACATTGACAGTTTTCCTCTCAACATCGAGGCTTTCTACCGGTATTATCCGGGCATAAAGATAGCCTTTGTTTCGATAATTTCCCCCTATATCTCCCACGCATTTTTCTCTAATTTTTGCGCTGTAAGCCTCGCCTTTCTTGAATGTTATGAACTTCCTCAAAGCCTCTATCGAAAAAACTTTGTTTCCTTCAATCTTAACCTCGCCTACCGTATAACGGGAGCCAGCATCAACAGCTATAATGATCTTCTTCATCTTCTGTTTCTTTAAGAAAATAGAACTCTTTGTAATCTCCTCTATACTTGGCTCACCGACTGTTGCCTTCATGTACCCATACTCCTGAAGCTTATCCTTTATGCCGGCTAAATCCTCATCAAGTTTATCTGGCTTAAATACATCCTTCCGTTTTATCCAGGATATAATTCCATGTTTTTTGTTCTCTGTCATAGCCTTTCGAAGAACGCTCGAAGGCAACTTAGTCTCTCCTTCAAAGACGATCTCACCAACTTTAATTTTCTTTCCCTCTTTGATTTCAAAGACTATATCTACCCTGCTATTTTCTTTTTCACTCACAACAACTTTAACTTCTCCGGAATAAAGTCCCTGTTCTTCAAGCAACTCCTCTACTGTCTTCTTGATTAACTGGGTTTCATAGGGACTGTAAAAGGAATAAGGGATGATAATTTCTTCCTTCTCTTTTAATTTTTTGACAATATCATCCTCTTTCAGCTTTCTTCCCGTCTTATAAATGATGTTCCTGATGACAGGATTCTCCTCAACTGTGATTATTACAATCTTACCCTTTGTGCCTTGCTCTTCTTCTATTTTGATATTTGAAAAAAAACCTGTGGACCATAAAACCCTAAAATCCTTCCGCAGCACACCTCCGTTAAAGGTACCCCCCTCCTTCATAAAAAGATAATAACGTATTGTTTCTTGAGGTACTCTCGTATTCCCTACTATCTCAATCTTCTCAATTATCTCCTGCGAGGAGAGAATAAGAGGAAAAAATAGAAATATCGCAGATAATATGGCTTTCTTAAACATTTTCAAGTTGAGATAATATCAACTAACACCTGATCATATTGGAATCAAACAGGTCTAGGCCCTCGTGTCCAAGACTCTAAAGCACTTCGGCCGGAAACAGGTTAGGCTCTATTTCCTCCGATGGCTAACTTCTATTTGACTATTTTTAAGCGATTGATTTCTCGTCTGTGACCAATCTTGAATATCTGAACTGCTAACTCTTTGTCTTGGATAAAATAAACTATTCTATAATTACCTTGCCGAATACGATAACGTTCTTGAGCTGAAAGCTTTTGAGACCCACGAGGTCTTGGATTCTCAGCAAGTGATTGAATGCGTTTAACAATATGCTTTAAATCTTTCTTGGAAATAGTTTCTAGTTCATTTGCTGCTGACTTTTTTATGAAGATTTTATATTTTGCCATTTTTCTTGAGCTTCTTTAAAACTTCTTCAAAGGTTAAAAGCTGTTCATTCCTCCGCTGTTCGAATACAGACAAATCGATAGAATCCTCTATCAGCGCATATTTAATTGCCTCGTTAACTAGTTCAGAAATTGGACGTTCTGTCTCTGCAGCTTTTATGCGCAAAGCATGATGCAGCTCAGAATCTATATAAATTGTGGCTCTTTTTGTGTTATTTCTCATGTTATCACCTCATTGTAAATACAATAACATTAAAACGTCTTAACGTCAAGACGCCTAAACTTAATAGCGCCAGCTTTTCAGGTCTGCCCCAGCTGGCGCAGTCTTGAGAATTCGCTCTAAAATCTTTGGAATAAACATCTGATGGTACCTCAACCGTGAAATTGCATTCGGCCTCGTATGATCTCCATTCCAGCAATGCTCTGCTCTGTCTCCATAATCCACGACTCCATCGTAATAAGGATCTTTCGTGCTCTCGAGAAATTCTTCTGTAAGGTAGACAGCATTGTTCAGATAATAGTTATCCATATCACCGCAGTAGATATGAATTTTTCCTTTAAGCTTGGGACCGAGTGTCTTCCAATCTCTTTGCAGTATATATCTAAGGTCATAATTCTCACGCCAGTATTCAGCCACAGAATCATCTATTTCACCAGTCAACTTATCCCAGATAGGCTTTGGATAGCCACCTTCACCAACCGGCGAATAAACTGCCTGCCAGATGTCCCATTGGTCACCCGACCGGCTATTCGTTCCTAGAGCAAGTTCCCGGTGATTCATCTCTTCAAGTGAAGAACTGATCTCACCCAGGTAATTCCGGCGCCCTGGCTTTTTAGTTTGCTTCCAGCGGCTTTCCACATAATAGGCATTTTTCTGCTCATAGATATTAACAATACCATAGGCACGAAAATCGATCGGGTCTGGACAGGCCGCATAGCAACCGTTATATTCGTCAGGATAAAACACCTGAGCGGCTAGTGCTTCCCATCCGCCTGTTGAACCACCGTAAAGAAAACGCGCCCAGCCTTCTCCAAGACAACGGAATTTCTTCTCGATATACGGGATTAGCTCATAGGTGATCGCATCTCCGTAGGGTCCCAGATTTGCTGAATTCACAGCATAAGAATCATCATAATAGGGATTCGCATGCTGAATTTTTATGATAACCATCCTCGGAAATTCTTGGCTTGTCCAATCTTTGTAGAATTTATGGGCATATTCTTGAACAGTCTTGTTGTATCCTTCTCGCATGAATCTTTGGCTAAACACAGGCTTAAGATTTGGATCCGGAGGAGCCTCCCTAAATCCGCTAAAGGTATACGGGAAATGACCATGATCAATGACGAGAGGGTAGCACGTTTCAGGATGTTCATCAAAACCTCCAGGCAAGAGAACACAGGCACCGAGGTGCATGGGAACGCCCCAGAATTCTGTCAAGAGTTTACTCTTAATTTTTACATGCTTGATATATTTCGTATCCTTTGGCTCAGGGATTGGTGGGATTTTTTCATCAAGATTAATTTTTATCATTTCATCTTTTTGGGGATCGATCCGCAACTTCTGAGGAGTGCTGTAAAGATTACCAGGTGCCCGGTTCCAACGCTGTCCCTCTCCCCTATCCATCGGGAGTTTCACTGTATGACCATCAGTTCGATGGAAAGTCTCATATCGATGGAAAAGAGCCTGAACCCAGTATTCTCCGACCGGAATCTCCGAAATGCTTCTCAACGGATAGCCAAAAACACTCTGGTCTACTACAGCTACTTCCCCTGGTTTTAGCCCATCTACATCGATACCGAAAATTAATTGCGTACTAGGACTATCGCTAATCTGAAACCGTGGCTCGCTACCTGGATCAGTGGAGACCATCAACAACACCCGTCCGTCAAGAGAAGTTCTACTCTGCTCTTTGGTAAACGAAATTCCAAACCGGAGCTCAGCAACTTGATTTCCTCCGTTTGAGCGGCCTGAGAGCAGGAAGACTAATATAATGATTAAAGACGGGAGCAACAAAGCTAATTTTCTTAAACTTCTCTTTTTCATTGAATTTTCCTCCTGTGGAAATAATAAAGATTCAACTCTTTCTTGCACCTCTTTTATAGGACAAAAAAAGACATAATGCGACATTTTATTTAAAAAAATATTGACTCTTTCCTCATTTAAAGATAGGATTCTAATAAAATTATGCCAAAAATACTTTTTGTAACGCTAGACTAAAAAATAAAATGGATGACGAAAGAAGAAAAGATAAACGGTATAAATGTTTGCTTCCTGCACATGTATTGAAAACTGAAGGGAAAGATAAATTAGTACAGAGAACCACAGTTCATGATTTTTCAAGCGGAGGCTGCAAGTTAATTGTCAATATTGTTACCCTTAATCCAGGTTCCGATATAGAGTTGGAGCTCTATGTTCCGGAAAAAGGACTAAAAACCCAGATAAGAGCAGAAATTGCCTGGAAAAAAATGGCAGGTGATAAATTGGAGATAGGATTAAAGATAAAGAATATGAAAAAAGGGGCAAAGCAAGAGATTCTCAAGTGGATCTCACCCGTAGGACTGGAAGCGAAGAAGAAACAGATAAAATTAACGAAAAAAAAGTAGAAAAAAGCAGGGATTCTTTTTATCAATCCGGAATTATCAAATTAGTTCATCTCTTCCTAATCTGAATTTTAGCCCAACACTTACTGTCCTCGCCTTCATCGGGTATCCTGGTTCAGTTACATAATATTTATTGAAAAGGTTCTCTGCTTTAAAAAAAATAGTGAAATTCGAAAAGCTTTTCGAAAGTGTCGCATTTAAAACAAAGTAACCGGGAATTTTGACTATATCATCGAAGATTTTCACCTCCGAACTAGAGACAGCAAGTCCCCACAAAGTGAATTGAAGTTTATTTTTAGCCGTAACGTCCAGAACAAAGTTCAACTGGGATTCAGGGACAAGGTCAAGCGGACGATCTTCTTCTTCATTTCTCGCGTTAAGATAGGTATAGTTTGCAGAAAAGCTCATCCAGCTGACTGCTTTCTGGAATTCTAGTTCAAAGCCGAAGATATGTGCTTTTCCGATATTTAAATTTGTCTGAAATCCACTGGGTAAACGCACAGCACTGATAAGATCTTTTATCTTGTTATAAAAAATAGCAACGGAGAGAAGAAAATTTCTTTCATACCTTAAACCAAATTCATAGCTTGTCCCTTGTTCATCCTTAAGATCTGGATTTCCGCCGCGCGAGCTGTACAATGACCTCATCGACGGGAATCTTGACTTTTGAGAAAGTGTCAAATGAATATCCATGTAATCGTAGGGATTATATTTTAGACCTAAAATAGGATTTAATGATGCTTTGTTATCTCCTGAATATTTTCTCAAATAATCAAGACTTAACCCTGCTGCCAATTTCAATCTTGGATTAAGGCCGAAATAATTCTCTAATCCAACGGAAAAAGTCTGGTGTTGAAACTCTTCCCATTCCCCTCCCCTGTCATCCTGAGTTCTGATGTTATCATCTCTGTAATTTAAACTAAATTTCAATTCATTTTGAGCCAGATAAGGAACGGTCCCAAGAAGGAAGGCTCCGTAGGAATCGTTATCATACGTGGACTCCCACATCAGCTCATTCAAACTTGCGTTTGTGTAAGCATCAAGGATGTTATCGTGCCTGATGTAGTAGCTTCTAAACTTAAGATGGCCATTTTTCAACAAAGAAAATGTGCCACCAAGATTGAGCTGGAAACGATTCCAACTCTTGAATCTCCAGTAGCGCGGAAAGTAATATTCTGTTGCAACGGGAACACCAGACTCTGACCAGTAATAAGCGGCTTCTAAGAGTATTTCGCTCTTCTGGTTGGGATAAAAGTACACCTTGCCTGTAATGTTTCTTCTCTCATAATCGCTGTTTTCTCTGAGAGTATTTTCTCCATTCTTGTTCCACTCGAATCCATCTGATTTGTCAAAAGAAGCAAAGCCGGAGAAAAAGATATTTTTCCAATTAATTGCTCCTGAGGAAGTAATATTGAAGGAGTCATTGCTTCCATAGAGCGTTTTCAGGGAAAACGAGGGAGGATTGGGTCTTCTGGTAATGATATTAATAACTCCGCCAAGTGCATTGGGACCATAAAGAACAGAAGAAGCACCTTTGACAACCTTTATATTCTCAACTTCTTCTGCAGGGATAGTCTTAAGATCAAATGAATTAAAAAATGGCTCATAAATGGGTATTCCATCATAAAGCAATACAATTCTCTGGCTTTCAAATCCTCGGATTTTTATCCTGAATTCGTTTTTTGAACCAGAAGAGATAAATGTCCCTGAAGTATAAGAAAGGACTTCAGAGAGGTCTTTAGGAGACAAGGATTCAATTTTTTCTCTCTTTATCAAAGACGTTGTGGATAGGGGAAGATCTTTGGGCAACGGGGCTTCTACGACTATTTCTTCTGTAATTATTTTTTGCTTTTCCTTCTCTTTCTGATCCTCTTCCTGAGCAACTAAGGTTGAGGAGGAACAAGAAGCAGCAGGAGAAGAAGAGAATGAGTAAGAACAGATAGAAGAGAAGAAGCAAAATAAAGAAAAGAAAAGCATGCCGACTCGTAAGAGTTTGATCCGATTCTGATAATATGTAATTAATATTCTCATTCCGACAAATATTTTGTTTTTATTAAGGAAATTTCTAATGTAAGGAGCTAAGGAATATTTGTCAAATTAATTAATGA
>Ga0209986_10001333_pt1 | contig 23637 bp, 19 predicted proteins | sample BlataG_FD_183168 | JGI IMG/M metagenome (GOLD analysis project Ga0209986, IMG submission 183168) | Deep subsurface microbial communities from Black Sea to uncover new lineages of life (NeLLi) - Black_00105 metaG (SPAdes) (version 2) | ecosystem: Environmental > Aquatic > Marine > Oceanic >... | reverse complement strand
TCTGTAACACGTGGATACGCGTTATGATGTGTAAATAGTGGATTAAGAGCAAAATGTTACATAGACTGAGGGATACGACCGAAACAACAACTTTATCTTCTCTCCCTGGAGACTCCCATGTCGACCGGTCATCTCCCACACTCTCTCTCTCTCTCTTTCAGATGTCCAATGTCACAAGTGTCACATCCTCTAAGATTGCTGCTGCCCAGACCATCAAGAAGACCCTCGTCACAGCCGTTGACACAGGGACCTTTTCCAAGAACCTGAAAAAGAATGGCCTTGCTGACTTTGTACCCAAGATGGTCTCTCTGATCACCCCCAACTGCATCATTGGCTTTGAGAAGTGCAAAGAAAAGAACCTGGGCTTTATCGATCAGAAGGACGTTATCCTGGAGACTCCAGGAGGCTCCTCTCCATCGCCGTCTCCATCTCCGTCTCCATCTCCACCTTCACCTCCCTCCATCATCTGCAAAAAGAATGAAGAATACCTCCCTGCTGGCAGCAGTGCCTGTGAGCAGTGTACCAGCTGCAAGTCTGGCGAGTACACCAAGATTGCTTGCTCTGCCACTGCTGACACTGTGTGCGAAGCCTGTACCGCCTGTGGGTCCAACCAGTATGAATCCACTGCTTGTGGTGCTACTACTGACACCGTCTGCAGAACCTGCACTACCTGTGAGCCCAGCGAGTATGCTTCCACTGCTTGTGGTGCTACTACTGACACTGTCTGCACAGCCTGTACCACTGATTGTGGAGCCAGCAGTTACATCAAGAATATCTGCTCTGCCAACAATGATGCAGTGTGTGAGGCATGCGTTTCACAGACTGGCTGCAGCACAAACGACACAGCATGTGTGACTTCTGATTCGCTATTACAGGACAAGCTGCAATGCACAGCAGGTGACGTCAACACAGGCAAGTATGCCGATAGCAATGGTGTGGTGCAAAGTTGCACAAACAGCTGCAAAGCGGGGGAATATATTGCGTCCAGTTGTACTACCTCCCAGGATATTGTCTGCTCTGTTTGTAATGAAGACTGCAGCTCAGGGGAGACTCTTGTGACGTCTGAATGCACCGGAACCACCACAACAAACGATGCCTATTGTCTGAATCCTGCCATGATGCTTGAGATTGAGAACCCTATTGGTCCAGTCAAACTTTACTTTGGAGGCACAGTCAACATTGAAGTTGATTGGGGAGATGGTTCCAACAAAGAAAACTATTCCTCTTCAGGTGAAATTCAACACTCCTATAGCTCAGCTGGCAACTACATCATCACAGTACAAGGTGAGGCAGCTGATTTTGGGAGGTGGCAAACTGATTTCCCCTCACTGTTGAGGGTTTTGTCCTTTGGCACATTAGGCATCGCTGATTTTAGTTTTGCATTCAAAAACTCTGCTAAACTTATAAGCGTTCCCTCAAGGCTCCCATCTGGGGTGACTAACCTCATGGGCATGTTCTACGGTGCCACGGTATTCAACCATCCCATTGACAAGTGGGATACCTCCAGTGTGACTGACATGATGATGCTGTTTTACAATGCTAAAAAATTCAACCAGCCTATCGGAAACTGGGACACTTCCATTGTCACCACCATGAATCAGATGTTCTACCTTACAGAGGACTTCAACCAGCCCATTGGAGAGTGGGATGTCTCTAATGTCTCCGATTTTTATGGCATGTTTTGCGAAATTTATGGACCAAATGGGTTCAACCAGCCAATTGGCAATTGGAATACCTCCAGTGCGACTGACATGTCCTTTATGTTTTGTTATAATGATGTGTTTGACCAGCCTATTGGAAGCTGGAACACCTCTAGCGTGAGCAACATGGGCAGCATGTTCAGAGCAACCAAATTCAACCAGCCTATCGGAAGCTGGGATACTTCCAGCGTCACGAGCGTTAGCAGGATGTTTTACGATGCGACAGCATTCAATCAAGATATAAGCACCTGGGATGTTACTAATGTGATATACTCCACCGATATTTTCATGGGAGCAACTGCATTTCTTCCAAATTGCTGTGGAATATTCGGTGTTGGTTCTCAAGCGCCCGTTGCCCTTCTTCCTGCTTGTGGCTGCATATTCTAAATCATACCCATCCGATGTTTTTTGCTTGATACATGTGCCAAAGGACCTTTACCGTTGATTTTCCCCATGCTGTTAAAACACATACATACCCAAATTTACGTATATCTCCCAGCGTCTTAAACCAGCACAAACATATTGACCGTGGGGACATTTTTGATGAGTGGAGCTGATTGGAACCTGGAGAGTGTAATGGGAAGCCTGATGGGCTTCCAAGATAGCTGAGGAGGTGCCTTCCATACAGGAGTAGCTGCTGCCTATGAACTCTCCTCTCTCCTATCCTGACGTGTTGGTTGGGAGCATCCTTAACAAGCTTGATGTGGTGTTGAAATATCTCCAAAATGACTGTCGCAGGTCCCCCAAGCATCTACCACCACTGACGATACTTGGAGCAACCTTCTTCGCTGCCCTGAGGCGTCTACTTCCAGTGGGTAGTTCTATGAAACAAGCAACCCAGCTATACGTTGCTTGTGTAAGAAACATGCTCTACCGCAGCAAACCCAGTGTTGCAGTCATGCTGTCTTGCTCTAAGAGCGGGGGCAGAGTGGAGGATGCTGTATGGAAACTCCGATATGCCCTCAATGATACAGATATTCACCAATCTACAGATGACGACGCTAGGATCTTTGAATGTGCCATGGCTGGGTATTTGAGGAGATCGAGAATGCCAAGGGCTAGTTTGGTGGGAGACAACTTGAATTCCCTTCTGAATTTTACAGGCTGAGCTGGCTTTGGAGTCTGTTGAGGCATGCCTTGCAGCCTTTTTGTACAGCAGACGTGGATACAACTTGAGATGTATTATCAACAGGTCTGTAAGTGTTGCTGATGAAGGTGATGATGGGAGTTGGGAAAAGGAAGACACTGCTCGTGATGATGAAGAGAGGAGGAGTGACTGGCAAGAAGATGCTGATGAAGGTGAAAAGACGATCGACGAGGAAGAGAGTGATGATATATGGGCTTACTATAACCAATCACCAAGCCCATGACGAGTTGTGATAACGTTGGTGACGACGATGATGATGATGATGCTGGTGGTGGGGGTGATATGTAAACTATCGATTTATCTATTTATCTGTCTGTCTATCTGTATGTCAGTCGATCTATTTATCATCTTGATACTGATAATAATGCTGGTGGTTGAGGTGGTGCTGCTACTATTAGAACGGGGCGACAGGGGGAGGTCGTTGTCGTCTTGATGGGGATGTGATGTGAGCAACAAACCATGTGTCAATCATGTTGGATTGAAGTCTGTTAGAAGTCAACATCAAAGTGAATAAATAATTTTTTTCTGACTTTCTGGCTTTCTGATCAGAATCAAATCAAAGGATTAAAAGTTTAGTAGTTTGCATGTTCCACAGTGCAACGTGAAACAATAATTGATACGGTAATAATTGTATGTGAAGTCAATGGTTAGATCCAATGGCCTGAGGCAGTTCTATTCTAATGGTATGCGTGGTTCAAATGGCTGCTCATTCACCCAGCAGTTTCGACAAGGAAAGGCATCTGTACCCAGAAATCCCATCATTCAAATGCAGGGGATGCAGCACATCGACTGACCATAAAAAGCTAACTCCCTAGTGTGTACCCTTAGGATCCATCTTATCAGAGTGAGTACCACGTAATACCGCTGAGAAATGATGGTAATAATATCGGTTACTGTACTATAAACCAGGCAGTACAAAAACTTAGGGATTTGACACTGGAGGATCGTACAGGCTGTGGACCGTGACAGTAATGGTTGGAATGCTCTTGGCAAAGTTGAATTAGGTGGGATAGGGTTTTACAGACATGCAATTGCAAATGTGTATAGGGTGGTATAAACCAATGTAGGGGGGGTATTAAGTTACATGATTGGAAGGAGGACTACACACGGCAATCCCAGCCTCCTGCGCGTGGGGCTCCTTTGGGTGAGCAAAGGTTGGTGGTTTGATTCCTTGAACACATGCTCCCACACAGTAATGAATCGATGATATGAATAACATTCCCACAACTACGTAGACAGCCCTTGTCCTTACCCCTCACATGGAGGTGGATGCAATAAGTATCATCAATCATTACCTGGATTAAAAACAGAAGTAAAGAGGGGTATGGTGTTAATGAATCTGCAAGAAAAAGAAAAAGGGAGTAGTGTTATGAAGTATACATGCATGCATGTGAGAGGCGAGGGGTCGGGCTGTCTACTGCACTATGATGCCATATAGTGTCAGTCCGACTGGGCCGTCTCCCGTCTAAATACCATGGGTGCCTTTCCAAGATGGTGTGAAGGGCAGTTTTGTGTTTATTTCTGTTGACTATTATACATATGTAGTGTCCTTTAATTACATGGGATTACAAAGTTTCACTGTTAACAGACGTCTGCAAGTCGTTCAACCACGTAAGTAGCACCTAATTTATCTATAAACTTATGTAGGGGGGGATTTAGGTATAATATAGCAACCCCACAGTCGCCGAATCTTTCAAACTGAAGAAAGTTATTTGTCAGACACTTCCCCCCGAATCGTAGTCAGTGGTATCCGATAAATAAAAGGACTGTCATCAGGAGGTTTCAAACCCCACGCTTGCAATCGTTGCTTCTTCCGAGCAACTGCAACCTTCTTCCTAGCTGCTACCATTTTCAGATGCTGTTGTTGTTGTTGATGTGGCGAAGGTGCAGGAGCAGCCTTTCCTCCAGTACTAGCACCAATGCCAGAGCCACTTGTATTCTTCCTCTTTCTAGCTGATAGTGCTGGAGTTTTAGCGACTTGTGGTCTCTTATAAAACACATCAGGGAGAATCTTGTTGGTCTTGTATTCCTGAGCTTCTTGTACAGCTGCAATAAAGGAGCCTTCAGTGCAGGCTTGAGCGTACTCGTGGAAATGTTTGTCCCAATCTACTAGTGCACGTTTTGTTGTGATCCAGCCAAATTCGTGTGTGCCGAAGAAGCGGATGGGGATGGCAGAGGGACGAGGTGGGTCGAGGTCGGCGTCGGTGGGGAATGAGGGATCCTTCTTTTTATCAAGCACTTTAGCGGGCCACCAGTTATATTCTCCGACCTTTGCCCAGCATAATAGACCTCCTGGGTCGGTCTTATCATCCGGGTTTGGACTATTTTTTGAATTCTTGGGAGACATCTGATCAGTTTGGCACTTTTTAAGTATAATTATCAATATATATCATATTCGTCTTTATGTATTGCTGATGCTGTAACAAAACTATAGAATCGCGCTTGAATATGTTTGCATCAGTTGTATATAAAGCTCTGCACCGTCCCCGCCTCACTCGGAGCATTGTCTTCTTCTTTTCAGACACACACATCAGCTCCCATGCGATCAGGAATCAATCAATGATTGTGGCATCTCCAGTGTGGTATCCTTATCATTCAACCAGATTAAATATGTGTCTGTGTCGACACAGAGGAGGAAGCTCTGGTGATGGACACACAGATGCCACACAGACGTTGTTTTGAAAACGAATTTGGGATGGAGTTCTTCCCAACTTCTAACCCATTGTAATCGTTTTAATAGCATCTATCTTGGACGGTTACATTCTCCCACGCTATGGAGAGATCACGAAATGATCCTGAAAGGCTTTGCCGAGCAATTGTCAAAGCAACAAACAAAAACGAATTGAATCTGGACTCTGAATCATTAAAAGAAATCAAACAGCTCTGCAAATCTAATGCTGAAAACGTACCGAATGCATTCGAAGCTTTGAGAGAGCGATTAAAGGAGTCTCACAGTCAGGTAAGCAACAAACAATGTGATCAGTCAACACGTCCCGTCGTCGTCGTTGCTCGGTTGCTTCCTTTTTGGTCATTGTGTTTCCTCTTCTCAAACCTCATTCCCCCACTCCTCCTCCACCCCCCACCCTACCCCATAGGTCCGTCTCAATGCTCTCAGAATATGCATCGAGTTATTCAAAAGGTCACAATTATTCAGAAAGCTCCTATCATCACAGTTCCCAACCTTTTTAGAAAATGTCATGGGACACAAGACAAAACTCCCCCTCCCTGGGCCATCATCAGCTGCATCCACCCTAAGATCAGAAGCACTAGCAGCTATAGAATCATGGTCTACTGAGTATGGATCTAGATACCCCCAGATATTAATGGGATATGACTACATGAAGAATAAATTAAAGTTTACATTTCCAGAGGTTGATAGTAGAGCAGCAGCAAGAGAGGCTATGGAGAGGGAGAGGCAAGAGAGAGTTCAAAGAGCTGCTATGGAGAGGTATACTCAACTACAACAAGAATGGAGTGAGTGTATGGTGGAGTATATGGGGATTGTAGCGCAGATGAAGGAATGCTTTGCTCTACTTCAGGAGAAGAATAGTAATGGTGCCGATGACGATGAAGATGATGGGTTGGGATGGGAAGACGTGGACCATAATCATGACAATAATGATAACGATAGTGATCATGATTATGATCAGCAAGGTATACCTCAGTATCAAACAGGACCATCATCGACACAGACGAAAGCTTATGAGAATCAAGAATATGAAGAAAATGATGACGTAGATACTACAGTGGTGTTGTTGGAACATGCATATAGTCTACACAAGTTGATTACAAATAGAGCACTAGGTAAAGTCCAAGGATGGCTGAGAACATTGGTAGAAGTAGAGGTAGGAGAGCCAGGGGAAGCTGGATATGCAAGGAAGGAAAGATACCTGAGAGAGGCAATTGCATTGAAATCAGATCTAGTAGGTGTCAAAGAGAGGTTTGAGGCATTGGGATTGGATTTGGCAGCGTTGGCGCAACGACAACAGACAAAGATTAGATCAAGGGAGAAGGAGAAGGATAAAGCTGTTGCAGGAAAGTTCGAAGATATTATGGACCAATTGTTTGGATCTAGTGATGATGAAGCTGATGATGATGGTCGGAAGAAGAGGATGCAAGGCAGAGGACAACAGAGGGAATTCAAGGCTCCTCATGTCACTGCTGCTCCCACTCCCACTCCCACTCCCACTACTACAAGAGAACCATCTCCCCCCAATCCGTACGACTCCATCCAAGATCCAGCAGCACCTAGATCTGTAGGTCTAAAACCACCAAACAACAAAAACAACGTTGATAGTACCGCCAGACCACCACCACCACCACCCTCCTCCTCATCTTCACTTCCTGAAGAGGTAAAGAAAAAACTAGCAGCTACAGCTCCCCTGTTACCAGGTGGTGCGTATACAAGGTATTGGGACAGTGGTTGCCAAGCTCCTCAATATGTGTCTGGTCATGGATTGGAAGTGTCTAATCATTGGGGACCAGTCAATGTACATCAAGAGCTACCTAAAGAAAGAATGAACGAATTGTTCATGTATGCATCATCATCACCACAAGGGACAATGGAGGAGAAGGGGGGCAAACCATCATCATCATCTGCTCAACAACAACAGAAACCAACATCAACGTCTCTGGATATACCCAATACATTGGGATTACTATCATATGATAGGAAGGTTCAGAGACAGAGGGAAAGGGCTTATAATGATGCTATTATAAGTGGAAGGACCTCTGATGCTAGTTTGGCAAGACAACTTGCACAGACTAGCAACGGTGATGTTCTTATTGACGACATGCTATCGCAACAACAACAACAACAACATCAACAAGACGGTGGTGGTAGGGGTGGTGGTAGATCATCTGGAGGAAGTAAGAGGAAGAAGAAAGACACTGGTGGTGTAAGAGATAGGTTAAGTAGGAAGTTATTATCTGGCAAGGCAGCAAGAGCAGCAATCAACGACTGCTTGGCAGCTGATGCAGAAACAATAAGAGACAAATTTGGGGCGAATCGATGGGACAACAAGTAAACAATCCATTGGTTGTGATTGATTGATTGATTGATTGATTCTTTTACAAGTTTAATAATTCAAACCCATGACTATACTCTTAATTTCCTGGAACTCCCCCAATCCATACTTGCTATGCTCCCTCCCCAACCCAGACTCCTTCACTCCACCAAATGGAGCTATTTCATTGGTAATATTCACCTCATTAATCCCCACTTGCCCATATTCCAACGCCTCTGCCACTCTCCAAGCCCTCGCTAAATCATTGGTATACGCATACGCTGCCAGACCATACTGAGTATCATTAGCCACCTTGATCATCTCGCTCTCGTCCTTGAATGACATCACTGGAGTTACTGGTCCGAATATCTCTTCCTTTGCAATATTCATCTTGGGGTGAACATTCGTCAATATTGTAGGTTGATAAAAGTAACCATCCTTGATAGAGGAGGAGAGGTCGGAGGGACGACTACCACCAATGATGCATTGAGCACCATCTTCAACCGCTTCCCTAACTTTAACCTCAACCCTCCCCACTGCAATGTCAGATATCAAAGGACCCATCGTAGTACCAGTCTCCATACCATCACCCAACTTGTACTTCTCAACTCTAGCCAACAGTGCCTCTGTAAACTGATCAGCCACTGTTGCATCTACCAATACACGATTGGTGCATATACATGTCTGTCCTGCATTCCTGTAGGAAGAAGTTGCCACATCCAAGGCTGCTTTTTTAATATTTGCATCTTTAAACACCAAGAAGGGAGCATTCCCTCCCAGCTCCAATGATGCCTTCTTCACAGTATCTGCCGACTGTTTCAACAGCAACTTGCCTACTCCAGTACTTCCAGTAAAGGAGAACTTTCTCACTAGTGAAGAAGCCATTAGCTTTGTACCAATCTCAGTGGCATCACCTGACACTATATTGAACACTCCTGAAGGAATACCCGCCTTGATGGCTAATACAGAGAGTGCAATTGCAGTCAGTGGAGTCAGTTCAGCAGGTTTAAGCACAACTGTACACCCTACTGCTATGGCTGGAGCTACCTTTCTTGTAATCATGCTAAATGGGAAGTTCCAAGGTGTTATTGCTGCCACTACGCCTACTGGTTGTTTGATTGTCAAGTACCTCTTATTGGGATCTGGGCTTTCAAATATATCTCCACCAGACCTCCTTGCCTCCTCTGCAAACCATGTGATGGATTCTATGCCTAGATCAAACTCGCCTCTAGACTCAGCTAGTGGTTTACCAGACTCAAGGGTCATTAAAGTGGTGATATCGTCTCTGGCTTCTTTGCAGAGGTGGTACCAATTCCAGAGGAGCTTGCATCTGTCCTTGGCGGAATATTTGAGAGACCAGCTGGGGAAGGCATCTGCTGCTGCTTTGATTGCGTAAGATGTCTCTTTGCCTCCACATTTGATGATTTTAGCGAGTTCTTCATCAGTGGCAGGGTTATAGACAGAGTAGTAACTGGAGGGACTGGCATCTTGCTTGCCGAGAGGGAGGAGAGTGGTGTCTTTGACTCGAGAGAGAAGAGCGTCGGTGGCAATGACAGTGTTGTTGGCATTGCTGCTGGCTGAGCTTGACACGAAACGGGCCCTGGTTGCTGATCTGATGCCGAACTTCAAATTGTTGAAGGTATACAGTCTCATGTTTGAAAAACACACGAGGATTACGCTGGGATGAGTGATCAATTTGTACCCACTTCTTTTAACCCTCGGAACCCAATGCAAAAATGGAATTCTTATCACAACACGGATGCAACTGCTTTTGTTACATGTAGACATAATGCCCTCCACTCAAATTCACTGCATGGTTCATACCTTCCCCCGACATCGGCGTCACCCAAATTTCAGGAACCACCAACCTCCCCCCCTGCCCACTTATTTGATAAGGCACCACCCTCCACTTCAACCTCTGAACTCCATTTGGTGCTATAAACACATCCTTAATATTCTTATTTCCCATCACCATCGATCCATTTACATCTCCCACTCTTACGCCTACACTCAATGATGACGATGACTTGCCATTATGTACCTCCACCTCCACATCATAATGCACGTTCTCTTGATCAACCACTGCAACAGGATGGTGTAGAGTGGTAATAAGGTATGGAACACTGATGCATGCTGCAGGTAAAGGTATTATCGACTTGGATATTGATGATGATGATGATGACTGGGTAGGTACCAATACTGGTAGAGGTCGTTCTCCTCTCTTCCACTCTACGACCAGGTTTCCCAGTGAACCAAGTGTGATATTAGATTGCTGCTGCTCTATGCATCCATGATTATCAACCCTAATACTAAAGATCACTGTATACATGTCCTTTCTGTTCATCCCAGTACTAAAAGAGGCATCTCCTTTGATGATAATCTTGTCTACCTTTACTACCACCCCCATCTTCTTTCTACCCTCCTCCTCCTTCTCATTCTCCCACTCAATGTTCAGTACATCTATATTGCAAGGAGAAACACTGGTAATAGTGGCTACTGCTATACACTGAACATTCATAGGTAGGGTGAATGTACTAGGAAGGGAGGGTGATAACCACGACGTATCACCACTACCTGGAGATGATGATACTGCAATACCTGTAGTAGTGGAAGCAGGAATATCTCCGGTATCAGTAGTAGTAGTTGTAGTAGTAGTAGTAGTAGTGGTGGTGGTGGTGGCTCCAGATAAGAAACAATGAGTATTAGGGGAGGTGGATATACTAAGATGAGCTTGAAATGGTACTTCTATGTTGACAGTACTAGTAGCACTCTGAAGTATATGAGGATCAGTGGTATTGGTGGCACTGATACCTACCACATCAACTTGAACAAGAGCAGATCCAGCCAACTTGGCCATCACCTCGCATTGCAAACCAATAATATCATCTTCATTATTACCATATGAAAGAGGAATAAGACCATCATTGAGACGATGAGGCATGGGTCCAATCAACTTCCATGTCAGTGGCTGCTTCTTCTCTCTGTGAGACACTGATATACGAACAAATAAAGATGATGATGATGATGTGCCAGTAAAAGGTTGCTTCACTCGTACTACCAGTGGGAAGTGCTCCCCTTGTAATGCAACAGCAACAGTATCCACCTCTAGTTCAATAGGCACACTATCAATGTTGAAAAGGGATGGGGTGAGAGCAAACACTCCTGGATTGGATATAGCTGCTGCTAATAACGATGATGATGATGAAGATGATGATAATGGTGATGACGTACAGATACTAGGTCCATGTGAGGTATTAGGAAGACTCAAGGTGAGTGTAGCTCTATCACTAAATTGAAGATTGATGGATAGAGCTCTCAAATATTGCTGTGATGCTGCTGCTGCTGATGATGATATAGGAATTGTTGCCTCTAGCACTATTGGCGATGATGATAGATGGACGGTATCGCCATGACTACTATTAGTTAGATCTACAGTGGATATGCCAGATACTTGGTCAGCTACAGCCAGCTTGGCAGATTGTATGGGGATAGAGTTGGGTAGGTTGAGATGGAGCGCTGCTTGGAAGACTAGATGATGTTGATCTTGAGGTGATGACGATGATGGTACATTGTGAACATTGAATCCAGCTGCAATAGTCACAACTGACAACCAAGCTGAGTTGTACATGCAGCTGTTGCTACTATTATCCGCATTGCTTGTTCCCATAGGCACAGGCTCTACATTATAATGAAAGCGTGATTGTTGAGTGTTAGTACTACGAGAACCACCACTGCCTAGTAATGTAATAGCTTGTTGTGCCAACTGGGCATCTTGTGTGATCGAAGCAGCCTCCAACATGTACATTGCCTTTTCAGACTGATTATCCAGCCTGTCACAACATTGTATCAAGGTATGTAGAGTGTCAAACAATGGACCTTGCCACCCTGTTGACCTGTATACATCAGCTACATTGCCAAGTATGGATGCTGCCTTGGATGCATCTGTTGCCATGAGTTCCTGGGCCAGCAATGACTTGATTGATAATGTCCTGCTCTTCATTCCATCTCCTTGCTGATGGTATTCGAGTGATTTTTCCAAGAGCGTGGCAGCAGCTAATGGCATAGGTGGCTTTATTGCCTCTATTTCCAAGTATCTAAGAAACTCATCGTCAGTGAGTGGACGTGAAGTTGTACCAGCTAGTACTATTTGACCAACATATGGACCAGGCTGAACAATCAAGGGCTGGGTGAATGATCCTGCTGCTGTCTGCAGAGATGCCTCCCCTGCCTTTCTTCTTGCAATCAGACACTTTGCTGCTTCATAGTAATACAGACTCTGGGTTTGTTTATCTCTAAGAGCCTTGGCAGCTATGACGTATTGCTGGGCTAGCCATTGCTGGTTGTCAGCCAATAACGCAGTACTACTACTATTACTACTACTACTATTATTACTAGTATGACTGCTGCTATTTGCTCTATATATTGATTTATTGTATGCAGCAAGTAGGCTTTGCAATTGCTCAATGATAAATGCATCATCCATCGTTTGTACCTGTTGAATGTGAACCTGGAGTTGGAATATAAGGCTACTGACACATCTTATTTCTACAAACGACTGTGGTGAAGATGATGTGCTCAACAATTTGCCACACATATCTTGAGCTTCTTTCAAAGTCTGTAGTGCAGTAGCAGCTTCATTTTGTAGTGCTGCTAATATTGACAGTTTCATAGCTATCCTCAATGATGCCTGTTGCGATGGTGAGTTGAGAGCGGCATGTTGATCTAGTTGGCTTTGGGCAGCAGCTGCATAGAAGGATCTAGCATGTTGAAGACATATGTGAGCTAAGTATTGTGAAGAAACTTCATCTGATGGCGACACAACTATAATACTATCATTATCTATGTTGGCATGTTTGCATATCATAGCAGCTTTATCTGGAGGAATACTGGTAGTAGTATGGAGAGGGGAGTGGATAGCTACAACTACTTTGGTGTGAGTCTCACTATTATTGTCATTATTGGGAGCTGTGAGTTTGACCACTTGATCTAGTTGAGTAGCAACAGAGGTCCATGATGAGGGTCCTCCCAGTACCATGCTTCGTTCAATGACTACTACTACCACTGAAGGGAGATCTTGTGTAATGTATTGGATCCAGTCAGCTCTGAAGATGCCAGCAGCGGCTCCTGTTTCGGGTGTGGGTAGATGGTGTGGGAAGATGTTGTTGTTGGAGAGTATGCGCATTTTATATTTGTTCATAGCCTCGTTCATGCAGCTAATGATATTATCAGGACCTAGCAGGCCAACCACAGGTATTAATGAGACAGGAGATGACGCCATGGTGAAGATTTGTGTGAGATCAGATGAGAGAAACTTAGGCTTCGCAACGCGATAGTAATATGATTTAGAACTTTAATCAGTACAAGTACTGTAATATGTAAGCCACCATTATTTGAAATGCAGAGAATGAGGATGTATCTCGGAAGTATGAATTAATATATGTATGTGCTCTCTCCATTTCTGCTCTCTCGACTGTGAAGTTGAAACATGGTTGACTACTTCCTCACTTAGCTGCAAGTCATTGGTAGCTAGAGAAATGAAAATGCTGCTGCTAGAACTATGGCTAATTGTAATCATTGTTCCACTTACATGCCCACCACCTTATCATGTGACTTGAGAGCCCCTTCCGTGTGAGATGTGAGCGAGGATCCACCTCAGCGGTGTTTTGGGTCTATATAGAGCTTCCCAAACACACAATTGTCCACGTTTTTCACACGACACCAATAAACCAAACATATGTGGGACTATCAAAGTCCAAACAACGGAGCACCCAGGCCACTACAAAGTTTGAATTTGATCTAGCTCTTGTCTTTTTCACATAACATACTCTCGGCATGCAAGGTTCGTCCATTCAATCTCTACTGGGTTCCTACCATGCCCGGTACATCTCCCAGAAAGCCATTCAGCGACTCTTATCAACACCATCCTCAATGACGACCCGCTCCCTCTCAACCGCCTCCAACGTTCTCTTCCAACAAGCCCAACAACACCAACAACAAGAAGAAACAGATCCCTCCTCCTCTCTCCCAACGAAACAAATGAATTTATGCACAGCCGTGAATGATGCATTAGATATCGCACTCTCGACTGACAAGAAAGCTCTCCTCTTTGGAGAAGATGTAGCTTTTGGAGGAGTGTTCAGAGCGTCGGTTGGATTAAGAGATCGATACGGTCCGCTCCGAGTCTTCAATACCCCCCTATCAGAACAAGGCATAGTAGGATTTGGTATTGGACTAGCAGCAGAGGGTTTTACTCCCATAGCAGAAATTCAGTTCGCAGATTATATCTTTCCGGCGATAGATCAAGTTTCAAACGAGGCAAGTAAATATAGATATAGAAGTGGAGGAGCTTACCATGCAGGTGGTTTGACCATCAGAACTCCATATGGTGCAGTGGGACATGGTGGTCACTATCACTCCCAATCACCAGAAGCTTTCTTTACCCACATTCCTGGTATTAAAGTAGTCATGCCCAGTGGACCTAGAGAAGCTAAAGGGTTACTGTTGGCTTCAATCCGGGATCCCAATCCTGTAGTGTTCTTTGAAGCAAAGATGCTGTATCGTACTGCGGTAGAACAAGTACCTATAGGAGATTGGGAGCTGCCCCTAGGTAAAGGGAGAGTGGCAAAGCAGGGGAGTGATGTGACGGTGGTGACATGGGGTCAGCAAGTTGCAGTGGTAGAGTTGGCAGCGAGGGAGGTGGAAGAGAAGGATGGTATTAGTTGTGAAGTGATTGATCTGAGGACATTGCTACCTTGGGATGTTGATTTAGTGGAGCAATCAGTTAACAAGACAGGGAGGTTGATAGTGAGTCATGAAGCTTCACTTACTAGTGGGTTTGGTGCTGAGGTTGTATCTACAATCACAGACTTGTGTTTTTGGAAACTACAGGCTCCTCCAGTGAGGGTGTGTGGCTATGATATTCCATTTCCTCTGGTGTTTGAGCCTTTACATCTACCTGGAGTGAGGAGAGTGGCTGATGCAATGAGAGATACAGCACGTGTGTCATAGTTTGTAATATAATAGATCACAATCATTGTTTATATATTGGTTACAGCACGCGTGTCAATAGTCACAATCACAATCCCTCTCCGCCTGCCGCCTCAAGTGGCACTAGTTTTAGCTACAACTTGAGCAGCAGATGGTCTATTTGCAATGATTCTCAATAACCACAATGAAGATACCAAGGAAAAGAAATGAGACAACAGGGTATTAGTGGTAGCCTGAACATTAAAAACATCAAAAGCCAAGACTGGATTCCAGGTAGCAGTGTTGGAAGCTAAAAAAGGGTTTACTGTAGCTGATGACAATGTCTTTGCCACCAATAGACCAATAGTGGCCTGTAGAGCCAGCATAGCTGCCCCTGCTCCAAGTACATTAATAATAGCTCCTTTTTCCAACATGTTGATGACATCACTACGCCTGATCTTGGGGGCATCTTCTAGAGATGACGCTTCCAGGAATGCTCTCAACTTGGTAGCTAGCCTCATATAACCAAAAGACCAGAATGTAGATAAAAAGCCCATGAATATGCCAAACAGAGTGAGATAGTTGGCAATGGAGGGGCCAGTAGCCTGAGCAGTGAAGGCTAGGGAGAATAAGATGATGACTGCTGCAACGGTAGTCAAGATGAGTTGGACCCAGAAACTGAGCCAGCCACATCGTCTGCATGCATTTGCTGCATTTTTAAGATTTAACCTGGCTACTTCTGATAGGATGTCTGGTTTGGGTTCTACTAGTGGTGCACCCTCTGCGTTATCGGGAGCTGCTGCTGCAGAGACTACAGAGACAGAGGATGGTGTTCTGTCGACTGCAGTGTAGGGAGAGGGTCCTCGTCTTGAAGATGAATTCCAAGATGTCCAGGTGTTTGGCAGGGAAACTAACGGTACTGGTCTATTGTAAGAGAAAGCGATAGAAGGATGCGCTTGCCTATGCGTTTTTAACGCAGCTTTGGCGAAACTCGACATCGCTCTTGATTTTCTTTTGGGGGTGTATCTTCTATTTTTGGACGTAGACTTGGTGCAATAGTAGGTAACGTAGCCCGTTTTTCGATTGATATAGTCCTTTAGTTTCTTTCTGTTTGCATACACAACTCTTTCCGTTTTGAGAGGTCGGTGTAAGTCATGAGATCACCACAACACTGACGACCTCTCTCCCTTCCAACCTACCTATCTCTCTCTTTTCCTCGACTCCACATTTGTTAGAAACATGCCCATCAAGTATCCTATTTACATCATGTATCACCTAACCGCTATCCATCCTTCTTTATCATCACTGATGCATTGTTGGGCTTTCCAAAGACTGGATCCTCTCCTCCTCCTTCTCCTCCCCCACTACCACCACTTTTAGCTTTAATGCAAAATACTTTATATGTCTGTCCCATACCATCATCATCCTGTACAATCATCCCATCCTTGCTACCAACTATCTTATTAAATCCACTCTCCAGATCCTTGGCCTGCTTCTCAGTAGCATTCTTCATCAACTGATGCATTCTGGCCTCGATCCCCAACCTCAGCAGAAACGTACCCTGAGTGATGGGACCGTATGTGTGTACACCAGCTCCTGCAGTCCTAGCAGCAAGATCTAATGCATCAAAGTCCACCCAAGCACTTATATCACTCATCCCTGGTCTATCAAAAATATCTGCAAAGGTATGGTCCATTATTGCTTGGACACTGCTTTCAAAAGGAGCAAATTGACCATAATCTATAATAAGAGCAGCACCTCCATGACTACCTATTCTCTTTGATATATTTTCCACTACCGCCATCCCTTGAGGACATATTTCTATCCCTTTTAATGCATTGACTACTTTAGGCGGCAGTCCTTTGAGTCGTCTTTCCAGCAACACCATTGCTGCTGGTGTTGGCCCTTTTGAAAGTACAAATGACAGATGATGGGGTGAGTTGGGGGGAGCTATATCTACCAATCTCTCACACCAACCACGTTCAGTCTTTTGAAACTGATGCACTGGTAATGCATCTATGAATTCGTGTGCTATGTATAATGTTGGGGGATCATCATTATCAGGACGAGAGGTGGAAACTTCATCTAGGCTGCGATGCCAATATACTGGAGGATGTGATCCCCATCCACTTCTTATATTACTACTAGTAGTACTTGCACTATCAACATTATCACTATCGTCTCTTATACATTTAAGAGCATTATATTGCATCTTTTTAAGACCATCGCTCACTTCCACCATATGGACCTCTAATGCAGATGCAAAGTCTTTAAATGAAGCAGTACCTCTTAGTAGATCTGCCATTAATGTACCTCTTCCTGGTCCTAGTTCTACTATTCTCAATTTCTTTGGAGAGTTCATTTCTTGCCATGATGCTACACACCAGATACCAATCATCTCTCCAAACATTTGAGATATCTCAGGAGAGGTGATGAAGTCTCCTCTTTCACCAAACACTTCATCTTTCTGGGTGTAGTAGCCTGCGCTTGGGTTGGTGAGAACCTCTGATATGTACTCTGCTAGTGTTATAGCTCCACTGCGGTACTTGATCATGGCCTGAATATGGAGATCGAGTGGTGTAGGTGGGTGTTTCTTGTTGGAGAGGTAGGAAGCAGAGTCGAGGTGGGGAGGGGCGGGAGAGAAGAGGGCGGAGCGATCGATGGAAATATAGTCGTCTGGCTTGTCTTCATCGTCATTTTTGCTATATAATGGTGACTTAGATGCAACACCCAAGGATCTTGAAGCGTGCAACGCTCTCCACAGTATTTGATTCCTTGCAAGATTCCCCCACTGACTGATCATGAAGTCGAGTCCTGTTGCAACGTGAATACTATCACTATTAACTCTATGAAGGACGTTGAGGCAGCGTGAACAAGCAGCAAGATGTGATAAACGTACTATTATGAATATATATTGGCTGTATACGTGCTTCTTCTTTCCCTTGTAGCAGTGACACTGGGGGAAAACTCGCAACTTAGTTGGCTTGCTCCATCACTGTCCCAACCCTTGTTGGCTTTCTTCCCATTAGTTGTCAAGGGTTGATTTGGACCAGTTATATTAAGGTTGTGTCAAGTCTAAAAGTATGCATAGAAACCCCATCCTGGGTATGCATACCCACGAAGCTCAACACCCACTTGATGCTCATGAGCACTGCAGCGAGTTGGGGAGGGTTGACATTGACTTTCTCTTTTCTGGAGAAGCTAGGTGGATGGAACAGCACGCTGCAAACTACACACCAGCAGGTATTCAACACATGTTTGTTTCAAAGCACTCTACTTTATCGCATTTGATTTAAGAGTAGTGAAGAGATCATCGCAAAGAGCACCCCTTTGAACATACAATGTCTCTCACTCCTAAAGTCCTCAAGTCTGTTGATGCCAAGCTAGAAGCATTTCGATGGCTGACACTAAAGAAGATCACCTATGTCGATAAAGAAGGGCGACAACGTTTCTGGGAGTCGGCCGAGCGGACGACACGACACGGAGCCGTCGACGCCGTCGCAATTGTAGCCATCACCAGTGACAGTAAGATCCTCCTCGTGAGTCAATATAGGCCACCATTGGACAGTATTTGCGTAGAACTACCTGCTGGATTGATTGACAAGGGAGAATCTTCTGAAATAGCTGCACTAAGAGAACTAAGGGAAGAAACTGGGTTTGGTTGCAGCAATAGTACTGATCTAGCACCATCTATTGTGGACACCTCGCCCATCATTCATAGCGATCCAGGCATGTCATCAGCCAACATGCAGACTATAATGGTAAAGTTGAGTGAATCTAGTACAGATTCTTTACCAACACAACAACTGGAAGATGGAGAACATATAGATATCCACTTTTTAGATGTGAACAACCTTGAAGAGGAGCTTTGTCTACTTCAAAAGAAGATGAACTGGTGCATTGATGCTCGTTTGTTTATGTTGGCCCAGGGCCTGAAACTGTCTCAGATACTCAGTTAGCTCTATAATGCTCTAAATCATTTAAATCATTCCTAATATATCATATCACCTCTCTCCCCCCCTCTCTCTCTCTCTATTTGTCGCCATCTTCAGCAGTCTCCTCCATCTCTTCTGCCAGATCCATCAACTTGCCTACATCTATACCACCATTAGCCCCAGCCTCACTGGCTAGCCTCTCCAACATCGTTCTCAACTCATCCTCACCCATCTGCTCCTTCAAGAAACTCATTGCAGTACCCAACTCCTCCATGGATATAATACCATCATTATCCAGATCTAACAATCTCATACGATCTCCAATCTTGGTATCTGCATCATCTAGTTCTCTTTCTACCCTAGATAAGATACCTGCGACACGTTCTTCCAATGCTTTCTGGCCCAATGCTGCATTCAGTGCTGCATCGTGTTTGACAGCAAGATTGCCCTTGGTGAACACCATGTTGGCACTGCTACCCAGATTATCATTGAGTCTATCAATCTCTTTCTGTACTAGCTCCATGAAATCTTCACGTTCTGCTGCGACGCCACTCTTACTGGCAAGGGCTGCAAGAGCAGTGATGACTTTTCTCATTTTGGCTGCTTTGACTGCTGCTGCACGGAAGGCCTTTTCTTCTTCACTTTCACCTTCAAGGTGATCTACAGCTGCTTCAGCTGCTGCCTCACGTACGACTGCTGCTGCTGCAGCTGCTGCTGTCATTTGCTGTGCAGTTGTTGCTGATGGCATCGTACTAACAGCACCATCACCACCAGCAGTATCCCTTGTCTTTGTCTCATCCATCACACCGCTCATCATCAACATCTCCTTCTCTTCCCTCTTCTCAGCCTCCCTCTCCTCCTTGATCAGCTCCTCTTCACGTTCCAACAGCTCCAGCTTCCTCTCATATGCCTGTGTCTTATCAGCACCATCTGTTGAAGTGGCAAATAACTCCACATCTTCAACTGCCTCATCAGACATCGTACTCAGTGTATCGCGAATAGACACCTCATCAACCGCTGCTCCTCTTGGACCGATAATAGGTGACGTCATCGTGAATGCTCTGGACAGTAATAATAAACTAGAAGGAAGGTTTCTATTCAAACTCCAATCCAACCACTCTGCTAACTGGTCTCTCATAAACGCAATAGCACCTTCTCCAAATGGTGTTCTCATACCTCGTGCCCTACATGCCTGTCTCAGCTCATCTTCACTTAGTGATTCCATCCCCTCTGTCTGGATGTCCTTATCATCTTCTTTTATATTGTTAAGATGAGCTCTCAACCTGGCTCTAAGGAAGGGGTCTGTTCCAAATGGCTGTATTCCTACAAATCTACACAGACTCACCAGTTGCACTCTCTCCAAATTGTCCAGTGTCAGCTCATCACTGAATAATTTAGCAAATTTGAGCAATTCTTCTGCTGATACTGGTTCTCCTGCCCTCACTCTCTTCATGAATTGGTACAGCTCTGCTGCACTGGTTCTTGTTTCATCATGTTGTCCACTCTGTTTTTGACTCATGTCACTGGCCATTTCTTGTACTGTATCTTGTAGGAATCTAGCCAAATCTAATCTTGCTGAAATGATTCTCTTCATTTCTTCTTCTTTCTTCAACTTGTCTTCGAATGTTGATGGAAGCATGTTGGGGAATATCTTCAATGCCACTGGTAGTAGCAGTTCCATGAATGGTATGACTACAAAGACCAACATGGGTACTAGTCTGAAGATGTCTGCGGTAGTACGTGTCAGTTGCTGCCTCTCACGACGGCTTAATTGTTTCCCTCTCAACACTTGGAACACCAGTCTGGATGCAATTTTTGCATCTTTCCCTAACAATTTAGTACCTATCCAGTAGTGTTTGGCTTCCTTCTTCACTACAAGCCACATGTCAGCATATGCAGCCTTCCTTTCTGCTCGAGGCAATGCAGCAAACCGTGCTGTCCTCCCAGGTATGGATGCTGTAAACGCGAGAAACCATTTAATACCATTGTATGCAGACTTCGATAGCTTCATGATTCTTTTCTTTAGAGGGACATGGCCCGGTGGAGGTCTTCTAAAAGCACTGACTCTTCTCCTGGTATCAGTGAGATCCTCTAGGGCTTCATCGCATTCTTCGGCGTCCACTTCATCGTCATCATCTTGTTTGAGAATTCCTCTTGGTAAGGATGGAGCTGTGGTTGTTGTTGTTGTTGTTGTATTGAGTGTAGTGGGAACTATGATGGGAGGGATAGTGGGTTTAGTGGTGTCTGTTTGTTTCAATTGCTGCCAGATGGTGCCAGAGGTGTGGAAAGCTCTGAATGATGATGGCTGGTGTAGCGGTCGCAGAGTGAGTTGGCAGGTGAAATTGGAAACGAAATTGAAGCTGGTGGCTGAATAGCGAGACTCTGCGGATTGAAAGAGTTTATAGAGTGTCAAGTTGCCACTGCAATCCTTTGACTCCGCTATTGCTGCGTTCCTGAAAATCTGGAGAGCAGTTGCCGAGATTGATTTGCGAGACATCTTTGTATTTGGCTCAAATGATCAGCTAGTTAATGTATCGGAATAAGGGACGATAAGATCAGGCGTTGAAGCGATTTATCAGCCTGTGGAAGCTGCGCACTGCAATTAAAGCAAATGAATCCCCCTGACTTTAATTAGGTTGGCTTAGGCTTGGTTTGATCACATGTGCAATGGATTGGTCAGGTTTGTGTGATTCTAGCCATCACAATAATAATGAATGCAATCAACACGCCCTCACGTCTTTGTGAATTGAAGCTCAAAATTGTAAGATGCATATCTCTCAAACTGATCTAGCCTCAATTCCTGCGGTATAACTCAATTTTAATTGTTTATAGCAAAACTCACCAGTATGGAGATTCCAGAGATTGCCGCTCTAAGGGATTATATATCCCAAGTAGCTGCCATCAAAGGGATTGAAATTCAGGGTGGGGAAAGTCAACAAAATGAAGACTACTCAGAGGGCTTGATCAAGATATTGGACCTGAAACATGTTCATCGTAGCATGTGTGAAAGTACTGAACAACTTCGGGTCGATACAGGGACGAGAAAGGAACAACTTAATGAATCCAGTCTCCAACTTCAAAACCTTTTGTATGAGTTGCAGCACTATGAAAGCGAGGTCTCTGCCTGCAAAGGATTTAAGTCATCTTACAATGACGACCTCCTTGAATTAATCCCTCTGCAAGACTTGCCACCCAAAGAAAAATGTGGTTTGATCGACGACGACCACCAGGAGCAACTCAATAGACTCAAACACGAGCTCGCTTCAAGACACGAAGCCATGTCAGCCCTAGACAACTACAAATTACAAAGAGACACCATAGCTGCAGATGTTGCAAATAAAAGAAATCTTCTCAGCACAGTAGAATCAGAACTCCAACGACTCCGTTCCATGTCTCAACAAGCAACAGCAGCATTCACAGTTGATGAACACGTCGACAGCAGAGCACACTTGCTTCCTCTCCCTCTCTACACTCTGTACACTCAACTAAAGATAGCTGCACTTGGAATCAATGAAAAGATAGATATACAAATACGAGGTGACACACCTTTACTTAGACGACTCAAGTCGGGAGTGTTTATGAGCGAGGCTGATCTTCTTTCTTCCCCTCTCTTAGCTTCACCACCTCAACAGACAGGAGGAGGTGGAGGAGCAGGGTCATCATCATCTACATGCCATCCACTAAGTGTAGCTATAGGAGTTCCAGCACCAGATAGCACCATCACCACAACGCTAGCTCAGTTTTATTACATCCCAGCCATCAATCGAGTCACAGTAACTGGTGATGATACCCACAAGTTGTCTCACCTCTATCCAGACAGCAATAGTACAAGTAATGATGATGACAATGATGTTTTGATGGCAACACTAAATAATAATGGTGACAATATCACGCCTCCTGGAAAACCGTACACATGGGCACAGCAAGTAGCTGGTATTGACGTATTGCCATCACTGCCATCACTACCTGGAATAGGAGGAGTAGATATGCAAGAGGCAGTCAAGGCTCTAGCTGAGTATACACGAGAGAGAAGAGCAGCTGTATTACTACAAAGATTATTATGAATATGTATCTGTAGAGTTTACATAATTAAATGAGAGATTGATTGATCTAACTATCTATCTAATTATTGTAAAGCAACAAGAAGTCGTAAAAGAAACATCAGCAGCAACTGTGCTTATTTGTCATCATCAGCAGCAGCAGCATTTCATACATAACTAGCTATGGTAGTAGTAGTAGTAGCAGTAGTTTTGTTGTTGTTGTTGTTGTTGTTGTTGTTGTTGTTGTTGTAGACATCAAAACACATTCCCTCCCTCCCTTTTCAACCCACCCTCCACTCTCCAAAACCTCTCTTAAGTATAAGTACCTCTGATAGGTTGCTTTCTATCCTGCACCATCTTAATTCCCTGAGCAATCTGCTTCAAATCAGGACGAGCATAAGATGCATTACTGTACACACACACATGAAGCAAGCCAGCTGGGTTGACCAAGAACAATGCTGGCTCAGCAAACAGGTTGATCGACTCCTCTGGAGACAGTGGTCTGCTCATGTATAGCCCCCACCTGGTCATTTGTTCATCGTTGATACCGTAAGCCACTTTGAACCCAATCCTTGCTGCTGAGACATCAGATGATACAGCGAGGATGGAGCCTCGGAGATCGTCAACAAAGGAGCAGGCTTTGTTCCGGGTGTCGGCGGAGACGCAGACTACGTCAACATTGAGTTCTTGGAAGTCCGGCATGACGTGTTGTAGTGCTGAGAGGTAAGTGAGGCAGACTGGGTCATGACGGCCTCTGTAGACCAATATCAGTTGCCAGCGTCCAGTTGGTGATCCTGTTATTATAAAAATGGGGGGGGGGGGGAAAATTAGGTTTTTAAAAAA
>Ga0209986_10001332_pt1 | contig 23645 bp, 30 predicted proteins | sample BlataG_FD_183168 | JGI IMG/M metagenome (GOLD analysis project Ga0209986, IMG submission 183168) | Deep subsurface microbial communities from Black Sea to uncover new lineages of life (NeLLi) - Black_00105 metaG (SPAdes) (version 2) | ecosystem: Environmental > Aquatic > Marine > Oceanic >... | reverse complement strand
ACCATCATTTCCACTTGTCAAATCTGCTTTGAACCACATACTTAAAGACAAATCGCCTGTGTAATTATCTCCAAGACTATCCCCTATGCCTGTCCCACAATCAACAAAATCATCCACTCCATCAAAGTCAAGAGAATAAGTATTTTCCCAGGGTGTCGGAGGGGTGACACCATCAAAGCCGATTCTGTTTTGTCTTACTCCTATTCCTATCATCTTTTAAGTAAAATAACACCTTACACGTCCACCACTTAACTGAACAGCGACGAACCTTTGCTTGTTGTTTATCCCTGTAATATATTCTCCTTTAGGGTGTCCTGTACTGAATCCTGGTGCTGTTCCTGTTCCTGCAATCTGATCTGAAACGCTCCACGCTAGAGTATCATCGTCCCTAGTCTCCATATTAACTGTAGAAAATCCTGTTGAATCTTCTAAGACGACAATCTGCCCTACTGGGGTGCTAGAAAAGTCATGTAAAGCAGTATCGGTGATGTCTATACTTCCCTGACCACCTTCGGTTATTAATGTGTTGCTCATTGTTTTAAGATTATACAATTATAACTCGTTCCACTTATTGTAAATGAAACTTTAACTGTCCGTGCTGCGTCTGAGTATATCTCTACTTCTACAGCTCCACTGAACTCTGTCCACATTTGGGTAATGGTAAAATTACCAGCTCCGTCGGTTGTGATAGTTAATTCAGTAGTAATATCAAACTTATCTATAAGATTGAGATAGTAAGTTGTAGCAGGGTTAATCCCTAAATTGATATTTAAAACATCAGTACAATTACCATCTGCAATCTCATAGCAAGTATCACAAGTCGGTGTCGTGTTAGTACAGAATCCCAAAGCTTAAAGCTTAGTTGATTCCAATACATACATCAAAGACGCCTGTAGGCTTGTCTGATGGACACGGAATATCTTCTTGTGTGAATTTTACGATAGCATTCCAAATGACTGACTGCTTCTTGTCATCAGGAATCGGTGCTTTTGGAATTATTGTCGCTACGTTTTCAGACAAATGAACTTGCGTCTCAGTACGATAGCCAAACTTCCACTCTTTGCTCCTTTTTATGTCATTCCAAAAGTCACAATTTGCTTTATAATTTGGTTCAAATACGTTAGCCGTAAACTCATATCCGTCTAATTCTTCCACTGTATCACCGAAACCTGGCTGAAGGTTCTCAGACAATTCCAGTGTTCCCCTTGCGTAAGGAAAAACATAGATGTCTTTGGCATTCAGTCCTGTTGTCCATTCGCCTGTCGCTGTAATGTCGGTGAAAGTAAAGTCGCTCTTTACAAAAAAGAAACTTCTAATATCTCCGAGTTCTTTGGTTGGGCAATCTGAACAGACTGGGTCGGCTTGTGATGTCGTACACCCTGGATAATAAACACTCATTGTTTTTAATTTAAAATTAGCAAATATCTATACAATCAACCTTAGCCCTTGTCTCTATCGTATACGTTAAAGTGAAGAAGATTGTTTCTGGTTTTAGCTTCACCGTTTCGGTGTTGTATTCGCCGTTCCACGCATCTACTTTTGAGAGGTTAAAGTCTCCTGGTATTATATTCGCATTGTCTAACGAATTTGTAGTTAAGAATGCTGAGCCAAGCTCTAAAGGCATCCCTAATAAAATTCCACTTATAATTTCTTCTTTGGTCATTTTTAATCTTTTACGATCTCCGATAACAACCATTATCATCTGGGCTGTCTCTTGACGGTAAACAAGATCACCGAAGTTGCCCTCTACCTCTTGCACGTTGCTTCCTGTATGTCGGTGATAAACCTCAAAAGGATATATGTCGTTAATTACTAAGATCGTTTCGTTGCCGTTATTGTCTATAATAGCAGGAACAGTTTCTTCTTTTCTTCCCACAAGTTCAGCAATGCCTGAGAACCTTCCTTTTTGGAACTTCTTAGAGTCAAACTGACCACCTTTTAAGTCGGTGTTAATCTGTGCGACGATCTCTGCTTCCTTCATATCTTATCTTGTAATCTCCTATTTTTGCAATCTCAAAACCTTTAAACAAATATAATAATTCTGGATTTGTATTTGATAAATCTTTTAATATAAAAAACCATTCTGTTATTTCTATCTTAATCGCTTTTTAATTTCTTTGCTTAAAGTTTTTTCTATTGCCCTTTTGTCATCTTTTGTAATTCCCCAAACTCTGCCAAATGAACCTTTGCCATCATTATCTAAATACTTATATAAATCACCACCATAAGAAGTCATAAAGCCTACACCCCACCCACCTGGAATCGGTTGTGCTTGAAAACCTTTGCTTAGTTGTCCAGTCATTGATAAATCTACATAAGACGTTTGTCGTCCTTTTGACGATCTAACTTTTGCGTATGCTTTAGAATATGCTCCTTGCTTTGGTGTTTTTCTAGATCGTTTATAAGTGATTTTTGATTCACTTACGTCTTTGCCCTCATTATGTATTCTCCTATTATTAGAAGTAGCCAAAGAGATAGCAATCTCTCTTAAAACAGGGCTTGTTTCTTTTATACTTTCTAGCTTTAAAACCAGATTGTCCATTACATCGTCTAAATTGCTCTGATATTTCATATCATTTCTAAAACCCTGACCTCTGAGTTACATTCTATACAATAGTCAGAGTTGTGTACGTTAATAGCATCTATAGCCATGAAAAGTTCACCTTCGTATTGAATATCATCCATCATTCCACCTCTATACTCAATTTCAAACATCTTCATTAATTCCTGAGCCATGTTATTGTCAAAAGCCGTGAACTCGTTTAGACGTGAAGTAAAGCGTCTTTCTCTTGAAAGCTCAATCCCTAAGAGTAACCAAAGTGAACGTAAAAAAGGTTCTTTGTTTTGACATACAAAAGAATCAAAAGAACAAACAACACTCCACTTAACTGAAAGACCAAAAGAGTTGTCTCCTGTCGTTAGGTCGCTTTCGGTTATTAGAGTTGAAATATTAGATGTTGCGCCTCTTAACTCTGCGTTGGCATTACCACCACCACAAGAGAACGAACACACCCCCTGAGAGCGATTTACAGCGTTCTTTAGCTTAGTTAAGTCTTGTAGTACAGAATCTAGATTGGTAGCGTCATAACAGATATATAGTTCTCTAGAAGTAAATGTTTCGTTAATCTGTATTGTTGTCCATCCTGTAGCTGCTGGAGCTACCACCGACTGAGTATAAAGTTCTGTCCCTGTACGTAGATCAAAAATCTTTATTGTCGTAGCGTCTAAAGAAGTAAAGTAGAGACTAATATCAGGAATGTAAAAAGTCTGGAGATTGGAATAAGCGAAGTTTTCATCGCTTCTGTTTAAGGTCAAAGCAACACCTCTATATTGTGCTGCTCCTGCTGTTGTGCTAGTAGTGTCTATTATACGAGCCATATTAATAGACTCGGTGATGTTTTTTAACTTATAACGTTTTTTAAACTCAGCATTTACGTCGGTCTTTAATCTTCTAACTGCACGTTCTTGAACGTCATCCCATACACCATTGAAGTCTACTTGCTGTTCGTCAGCTAGTGAATCAATCATTTCCAATTCTATGCCTGGAAGTTGATTAATAAACACTCCTGAATCTGGCGTAGTAACGGCGCACCCTTGTACGCCTATATAGTCTTTAAGACAGTCTAAACTCATAACAAAAGATTTAAGGAATATAGGGGTGGGAAGTTCCCACCCCTTAATTCCAAACAGTTATACGTTTGTGAACGAATATCTGTATGAACCTCTGTTACCGTTTAATCGGTCAGTTGCTCTATATGCTTGGTCTACCGTGAATAAACCAAAGTCCTTAGAGATAATCAAAGCCCATCCCTTATCCACTGTAACGCTTGTGCCGTAATAAGCATCTGTTAGCGTCGTCGGACAGTCATGGTACTTTAATTGAGCGTCAAACTCAACCATCTTCACCCTGTCTGATACCTGCATAGGCAACATAAAAGTAAAGAAGTAAGATGTTAGCTTGTCTCCAGCCTTAAAGCCTTTGTAACGCATGTATTCCACGAGTTGAACCACTTCAGGCTCATAAACAATCGCTTCGTTAGCACCAAGTGCTGTAGCTGAAAAAGGGTCTTGAAAAAACTGAAAGTTGTTAGCCAAAATTGGCGTCTCAATTCCTGCCTGATCAATTCCTTTAGCTGCTTGTTGAAGCATAAAGTTATGCACCAAACCACTTCCCACCATCATTGGTCGTCCTCTAGATTCGTTTAACTGATAGTCTGTTAATACCTGAGTAAGTCCTTGACTTAATGGGTTGTTAGTCGTGTCTAGTGACAAGTTAATTGCTGAAGCTGCGTTGTTTCCAGTCCTTACATTGACACCGATATTAGCTGCCATTAATGTATACAAGTCCTGATTTACACCACTAAGTAAAGCATCTGCACTATCTTTAATCATCAGCAAAAATTCGTGCATGATGGGTGTAGATGGTGTTCCTAAAGAGGAATTTTTAGATGCTTCGTAAGGATACCTTGCAATAGTTTCGTCATCTATATACAAAGCTATTTGTCGGAATCCAGTTAAAGGAACAGTTCGCTCATAATAAGCTGGTACGTTCACATTATCGCATGAATGAGCAGTATCTGTATGAGATACGTTCCATCTTTGTCGTGCTTTAATGATTACGTTCCTTCTGTGTCCTTCGTCAGTAGCGTCGTTTAAACGAACTACATCAGCATTTCTATTTGTTTTTAGGAGATTCAATGCTCCCTGCCAGTTTAATTTATAATCTGGCGTGTTTTCTGCCGTCACTTTAGCAATATGCCTTGTAAGTGAATCGGCAAAGCCTAATCCTTGTGCCATTTTTAGTTAGTTATTTAGAGTTCTCCTAACTTATTCAAATCAGCATTAAGTTGATTCGCTTGGTTTACAGCTTCCATTAGACCAGGGTCAGTCGTTGTATTAACTACAGTCGGCGTCGTCTGGGTTGGTTCTGAAACCTTTAGGAGTTTATGACCAGCCAATAGATTGTTCGCAAATTCTTGTGGAGTAATTGGTTTGTTTTCCACATAAAACTCGCTTCCTTCTTTTGTCTGCAGGGACAGATGTCCGTTAGTGTTTACCAGACTTAGTTCTTTGTTTTTAAGTTCGCTGTTTAAAAGTCCCATTGCAGTCTGTAAGTTGGCTTCTGGACTGATGTCCATTGCCCATTTAGCATTAGAGAATAAACTCTCTGCACGTAGGTTTAACATTCTACTAGCGTGTTCTTTAAGCTTGTCTTCGTAGGTCTTAACAACATCGTCATGATCTTGTTTTCCTATAGTAGTATCTTTAAGATTGGCTAGTTCTTTGTTTAAGTTAGCGATCTCATCTTGCAAATCTCCACCCTTAGTCTCTTTGTTTAAAAGAGATTGTTTGTGCGCTTCTAAAACTGCTTTTTTTACTGAGTCCATCCTGTTATAAGTACCTTTGACCTCATTTAGGTTATGAATAAAACCGTCATCAAGACCAAAGTCCTTTGCCATATCCTTCAGTTTACCATCAACAGCGTCAAGGCTTTCGGCTTTCAGCTTATTAATAATATCGGGATTAGCTAGAGCAGATTCTTTTGTAAAAAGATTTGTTTTAATTTGATTTGCCACTTCATCTGGTATTTCTTGCGTGATTTCTTGAATCACCTTAGACTGTTCTTCTGATATTTCAGTTCCAGTCTGCTTTGCTAACGAGCTAATTAAGTCTCCTGTTTTCATATAGTCTTTTTGGGTCGTCCTCTTGTTTCAACAATGGGCTTAAAGTGTTCTATCCTTGCAATTTCTTCTGTGAATAAACGCACTATATTATTTTTATTTAACTCAGGATGTATGCTCTGAGTACCATTTTTAAAATGTATTCTGATTTGTCCTTGTTGTAACATTGGAAGAGTTTAGTTTATACAAAAGTACGTAAAAATATTAATTAAGATACAATTATTTTATTTTTTTGACTTAAACCGATAATGATAAAGAACTTTAAAGGTCTTTTCTTCTTCTTTTAAAAGCCCTGAGTCTCTTATCTGCAAAGCCCAGTTCGTGTCCTCACCGAAGTTTGACTCTGGAAATTTAAACTGCTGAGCTATCTCTGTCTTTATAGGGTTTAAATGATTAGGAGGACGATAGTAAACTCCTTTATGATTTGAATAAACACCGAAATTAATAGAATGCTCAAACCTTACTTTATTAAAACCGTTCGTGTTCATAACTCCTATTAATTGAACGCAATCAGGGTTAAACTCCAGGGCTTCCATGATCTTAGAAATATACTCAGAATCCACCCAGTCGTCATCATCTATAAAACAAACATATTCGCCTGTAGCTTTTTGAAGAAGTTTGTTTCTTTTTGCGCCGATAGTCTGCTCTCCATTATCACAATCAGATAAAATTTCCACCTTAAAACCTTTAGATTGTTTCTTTAGTTCAGCTAACAAGACGTTAAACAAAGTCTTTCTATTTTCTAAAGTACATATTAAGATGCTTAATTTCATATCGCTTCTGTTACTTCAGAATCAAAAACATAGGTGTGAATTATCTTATCTATTTTATACTGGGTTTTAATATCTTTTAAGACCAGTTCGCACCATTGCCAATCTTCTCCATAATTTGAGTCATTAAAACGATACTTCCTAGCTATCTCACCCTTAAAAGCGCATACGTGAAACGGCTTTCGTTGTACTATCCTGTCCTTTTTAAATTCGGTGTTTTCGTTCTTAAGATCAAAATCCACTGTACACTCGTCTCCGTTTATGATACTTTTCTGTTTAAAACAAACAACGTCAGGGTTGTGTTTAATCCCCTCTAGTAAAGACTCTACGTAATCGTCCGAAACATCGTCATCGTCATCACAAAAACAAACGTAATCACCTTTTGACATCTGAACTAAAGCGTCCCTTTTGTGTCCTATTGAACGCTGTTTGTTATCAAAAAGCCCAAGAACCTCAACCACCATATCACTCTTAGAAGCCTGGTCGTTTATTCTCTCAAACAACCTTTCAAACCTTTTAAACCTTGAAGGGATTGAAGGTATTAAGATGGAAAGTTTAATCTCTTGGAACATCTTTTGCAAAATATGTTAATAACGTAAGTGCTTTGATTTACTTTATGTTTTTTTATGTAATACTTAACAGGAATATGACCTTTAAAATAACAAACTAAATTCATTTTATCATTAATATATTTTCGGCATTAGAATAAATCTCATTCCAGCCTGTTATTTGTTTCACTTCTTCACGATGTTGATAAGAACATTCCAAACAGATCATTTTTACCCTATCTAAGTCTAGCTGTTTTAGAATGTCAATCCCTAGTCGGTCGTTCTCTACATCTATACTAACAAAATCAAAATCTTTGTAAAAACTTCTATCTATTAAGTCCTCTAAAGTAAAACACTGAACAGTGATCTTGGAAAAGATTGAACCATAATTTGTTTCCCAAAGTTTAACATGGTCTTTGTCTGTACTACTAAGAGCGTCACCGTTAGAATCAAAGAACTCAATCACTCCAGTTCCGTTACCGACTGCACAATTATAAACCTCTACGTCAGTCCCTTTGTAAAAATCTCTAAGGGTCGGATAACAGTTAGGTGATGGCTCTACACAAACACCACTCCAGCCTCTGTCAAATAAAGCCCTAGTATTTGAAAACGTCTCAGGGTGATAAGCACCTATGTCTAGAAACGTCCCCTCGTTTCCGAAGTGTTCTAAGATGTGTTTTTCTTCTTCTCGTTGGCTGTACATTATATTATTCCTTCAGCATACATCACTGAACTTTCAGGAGGTTCATTATAACTTTCTCCCACGTAAGCAAGTAACGGTTCTGATGATTCCAACTTCATTTGATTAGCTATTATTGAGAGTGAAGTCATATCGTGACGATGTCCTTCGCATCTAATATCTTGCGATTCTGTTTTGTTAGTGTTTGTCCATTCGCCTTTAAACATTCCGTTTAACATTGACTCAGCCCAAAGGTCGTAGAGATCACGAGCAATTATATTATTAAAATCTAAAGCGATAAAACCTCCGTGAAACATTGGCATCGTCATGGCTTCGTCTCTGGTGATGTTAAAATAATTTAAAGTTTTATCGTTTGCCCATGTTCCAGTATAGTGTCCTGCGTGTTGTATCATATATCCCTTGTCTAGGCTATCCCAGAGCGCATCTAAGGGCTTTGCTGCGTAAATAGAAGCATCTACCCAAAGAATACGTTTAAAGCCTTGACGTAGGGCTTCTTCAAAAGCATAAATTTTAAAAGCATAAGGATTGTCTTTATGTAAAGGGCTACCTACCTGACTCTCTGATGTCCATGTAAGAACTTCACAACCATTTAAAGAGCCTATAAGTCTCTGTTGCCCTTTTATAAAGCGTCCTGTAGAAAGATTAATTATACAGTTAGTTTTCATGGTGTCTTACGTGGGTACAATTAACAACATTTCTTCTTGCAAATGTATAAAGGTCAGTCATTTTCTTAGAATATTCCCTGAATTCAGAAATGTCAAAATCAATGTTTACTTCTCTTTTAACCTCCCCTTCGTTTAACCACCATTGATCGGTCGCCTGGGCTGTCTTTAAACTCCTGAATTGGTCTAAGTGGTTTCTGGATAACATGACTTTTTCGTAAAGTGAAGTGAGAATCTCTTTTAAAACATATCCTGGTATTAACTCCATTTGAATCTTAATACATTCAACAAATTCAAAAAGGTAATCTATATATTCTAAAGGATTCTCTAGTCTGTTTCTATAATAGTCTGTCTCAATGATTTCTATAAATTCAGACCTTGAATCTTCTGAGTTGAACGGCTCATATCCAATCATGCAATCTTCAAACTTATAAAATAAAGCTGATGACCCTGTTCTTTGAGTTGATAAGATTATAAGTTTAGACATAATTTAATTCTTTTCTTCTTTCAAAAGTTTGTTTGTCTATATTAAAAAGTGCTTCGTTGCGATCATAAAGAGCATCCCTTTTTGTCTCTGTCGTATTGGCGAAGTGTTCATGTTTAAATAAAACCCTGTCAAAGTATTTCATTTTCCCTAAACTACGAGCGACCTCAGTAAATTCATTGTCACAAAATAAACTGTGATACTCTGGATTGTAAATATAATTAAAACGTTCGTAATACTTGCGCCCTAAGATACATAGCGTACAAATCCTGTCCTGATAGCCGTCATGATACCACAGACAACCATCAGTGTCAGGAAAGTTTTTAATCATATCTCTTTTTATAACCTTGTCCCAATTCTCGTATTGAGGTATCATATCATCAGAGATAAGAACTACAATATCCCAGTCTTTGATCTTTTCAAGTCCTCTGTTACAAGCGTGAATCTTAGAATGAGAAATTCCCCTATCCACTAAGACCCCCTCTTGTTCAAAGTTTGTCATTGTTGGGTCGTCATTGTCAATCGTTATAAGGTATTCTACGCCTTCAGCTTTTTGAAGTAAACTTAAAACCTTTAAGAATTGCAAAGGTCTTGAACGTGTTGGAAATTTAACTAATATCTTCATATTTTAATCTTAATTTTTTAGGAACCCATGCTTCTCCAATAGGCGAAAGTAAATGATTACAATTATAACCACCTCTTAATATTTGTAAGTTAGTAGCCTTTGTATCTGGTTTTAGTCCCTTCATGTTTAAGGGTTTTGGTATAAAGTTTCCTGCTGCCACCTTTCCAAACTCTGACTTGTGTACGTATTGTTTCTTGACTAACTTAACACAAAAGCTTCGTGATGTCTTAACTAAAGCACCAGTGTAAACGAACCACTGAAAGTCTAGATCGTCACTTACATATTGATTGTATTGAGCAGCGTAGGTATTAATTGAATCCCTTACTATGTGCGAAGCGTAACTCTTTAATGCTCCGACGTGTTCTGGCGTTGTTACTAGAAAGTTTCTCATATCGGTAACCATATTACCAAACTTCCTGCCCTGACTGATATTGGTCTGAATAATCTCTGCTGCTTTGTCCACTACATTCGCCTGAATCCCTGCTTCTGTTAAAGCTACCTTAGTGCTTTCCATAGTGGACTTTTTTAATACCTCTATGAACTTTGGAGTGGTAAAGTTTTTCTCCATCGTCTGGAAATATCCTGTCTGTAAGTCAGTACTAATATCAAAAGCGTTAGTGAAATAATCTACATCTTTAAAGTATTTAGCACTGTAGACAATATCTTCTATTTCACGTTTTATACGATTAATCTTTCTTAAATTCTTAACAGAAGCCTTGACGCTACCTCTTGAAAGTTCCAAATCTCTAAGCAAGACCTGAACCCTGTCAAATATCTTATCTTGAACACCAGGCAAATCTTTAGAAAAGTCCTCAACAGACTTATCCAAGAAATTCGTCAATTTTTGTAACTGGCTGAGTGGGTCTGGCATCTGTTATTTCTTTTATTTTCGCATCCGTCATGTTTTCTATTACCTTAAGCTGCTCGTTAAAGTCCTTCTTCAAGAAAGTGTCGTCATCTTCAATAGCCTTCTGAACAAAGTAATTAGAATAAATCGCTAAGACAGCATCTTTTTTAGGAATGTCTCTGTTTAGTTCCATATCCACGATCTGCTCTGGCGTTGCTGTAGGAAACGGATTGACGTCTATACTTGCAATTAACTGATCTCTGGTCTCTGGAATATCTCTGAACTTTTTATTTATAAAGTCCACCTGAAGTTCTTTTATGATAGTGGGGTCTACAGATGCGTCTTTTGCTAGTTTAATCTGCTCTATTAAATGGTTCTCCGTTAATAGGTCGTAATGTTCAGGAACTTGAATCAAAGGAAGCAGTTTTTTAGTATCACTTACTAGAAGGTTATATCTATACTCTGCTATACAAGTATAAATAGGCTCCATGACGTTCTTAACTATATGAAAAGCTATTGAATATATAAAGTTATTTAGTTCTTCTTTGTCTATCTCTTTGGCTACCCCTGACTGATTCAGTGGTGTCTGTGCAAGGAATTCCATATTCAAAGAACTTAAAGCCTTGTATAAATGATTCTCAATTCTTTCTTCTTGAATCTTAACAATGTCTGTACTTTTAGTAATGTACTGAGCCGGTGGAAATGGTATCTGTTGTTTATCGGCGTCTCTTATCCTTACCACTATCTGGTCATAAGGGTCTTGTTTTAACGCTCCTTTACCTTTACAATCTCCACAAGCTACGGGCTTACCATCTTTTATGACCTTTCCTGTTCCACTACATAGCTGACAGTTATCACCCTGGACGACTGCTAGAGTAGAATGTATATGTAACAACACCTCAGCCTGTAGGTCTGAATACTCTCTGGTTGCTTCGTCTAATCTAGGCAACATCGGATTAATAAAAGAGTTATAAATAGGAATATTATTAATGATGTTACTAATCACACCACCGTTTGAAATTACTGGTAGTTTATTATGATACTTTGCTATTTCGGTAATTTCGTACTTATCTTCTTTTTGAATAACTTCCCAGATACCTTCAATAGAAACAATCCTGTAGATAGGTGTCAGCCTCACTCCTTGCTTTGTTGAAACCTCTGCTACGTCGTTACTCTTATAAGCGATGACTTTTTTAGGGTCAAAGTATAATATATCTTTAGAAGAAACGTAATGTGCAAAAGGCTTAAGAAATTCGTTTGACTCTACGTTAAAACTAAGTGGAAGTACGACAATCATTCCGTTAGGGTCAGCTAATATCTTTTTAAGTCCGTAAGTATATAACCAGTTTGAAACACTTCCGAAATTAGGATAGTTGTATTCGCAGTAATCTTCTAGGTTTTCATTCTCTTGTTTAATAGTCTCTGAATGTGAGTAGTCTATTTTCCAGTCCTCCGAGCGAAGTATCTTATTAAGACTAGAAATAACTTTAAAACATGGCTCTTTTGTTATTGACGCATAAATAACCCTACGGTGTTTTTGCACTACTGCTGTTTCGCCTGGTCGTCGTTGGTCAATTAGGATATTAAAGTAAGGATTTTCCTCAGAGATACCTAAGTGCTGCAAGAACCTATCGTGATGCGTGTCTGACGAACTGGGTTTATATCCGTCTATGTGAAAAGATAAATGATTCTCAATATCTACTGATTCGTAGTAACCAGCGTGTCGTTGGTTTCCTTGAATGTATTTTTTTACTATGTCGTTAGGGTTCATAAGTTATTTCTTTCAGGCATGTAAGCTCGTTTATCTATCCACAAATAGGGGTGCATCACGTTAAATTGTTTTCCGTAAAATTTAACAAAATTGTCGTAAGTTTTTTTCATTAAAGGATGTGCCATGTGTCCACCCATTGAATAAGCGTAGTAAGGCGACAAATCACCCCCTGTAAGACGTTTAGGAGGTAGCTGAGCAGCTTCCCAGTAGAATGGCATATAGTTGTCTATATGTGGGTAGATGTCGTTCTTAATCATTGAAATTGTGAAAGGTAATTCGTCAGGCATACCACCATTAAAGATTCTATGTTCTAAAGGTTTATCGTAAATCTTAAAAGCGTCAGAGAATAGTTTACTTATTCTTTTATCTTTTTTATCTTTTTTAAAGTATATCATTTCAGAGCTAAGATTGTAAAATTTGCCCTTCTTAAAGTTGAACTTCTTTTTAATGTAGTTAGGTGAAGCCCATACTCCAAACTCATCTGTGATACGTTCTTCCTCTAAGTCCATAAAAGAACGATTTGCCATAGTGAAGTTTACACTATCTAACTCATTAAATAAATCATTAATAGATTTCTGGTTAATCCAGATAGTGTCTGCGTCTAGGCAGATGGTTGTTTCGTAAGGCGATAACTTGTAAAGGGCTGTCTTGACCTTCATATATTCAGTACGTCCGTTTGTTAGGTAGTATTTCTCTGGTATCTTTATAAACTTCTCAAATAAAGAAGTGTCTTTTATCTGGCTTATCCCATCCCCAGCGTATAGAAGTGAAATATTTATCTCTGGGCTTTGGTATTTCAATGACATCGCTAGGTTGTAAGCCCACCGACCCCAGTAAGCATGACCTAAAGTTAATATTACTACACCCCTCATGATCTGTTTATTTGATTTGATTGTGTTGTTTGCTCTAGTTCAATCCTAGCCGTCATCATATCTTTAAATAAAACCCTTGATTCGCTAGGTGCTGATGGTTCGTAATCATCGTCTAAGATGTAACTTACAGCTCCGATTGTTCTAGTATCTTGCATCCACATAGCAGCCAAAGCATCGTGAATGTAGTCAGGTGCAAAGTCAATGTCAAGGATTTTCTTCTTTCTAAGACTTGAATAGTCCATACTCTTGACCCCTGCTGATGTTTCACCGATCAACCTAGTAGATGGATATTTAGTTCCCCTGAATTTAGAGATCAGCCTTAGTTTTTGTTTAAATGCGCTTCCTGTCGTGGGTGTAGAGTAATCATAATCACCCCACGTTTCGCTGTTAGACCATTCAAATAATAAAGAACAATCGTGTGAATCTTGTAAGTCATAACATTCGCTCTGTCCATCTATGTTATTAGTGTGAATTATTGAAATAGTGTCTATCTCAATCGTTTGCAGGGCTGCTCCATTAAAGTAGAAAGCTAATCTCGTATGGGTTGCACATACTAAAGTCTCGGTAAATGTTCCATTAGCTGAGCGTGTCGTTCCCTGAGTGCTTCCTGCAAAGACTGTCACAGATGCTCCAGAAATGTTCTGAACAGTATAAGTAATGTCGTAACTTTCACCCACTACTAGAGCGTCAATAGAAGCACCACAATCAAATCCTGAAGGCGCAAGGCATGAAGCACCAGAATAAGCGTATGTCATATCACCCCCTGAGATTGTTACGTCAGAGCCAAGTGTCCAGGGCAACAAAGGGTCAGTGTCAAAATTATCTTCAAAGACTTTAGTAGCGTCTAAAACCCTGATAACCCTGCAGCCGTTTGTAACACTAAGATCATCCCAGTTGAATTGTACGCTTATAACATTACCAGTAACACGCAAGAAACTAACAGGGACAGTGTCTAAGACTGCCGATGTCTCATGATCTAATATTTGAATCGTATAGTCATCTATGTAAGTAATCTGAGTGACGCTTATATCATCCACGCATCCATCAAAGTCATTAAATCCTAATATTAAGAGGTTCGTTGCTCCTGCTGTTCCGTTGTAAAAATAGCTTGTAAATGTTCCATTTGAATCTTTATTCATTGCCAATGTCCCCTGAGAAACACCCCCTGTGCTGCTGTAAATTAATAATCGTCCTGTTGTTCGTTCCGTGATTGTTATTGTTATTTTATAATAGCCTTGATATGCTAGTATGCCAGTCTGAATCAGTCCATTCTGATTAGCATAACAACAAGCCTTGTTTTCAGTATTTGGCTGACTCCATCCAAAGGTGTTGTCCCATCCATTCCAACGATTAGAATCAGAGAAATCCCCATTAGTGACAAGCTCTAAACTCTCCGAAGCTATAAACTGAAACTCTATATCATCTGTCTGCTCTGTCGGTTGGCAAAAGATAGCGTTTGAAGTACATGGTACAGGCTTCGGATAGCTGTTAATCTTAACAGCACCAAAGTCTAGAAATCTAGTTGGTACACCTACAAAACTCATAATTAAATTTCTACTGCTAGGTATTCAACGTCTACGGCTGCCGTATCTGCTTGGACATAAACAGTGTCAAAGTCTACAAAAGCAGAAAACGCTGCTTCCGTTGTATTGACTTCTAGCTTTTTATTCCAAAGAATCATAAATTGTCCAGCCTCTAGTTTAAAGTCTACAGTGTCCCCTGCGTTCTGTGAGAATCTTATCCTTACAAAGTTAGTATCGTCACGATTCATCACAAAGAATCCGTTAAAGTCTGAGAACGTGCCTGGTGCAAGTGCTGCTGCTGTTAATTGAACCAATCCTATTTCTGAGGTCGGTACAGGGACTATGTTTCTGTCTGCTCTCGTGCAAGAACTTAATGTCTTAGCGTAGGAAATGTCAAATGTTTTCCCTGCCAAAGTCAGCGTCACTCCTAGAGTTACTACTGCGTCTGCTGGTGTTACTGTTGTTGCCATTTAGTTTATCATTGTGAAACTAGTTTCTCCAGTTTCTACGTTATTTACCACTTCTTCAATCCAGACTGTTTTGTCTAGCGTGGTATCTGACAGCTCATTAATTATAAATGAACTCCTGGTGTTTTCTCTAATATTATCTGATCTTTGCAAAGATACGTTTTTTCTAAATTTAAAAAGTCTAGCCTTAAAGCTATTAGGGTCAAAGACCTTATAAGTTCCTGCGTCATCTTCAGCACCTAAACATTCAAAGAATGTTAGGTTAGTGTTTTTAATTATCGTTGCTATTATTGTTTTTACGTTTGTAGTTCCTGCGTGAACTCTAAAAACTACCAATACATTGACACGATCTCCAGTATCGCATGACATAGTGGTCTGAACCGATCTATTTAAAAACTTCATTTGATAAAGACTTGTAAAGCCTACACTAATCTCACCACTTTTGACTGATTCTTTCATTTGCGTAAAACTTGAATTCCATCGTCTTATCTCTATACTAAAGCTGATACTTGTAGCGAAAGAAGTGTTCCATATTTCAGTCAGTTGCAAAGAGGCGTAAACATTAGCCTGAAAAGAGAAATTACCAGTAAAAGGAACATCATAAAAAGTGTCTGGTAGATTAGGGTCATAGTTGTTACCAAGATCATAAATTTCACTGTCAAACTCTAAGGGATTTATGTATCTAACTACATCAGTCAATATATCGTCTGGCATTCCCACAAAGCCAGTAGCGTTTGTGTCTAAGACAGTGGCTTGTGAAATCTCAGCTTTCGCTGGTGTTGTTGCTGCTGTTAAGTATTTCGTAATTGAGTTAGGGATAGCGTTAAGATTTCTGTCTATTATTTTGTCATTAGTAAAACTTGCATTATAATAATAATTATTTGAGCAATAACTTGTGCTTTGAAATCTAGCTGCTTGTGTTGTACTTGCTTGGACAATAACAATATTATCGTCAAATTCGTCATCGCTTAGATTAGTAACTATATATTGAATCACATTTGAGTCGGTGACAAAATCTGTCTTTAAGTCTATTAACTTATCAACATTTCCCTTTCCTTTTAAAGCGTAATCTTCTTCCTGAAATGAAAAGAATCTAGTAGTCAAAGAACAATTTCCAGCGTCTGCTGTCGTATTATTTCCTACCTCTAAATGTGAGGCGATCTTCTGAGAATCTACGTTTAAAGAAAGGTCTGTCAAGTCCCTGAAGGTATCAGTTACATCAGATTGAAAAAAGAAAGCCCTTTCTTCTATACGCATAACGACCTCACCTGAGACAGTAACGAAATCAAAAGTCAGGTCATGTGTTCTTTGTAGGAAAGTCATCAGCTCACTAAAAGAAACATTCGGTGCGTCGCTGTTTGCTAGTCTTATGGCTTCACCTGTAGTAATGTATGGAAGATAACCATCAAAGTTATTGGTGTCGTCTAAGTAAGTAGATTGAATACCTTTAACAGTGTCGTCAGTCATAAAGCGAACCATAAAATCTAGTGCGTCCTTTAATAAATAAGCCCTTCTATTCGCTAGGGTTTGATATGTTCCGTTAGCGATAAAATAATCTAAGTTAAAGATTGTCAGTGATGTAACTTGCTCACCATTCTTTGTCATCCCTGCGTTTAAGAAACTCTTTATGTTTTTATTTGCTTGTATTGCACCCTGGAAACTTGCATCTTCTATAGTGGTCTGAACTGTTCGCTTTTCTAAATTAAAAAGAACATCAGTCAAGATAATGACTCCTTTGTATTTCTCTACGTATGAATTATCTTCCAGCACTTCTATTGTTGCGTTAATCTTGTCATTATAGTTATTATCAAATCTATCTTTTATAATATCGTAACCATCACCCTTAAAAGTGAACTTGTTTGTACTAGAAATCAAAAGCCCTGCAATATCGTCATCACGTTTTAGCCTGAGTTCAAACTTATCCCATCCGTTAGGATTGCTTACTTCGTTTCCCTCTAATATAAACTTATACTTATCCACCCCAGCTACGTCTTGAATTTGTATCTAAAGTCCTAATCATTAGTTTAGTAAGTCCGTTGCTCTCTTGCATGAGCCTGATTTGTTTCTTTTGGTTGTTCCACAAATGAACATCATCGTAAGGTGTTGCGTCTTTCTTGCTCATTGATTTCATCATTGGAAGCATATACTCTTGAAAAACATAGTTCTCAAACTTCTTGTCAATCATTGAATCTATTGCACCCTTGTATTTCTTTGATTGCTCTGGAGGTATTACCGACTCACTCTTTAATACTTTAGCGAAAATCTCACCATCTTTAAGTTCTGCTTTTTTACCCTCGTGAAATTCTGGGATTGGTTGAGAAGCCACTACTGCTGCCTGTGCTGCTCCCATTGTGCCGATAATAGCTGCTAAAGGTGTTCCCAAAAATCCAGTCTGTCCTAGTGTTTTCATAATCCCTAGAGCCGTATCTATTGCAATTTGAATTAAGGCTGCTGCTTTGTCTGCTTTGAATTGCTTTGTTAATATTTTAGCACGTTCCTTTTCTGCTTTTTCTTGTATCTCTTTCTTCTTCTTAGCCAGTTCTTCCTCTCCTAATCCCTGAGCTTCTAGTGCTTCTAAGGCTCTCTTTTCTTCATTATCTAAAGCAATTAATTTGTTCTCATTTGCTTGTCCTATAATTGCAGATAGTTGTCCCTCTACGTCACTCGTTATTGCAGCAATTTTATTAATTTGATCAACTCTTTTATTGAAATTTTCGTCTCTTATCCTTTTATTTTCATTTTCTACTTGTTTAACAAATTCATCAATGTCCATTTCCATTGATCTCATTTTATTTATAGCCGTTGCTCTGGCTGCTGCTTTCTTTGCAATATCTTCATCAGTTTCAACTTTTACTGCATCGTTTAACTTCTCCTGTGCTTTGGTAAGTTTGTCAGTTGCATCTTTTAATTTTGCTAACGTCTTCTCATCAAGATCACCAGCAAGAGCTTGGTCTAATAGTTCCTTTTTAAGTTTAGAAACTACCTTCTGCAATAATTCAAACTCTGTTGATACTTTCTTTGTTTCACCTTTTAAGATTTTTTGTATTTCTTTGATTCTTGCTTGATTTTTTGCTAGTTCTCTACTGCCTGGAATTAAAGCATTCTGTGCTTCTCTTAGTTCCTTTAATTCCTTTTTTAAATCTCCTATTGTTTTGGGTCTATTCTTTTCTAGTTCAGCAAGTTTTTTATCAAGTTCAATTTCTTCTTTTGTCTTTTCAATTTTCTCTTCCTGCTCTTCCTTTACTCGTTTTCTTGCTTCTGCTTCACGTTTTAATGTAAATCTATACAAACCTGATTGGTCTACTAAAGCTGCCAATTTCTCAAACCATGTAGCATCCAGTTCAATTATATCAGTCGTAGCTGTTACCATTCCAGTCAATTCATCAGTAACACCTTTTAAAACACCAGTTGAGCCACCAAAAGCTAACATTAAACCTTCCCAAGCATTATTTAATTCATCAAGTGAGCCATCTAGATTATCAGTATTAATTGCCATCTGCTCCATTGCATTGCCAGTATCATTCAGAGTACCATCTAACTCAAAATAAATATCCCTTTGTTTAATTAAAGTCAGTAATCCTGTTGCTCCTTCTTCACCTACTAACTTAGTAGCATCTTTAAGGGTTAGGTTTCTTTTTGCTAATTCAGTGATGGTCTTTCCTAGACCCACCATAGATGGATTAATACTATCGTCAGTTTGTGATGATAACTTACTTAAAACACCCCTCAAAGCTGTTCCTGCCCTTGCTCCCACGATAGCACCTTTGGCTAGTGCTTGGATTGCAGCGTTGGTAGTCTCAAAGCTAAGTCCTGCTGCAGCTGCAGCTGCTCCTGAATTAATCAATGCTTCGCTAGTAGCTGCGATAAAAGATGAACCCTTTTGTTGTGATGTGGCGAATATGTCGGTGAACTTTGCAGCATCATCTGCACTTACACCAAATTGATTCATAGCGCTTGTCAAGGCTGTAGCTGCCGAAGTAGCGTCAATCCCTGCTGCCTTAGATAATATTAAAGCTTGTTTAGTAACCTCTGCTAGTGCTTTGCTATTCTTTAAAAGTTCAGGCTGAGCCGAGCCTATCATTGTAAAGGCTTTTACTACTTCCGTTGCTGATGTCTTTGTGGCTTGTCCTACGTCCTTCGCTGCTTGTTTAAAGAACTCCATTTCTTTTGCTGTAGAGCCTGTAATACTTTGAAGCGTGGATAGTTCCTTTTCAAAGTTTTTAAGAGTGTTTATTGCTGAACTTACTACTTGCTGGATAGCGAATGCTCCTAGCATAGTTGCACCAAGAGCCATTGCTTTCTTTTTTAAACCGTCAAAACCAGACCCCATCTGCTTAGAGGTCTTTTTAAAAGATTCTGCGTTTTGCCGATCTACCTTACCGACCTTTTCAAGTTGGTCAATAGTCTTGTTTAGGTCTTTACTGTCTCCAGTAATCTTTATTACTACGGTTTCCAGAGCCATAACGAATGCTATATCTAAAAGTCATTTTCTGTAGTTTTCTGTCGGCTGTTTGCCCTGGTCTGCTCTAATAAAATATGATGGTCGTACCAGCTAAGTCTACTTAGTTCCTCGTATGTCATGCCGTTTGTTTTTGCTAGTATCATATTACTTGACATTCGTTCATCTCTTTTTAGTTGGACATTATGGAAGAAATGTTCCTCAAATGCTCCCTCGTTATCTCCTTGCCCACCTTCATATAAGTTGCTAAATCGTTGTCTGATATATCCACTGAGCCAATCAAATTTTTGAAAAGCGTTGCGAAAAAAAAAGCGTCACCTTGACTTTTAAACAGATCAATCTTTTCACGACCTACTAGATCGTCATACTCGTAAGGGCTTTCTTCCTTAGTAAAGTAAACAACCGAAGCTATCTTATAGATTATATCAGTTTCGTAGATCATTTCCAAGCGTTCTTTAAGTTGGTTGTTTAATGTGTTTACTTTAAAGATGTCTATTTTGTTACTGTTTAAAATCTTTTCTACGGCTTCCGTATGTTGAATAAGAAAGTCCCTGGTCGCTCTCATTGTTAGTTCGTTATAAAAGTCATTAACAGTTAAGGCTCTTTGACATTTGATCTTTGCTATGTCTTTAAATTGGTAGTAATTAACACCTTCAATAGAAAAGACTTTCTGGATAGCATCTTTTAACTCAGGCTTTCTTTCGGTCTTGCTTTTGAGCCAGTTAATTAACTTCATAAAAATAGTTTATTGTACTCAGTTTCAAGTTGGTGCTGATAGCCTCTGTTAATTATCTTGTTGCTTCTTTTGATCTCGTATTGTTCGCCTCTCTTACGTAAGATAATCTCTACACCTGGCATCGCTTGTTTCTTAAACCAACGCTTCCCACCTTCACAATCACAATGTTTGTACATCTGAAATCCTGTCTTAAGAAGAAAGTCTATCATTCACAAAAGAGTTAAGCCCAGACAATGCAAATATATAAATAATATAAATACAAAGATTAGTTAAATTGAAATCATTGAAAACCCAAAAGACCCATGAATGAATAGAAGCCATACAAACAACACAACCGAACAAAGGCTTTTTAAAACCATTAGGAGCGTTCCTAAGGTAGTATCTTAGCCACCATAGTACTTCCCTATCGTTAGGGTCTGCTTTGCCGTCTACGTCGTTATATTGAGTTGCCTTATAAAAGCCAAAAATATACAAACAGTTAAAAACTAAGAGTAGTATTATATTCATAGTCCTAAGTGTTTAAGTTCATCCCTCATAAAACTGTGAATTAAGTATCTAAAACAATCCAAAAGGTCTGACTGCTGTTCCATCTTTGATCTGTCCTCTTTAACTATCTTTAGTTTCTCAGGGTCATATTCTACATTCTTACAATCCCATATCGCTTGTTTGCAGTTTTCTTCATCAAAGACTATCTCTGCTCTGCTTAGTAAGGTATTGACCTCCATCCTAGAGATACGATGTAAAGGGTTTTTGCCTGGTAGTCTTATCTGTCCTTCAGTTAAAGATAGAACCTCTTTAATCTTTCTGTAATAGGTTAGTCCTTTTTGTATAGCTGATGCGTGTTCGCCTGTCTGGTCGCCTGTTATTATAAACAAAGCGTTTGGATATTTAATTAAAATTATCTTGCACATTTCTTCAATATCTATGTTATCAACGATTTCTTCAATGATATGAAGTTTGTTAAACTCTGGCTTCTGAGCGACAATGCAAGTCAAAGGTTCTCTGTTAAAGTCAAACGATAGATAAGTTTCTAAGTCTGATCGCCACGTTGTTTTCCCTATGTGTTCATGCGTAAAGTTAAAGCAGAAAGCCATAGCGTTCTGATCTAGACTTTCAGCCATGATCTCCTGCCTGAATTCATGATCATTCATTTGGGATTTCATTATCTCTAGCTCGTCCTTAGAGATGTAGGGATTTGTATATGTAGAGAGCGTCCATGAAGCCCAGTTGTCATACTTCTTAGGATAGTCTGTTAGCTGAGTAAAGAAAGTCTTTTTGCCTTTAGGAGTTGAAAGAATCCAGCAATCACCCTCATAGTCTGCTAGTGTTGGTCTTATAGCCTGTCCCCATGCTTCCTGAAAGTTTCTAGCCTTCTCTGCTTCGTCTATTATAGCACGTTTGTATTTACGTCCACGTCCTGAGTTGGGCTCTTCCATTGACCAAAAGTCTATACGTCCCCCACCTAGTACTTTAATAGATTTTAACTGTTCGTTCTTTGATTGTATTACTTCAAATAAGGTGTGCTTCATTTCATTCCAAATCTCTGCTAGGTCTTTGTAAGTTGGTGTCCAGTAGCCTATAGGATAGCCATCTAACATTGTTCTAATAGCTAAGACCTTAGCTAGTTCAGTCTTTCCCCACCTTCGTCCTATCCTTAGTACGTTAAAGCGTTTAGACTCGTTTAAAACTTCCTTCTGTGCCTTATGAAGCTTTATTAGGTGAATCTCTTTAACTGGCGTCATGGATTACCTTAATGGTCACCTCTCCACTGTCTGCTCCTGTGATCTCCTGGCGTTCTACATAGCCTCTGTTCTTCATCTTTGTTTTAGCATAGAATATCGTGGAAGCAGTATTGTTGTCTTTGATTTGTTTATGCAACTGGCTCTCTACAAAGTCAAAGGTAATGTTCTCAACGTCTTTAACAGCTTTGGCAAAGTCCTTATCTTCATTAACGTATTTATAAAAGGTGCTTCTATCAATGCTGACAATCTTACAAGCAGTCGTTACAATTCCAAGCGTTTTTTCTAGTGCTTCAATCAGTGCTTTTTTCTTTTGTTGGATTTTGTTGGTTTTCATATAACTAATTTAAACGCAAATTAATCTATTTGGTTGCTATTAATTGCAAAAATTCATTTCTACAATCACCATTAACAAATGTACCAGTCATCTTTGAGGTGGTAGTCCAAGTATCGTGTTTCTTTATTCCTCGCATAGCCATACAAAGATGCTGAGCCTTTAATACTACTCCTACTCCCAGAGGGTTTAGTTCTTTTGTTAGTCGGTCTGCTATTTGTGTTGTTATCCTTTCCTGATTCTGTAGGTTTCTTGCATAGTAATCTACTGACCTTGCTAGTTTAGATAATCCTACTATTCTGTCTTGTGGGATATAAGCCACACTTGCTACTCCAAAGAAAGGTGCTAAGTGATGTTCACATAAAGAATAGAAAGGAATATTTGTCTGCAATATCATTTCGTCTATACCTTCGTTTTTAAAGGTAGTAAATTTAAAGTCCTTATCCTTGTTTATAAACTCTTTTAAGAACTTAATATACCTTTTTGGGGTTTCTCTTAATCCTTCTCTTGTAACGTCGTCAAACTCGCTTATAACACGCTCCATAGCTTGTGCTGCTGAACCGATAGCTTCCATTGTGGATTCTTTAAACAGAGGTTAATACAATATTTTAGATTCTTTTCGTTTATATCAAATCCATCAGAGTGAGGACTAATATAATAATTGTCTGCTTCTATTTGTGGTTGTGGTATCTCCTGTCCTTCGTGTCTTACATATCTCAATTCGTGTGCCCTTTTAAAGTTCTTTTTTACTACGTGTTCTGCTACCTTTGGTGATATTGTAATATAGTCAATATTTTCTGGAATAGCAAATAATCCGCTTGTTTCTACGGCTTGATAATATCCCTCTTTTTTAAATCTTTCTACTATCTCGGTTGTTAGTTGGTCGGCAGGTTCTCCACCAGTCCAAATGATGTTCTTACAATTAAACTCTTTTATCCTTTCCAGTAGTTCATCAATAGAGTAATCCTTACCACTTTCAAACTCTGTGTCGCATCTTATTCCCATTGAATAACAAGCGTTCTGTGTCTTGCATCCTTGTACTCTAATGAATACGTTTGCACTCCCTGCTCTTGCACCTTCGCCCTGTAAGGAATAAAATATCTCACTTACTTTCATAACTTGCTAATGTCTTTGGTGTTTCTTTTACATCTACCCTTATTAACTGAGGGTAATCTGTTTTAAATTCTTCATACAAATATACTGCAATTAATTCAGCCGTAGGATTAAAGGGCAATAAGTCGTTTAAGTGTCGGTGGTCAAGTTTATCGTCTATGTATTTTTTAATTACGTCAAGTTCCCTGTAATCAATGATAAACCCTACCTCGTTAAGTTCTGGACTTTGAAAATGAAAAGTGGTTACGTAGTTATGTCCGTGTAATCTACTACAAGGATGGTCGTCTGGTAATCCCTTTAACTGATGACTTGAA
>Ga0209986_10001331_pt1 | contig 23651 bp, 23 predicted proteins | sample BlataG_FD_183168 | JGI IMG/M metagenome (GOLD analysis project Ga0209986, IMG submission 183168) | Deep subsurface microbial communities from Black Sea to uncover new lineages of life (NeLLi) - Black_00105 metaG (SPAdes) (version 2) | ecosystem: Environmental > Aquatic > Marine > Oceanic >... | reverse complement strand
TTCATGACACACAGGCTCTCATCCAGTTGATCAAAGGTAGTAAAACCGGAGATGATGGTATGAATGTGTGTATTTTGCAAAGCCCATTTCAGGGCAGCTGTGGCATTAACCGGCTTTTGTCTTTCCTTGTCGAGGAAGCCACCAGCCATGGTTTTCATTGCGATAATCCCCAGACCGGCTTTAGCTGCTTTTTCAATCGCTTCGTTTATTCTTTCTTTGTTATCCTTACTAAAATTGTATGCGACCAAAACAACTTCATAAACACCGCTCTCAACAGCTGCCTCAATTACTTCCGGTTCATTACTATGGGTTGTGATCCCGACATGCCGGGCTTTCCCCATTTTTTTCGCCTTTTTCAATGCGTTTAGCATGGTTTCATTAAGCGCTGATTCACGTTTGGAAATATTATGGAGGTAAAGAATATCAACATATTCCAAACCCAGACGGTTCAAACTAATGTCAAACATATCTAAAAAATCTTCTTCAGTTACATCCTCAGAAAAATCTCCGGTTCTTCGATCATAACCATCTGGTTTTACTTTGGTGGCAATGACGTAAGAATCACGAGGGAATTCTTTCACAACCTTACCTATCATTTCTTCATTTTTGCCAGCCTGGTATGTATGTGCTGTGTCCAGATGAACAATGCCTTTTTCCAGTGCGGCTTTGACCAGGTTCGGATTATCGGCACGCATGACCCCCATACTGATAATGGGAAGCTTTATGCCTGTATTTCCAAGAGTCCGGTAGATGAAATTCTGATCAGATGATTCTTGCTTTTTATTTTTTAAAGGAACTTCACTGAAGGCTTTCCTGCCAATCATTAAACCGGTTGTACCTATGACGGAGGATTTGATAAATCCCCTTCTGTCGATTGATTTGTTTGATTTCATATTATGGTATTATTTAGAGTAGTTTTACAAACAATGAAATTTTGGTCAAAAAATTTGTAATCGTATGAACAAATTCCTGATATCTATTCCATCTTTCTGATTCTTACCTCTATATCCCTTTCATTCTTTAATAATTCGATTATTTCATTGGTATCAGTTTCGCCGAAATGATAAGGATAAAGGATTTTCGGACGGAATGTTTTTGCAGCGTCAGCAACCATTTCCGGTGACATGGTATAAGGCAGGTTCATCGGAAGAAAAGCAATGTCAATATTCTTTAGTTCCTTCATCTCGGGGATGTTTTCGGTATCTCCGGCGATATACACCTTTTTGTTTCCCAGATTAAGGACATACCCGTTTCCTACACTCTTTGGGTGAAAAGGTTGTCCGTTCGACCGGTGGTGCTTGATGTTGTATGCCGGAACTGCATTAATTTCAATTCCTTTTACCTCTCTGGTGTCGCCGTTTTTCATAACGATCCCGTCCTCGACTTTTGGTTTGGATTTTTCATTCAGAACAATTGCCGTTTGGTCAGTACGTATTAATTTGATGGCATCGGTATCCAGGTGATCACCATGCTCATGGGTAATTAAAATAAGATCTGCCCCTGGCATTTTACTGTAATCGGCTTCACGGGATACAGGATCGACATGTATTATCATACGGTCGTATTTCAACATTAATGTACCGTGACCGATAAAGGTTATTTCCAGTTCGGTTCCGTTTGCTTTGAAAACATCTTTTTCAAATTCCTGTTGTGATGTTCCATTCATGGAAAACAAAAATACTACTATAATCAATAATATTCCCCTGAATAATGATTTGTAAATTAACTGTTTCATGGTTTTGGCGTTTTATATTTTGGATGAATATACCTTTTTAAAACTTAAATTTAAACAAAAATCAGATAAAATACTGTATTATACCCTTACTCTTAATACGGATATTTTTCCTGCTGATCTTCGGAAAATAATTCGGAGTCCTGGTAGATCCGATTTTTAATCGGATGTTATTTTCTCCGAATACAATTCGGAGCTACTTTCGCTAATTCAGACCTCCTGACCTCACGTAAATTAATTTGCCAGCGTTTTGTAGAACAACTTCCATTCAGTACAAAGATAATTAGTTTGAGTTTGGTTTAACAATTCACATAAATTTTTTACTACTTGATTTGCTCTTGGAGTTGAGAGAGAATGTAAAGTTATTGCTAGAACTTTATTTTCATAATCAGCATGAATGTCTGCATCACTATTGATAATTTCTTTGATTAACATTCGTATGTCCTTTTCTGCAGTAGACCAATAAGGTATTAACAGATTACAGAGGGCTGTTTCAGCTCTATAAGCAACCATCTTTATGGTGTTAATAAATTGTTTACTTTCGGTTTTCAGCTTATTCGGACGATGGTTTTGGTCTATATCTTCAAGTGTTATGTGAGTAGGTTGATTTTTTCTTTCTTCAATCTTTTGTTTTATATCAGCATCATACCATTGTATGCTTTCTAATAGATCGGCTTCTTTATCCAAAGATGCTTTTAAATAATCAATGTTCTTGTCCATGTTTTCTGTCATAATCTGGTATAACTTTGCTTCTATTCGTCCTTTTTTTTCTCTAAGTTTTTTTATCTGATAGGTTAATTGCTTGTAAGTTGGATTCACAATTGATTTTTGTGGAACTATTAAGTGTGAAGACCCTAAAAAAAGAAATGCCTAAAATGCCTAAAATTTGAAGCCTTGTAATGCGTTAGGAATATTTCGGGTTAAAATAGCCTTCAATGAAAACTAAAAGCGGTATGAATAACTTATGCCTAAAATGTAACTTGTTAAAGGGTCGGTTATGCTGAACCTGTCCTGAATCCTGTAAAATATCTCAATTTTATTTTTTCGTCTTGTAAAGTATTCAGCTCCGAGTGTATACCGTGCTTTGATAAAATCATTCCTTTCTACATCCATATTATAAAAAAGTTCACCGGAAACATATGGGAATAAGCGGCTTCGTCTGATATCATATTCCAATTGAATTTTATTCCTGTGATAGTTGGTTGGAACAAGCCCGTTTTCGTCTGAGAAAATATCTGTATATTTTGATTGGATTCTGAAACGATAGCTTAAAACAAAATGTTTAATCTCATACTCAATTTTAACATCTCCGTAAAAACGATGACAATTGCTATATACAGATACCGGTTGTTGCTCCCTGATAAACCGGTAATATGCGGTAACCTCAACATATTTATTTAAGGAATATCCTATTCCAAGCTCGGTAAAATATTCATCAATTCTTGCTGCGTTTTCATTGAACCTGAATTCCTCCTGTAATAAAAGTGTGATTTTTGTGCCTATGTCCTTTCTGAACTGAACACTCGACCAGATTTCAAAATCATTTGTCTGGGAATAAGCAGTTCCAAAAGGCAAAAAAAAGAACAGTATAAACCATCTAATCCCTCTAATAGTACTCATACCTCCTTTTATAAATTAACTTGCCATTTGCATCATACTGAGCCGTTTCAATTTTCAAATCTCCTTCATATTTATATTTAACAGTTTTTTTAATATTTCCTTTTGAATCATAAAAAACCTCATTAATCAAACGCTTTCCATTATATTCATATTCGATATAATTTTCAATCTTACCTTTTGGACTAATACTGATTTCTTTTATAGTTTTACCATCCTCGTTGTATTCGAATTTTTTATGCGAGGTTATTCGCCCTGCTTCATCATATTCGATTTCCTCAATTATCTCTCCGTTTTCATCATATATCCTATCCGATTCTTTAAATTCCTTGTCTTTGGTGTTTTCATAATTTATTTCCCAGGCAATCCTGGATCGGATATTTTGTTTTGCAAGTTGTTTTTTACTTTGTGCACCCACAGAAATAACTATCGCAAGATAGATAAGAATAAAAATTGGTTTTTTCATAATGTTTATTATTTAATGATCACAATATCTTCTGCTTCAACAGTCTGGTTTTTACCTGTAATTTCCACCTCAACCTTGACCGGAATAAGCCCGGAAGGTGATGTTCTGCTTAAATCTTTAGAATAAGCAAAAATCGTATACTTTCCTTCCCTCAGATATTGAAAATGGTAGGACCCATCAAAATGGGTTTTAAAATCATCTGAATAAATTTCATCGTCACCGTAGATGATGTAAACATTTTCTTCCGGGGCATAATACTCACTTTTCAAAACAGTTAATTCAGCATTGTAATCAAAGGCATAAACTTTACCTTTAATCTCTGAAGTTCCACCAATCCCTTCTTCTTTTTCACAAGAAGAAAGAAACAAGACTAAAATGAAAAAGACAGATAATAATTTTAACCGTACCATAATTATATTTTAATGTATCGGAATTTATTATTATTATTATTCACTTCGCTCATGAGATCGCCCCGATAGCCATCGGGGCTAAGTTCAAAAATTTCCCTTATCATATGGGTGATTCCGTAGAGATTAAAAAAATCCTATCCCGATACCCGATACCCGATAGCTATCGGGTATCGGGTATCGGGATAGTGGCAAAATTCGTAGTTTAATACTTTTCGGAGTAGACTCAAACTTTCAGATCTACTGTTTTTCAATTAGTTTACAAAGTTATGTTCTTAATTCCCTTTTTTAATTTGCGAAGCTATGTTCTTCTCATTTCGTTCCCGGCGGCATATTCTGCAACAGGTATCTTGTAAGCAGACCATACAGATGCCTTGTTGTGCCTTTTCCTTCATAGATCCCATGCGACCGGTTTGGATACGCCATCATAGTAAAATGCTTGTTGTGTTTAATTAGTTCGTTAATAAGAGCTTCCGTCCCCTGGAAGTGTACATTATCGTCACCTGTACCATGAACAATAAGAAGATTTCCTTTAAGGTTTTTAGCAAAGGTTACAGGCGATCCTTTTTCAAATCCTTCCGGATTTTCCTCTGGTGTCCGCATATAGCGTTCCTGGTAAATAGCATCGTAATACCGTTGATCGGGTACCGGGGCAACGGACATTCCGGTATGATAAATATCCGGATGCCTGAGTATGGCATTCAGGGTACCTGAACCTCCCCCACTCCATCCCCAAATAGCAATTCTGTTCTCATCCACAAAATCCCATTTCGAAATGATCTTTGCGGCTTTTGCCTGGTCAGCCGATGACAGGATGCCAATCTGCATATAAACACATTTTCTCCAATCCCGTCCACGCGGAGCCGGTGTCCCCCTGTTATCCACACTAATTATGATATAACCTTTTTGTGACAGCAGCAGGTGCCAGAGGCTGGGAGGCCTGTCCTGAACGGTCTGTCCAGCCGGTTCGCCGTAAATGTAAAACAACACCGGGTATTTTTTTGAAGGATCGAAATTGTAGGGTTTGATCACCCAGCCGTCCAGTTCAACTCCATCACCTATATCAACCCTGAAGAATTCTACCGGTCTGATTTTCAATTGTGCTATTTTCCCCTTCAATTCTTTATTATCAACAAGCATACGAACCGGTTTATGTTTCGGAAGGCTGATTAAATCAATCGTCCTTTGTGTAGTGGTATTGGAAAATGTATGAATGGCCCATTTGGAATCGGGCGAAACCTGGTAGCTGTGAGATCCGGATTGATTAACCGGTGTAATCCTTTCGGGCGTGGATTTCCCGTATAGTTTAACCCGGTAAAGATAGCGTTGAGTGGGATTATCCGGAGAAGCAATATAATACACATACCCACCTTTTTCATCAATATTCTGAATAGATATCACATCAAAATCACCATGTGTTACAGGTCTGACTGTTTTCCCATCCCGGGAAATTACATAGATATGTCTCCATCCTGTACTTTCACTCACCCATGTGAACTCTTTGCCATCATTCAGCCACACAAGGTCATCCACAACATCCAGCCAGGCTTCATCTTTTTCCGTATATATATTATTTACCTGACCTGTTCCGACATTTCCCAGCATCAGTTTAATTGTATTCTGGTGTCTGTTAATGTATTGAAAAATGATCTCGTCAGAACCGGCTGCCCATTCCATACGGGCTATATAGTTATTCCTGGGATCACCTTTCACTTTCATCCAGGTTGTTTCACCTCCACCTGCACTTATAACGCCTATCCGGCATGCTGAAAGGGTCTCTCCCGCTTTCGGATATTGTATGGGTATGATATAGGAGTATAATGAATCGGTATTATTGATAAGGTAGAATTCCCGAACGCCTGAAGCATCGAGCTGCCAGTATGCAATCAACCGGCTGTCAGGACTCCAGCGGAAGCCATCGCGCAGGGAAAACTCTTCTTCGTATACCCAGTCGAACGTGCCGTTTATCAGGGTTTCTGAGCCGTCATGGGTAAGTTGAATAACTTTACCGGTAGCAAGGTCTTCAACATAAATATTATTTTCGACCACATATCCCGCTTTTTTTCCATCGGGAGAAAATTTTGCAAACATTAACGTTGAAGGTTTGGCAAATGCTCCCAGTTGTTTTAAACCTCCTGAACTCAGGTCCAAAACCCAGTAATCTCCCCTGGTATTTTGCCGCCATACCCGTTTTGTATTTGTAAAGACAAGGAGCTTGTCGCCGCCAGGTGACCAGGCATAGTTTTCGATCCTGAGTGGCTTTTCTTTTCCTTCCGGTACCAGTTGCCGGGCATAAACAAGGATCTCGCGTTTACCGGTTTTGGGATCATATTTTACCAGGTCCCGACCTTCTCCGTCAGCCGGGGCTTCCAGGGTTGTGTAACCAGCGCCATCGTCCAGCCACCTGGCCGGACCGAATCTTTCCGATGTGAATTCACGATCGGTGAAAATGCGGTCGATCGTAAGTATTCCGGGGTCTGAATCCTGTGCTTTTAACCCGTTAAGAAAAACAACGTACAATATTAAGAGCATAAAAACACAAGCGGTTTTCTGTATTATTTTTCTTGTACTCATGTGAATAATTTTTAGTTATTAATCAGTCGAAACAAATCGTTTAGTCATTAACTTAGGTTGTAGTCGATCATAATGGAATATTGAACATTTAAGTTCAGTAAGAAATTCTCAATTAATCCCGAAAATTAGTAAATCTCCGATTAGATCACTTTGCTAAGTTCGGATGAACGAAGTAATTTTTCAGGTTATGTAAAAGTAAAATAAAATCAGAAAAAAAACCAGAATTTTGTTATTAGAAAAACCACTTTCAAAAGTCGTTCTTGCAGGTTAAGTTAGATACCCGTTGGACGACTGTGGTTTGCCGGCACATTTGTTAAGTTTAATTTATTCGGCAGGATTAAGGCGGAGTGAACTTTTGAATGTTAAGATAACTGATATTGTGAAATAATAGTTACTTTTGGATTATAAAAGTAACGGTATAAACAAGTTATGCGAAATAGTAAATTAAAAAATATTCATAACCAACTTGAAATTCAAAATAAAAAGGAGGTAATTCATGGCTTTTAAGGCATTATTTTTAGCACATGCACCTGATGCAGATTATGAAAAACATAAAAGTATTATTGATACAGGAAAGTATAGACTTTTGACATTTGTTGTGAAAACTCAAGACGAAGCAATAAAAGTTTCCAAAAGTATCTATGAAAAGGAGAAGATAGATGCCATTATACTTTGTCCGGGCTTTACACATAGTGATGTATCAGAGATATTTCAGGCACTGGAAGGCAAAGTATCTGTCAACGTTGCTAGAGGAGATGGCCCCAGCAGTAAAATTTCACACGCTGTGCTACAAAAAGAATACTTCAATAAATAAAATGAAAAGATAATGATATTACTACTTTGCAACAAGTGCACTCGCACAATCCGAATTTAACGGATTAAACGTAAACATGGGTAACCTATACATGTTATCCAAAGCAAAGACACGTTCCATCAGCCCGGAAAATTTCACCGGGGAAAAAGGGAAAGGTGGCATGGCTCGCCTGGAGAACAATGATATTCCCAATGCGGCAAATGCGTTTTGGTTTGTACTGCTGGCATATCCTTGATCCTGTGCGTTTTGAGAAAGACCTGAAGATCACCATTCATGCCCTGGGTTGGAGAACCGAAGGATACCTTCCTCTACAGGATGATATATCATCCGTGGCTTTCTGGTACCAGACTGAACCTCACACCACATTTCCAAGCCTTCCCGAAAGAAGGGAGCTCGAAATAAATTAATGGCAAACAAAAATAATCCAAACTAATACAAACGGCGGTTACTGCTCAATTTTTCTATGTGGGGGCACAGATTGCAGTCTGGTCATTCATTATCAGGTACACCATGCAGCAACTTCAGCTTGACACCATTATAGCACAACTTGGAGACCATGTCACAACGGCAGAAATTATCTCAGAATTGCGAAATGTTGAACCCGTTGCCGCAGGATTCTATAATGTTTGCGAATGGATCGGACTCGATGTCCTGCTGCCAAGAACATCCGGGCAGTCCGGTGCTACATATTATATAATGTCATTGGTATTATTCGTTTCAGCAAGATTTATCTGCACAGGTCTGATGAAGTTTATTAAACCGCGGAATTTATTGACAGCCCTCGCGTTACTTGCAGTAATATGCTGTTTGATAGCTATTTACGCACAAGGGTTCATAGGGGTATATACGCTGGCAGGTGTCTCAGGCTGCATGTCCCTGATGTTTCCAACCATTTATGGTTTGGGGATTGCCGGGCTGAAGGATGACATAAAAATTGGAGGTGCAGGCATGGTTATGGCAATTGCGGGTGCAGCATTTTTGACACAAATTCAAGGCATTGTTTCAGACCAGTCTGGCAGAAATTGTAAACTGTGCAAATGAATTTGTTAAGACCTTTAACATCGCATCATAGCCAGGGGAATAAAGGTTGAACTTGTTAATAATGAATAGAAAACAAACGAAATCCTTTAGATAAAGTCTAAATCTAAAAAAGATATAAGTCTTTTCCATAATTATATAAAAAGATTCTAAATCACGCCACTATCTTTGTGGCATGTTTAGAAAAACTGCACATATTATATTAACCCTCTTATTGTTGACTACAACGATGTGCTTTTCTGTGTCTAAACATTACTGTGGTTCACGTTTAGTTGAAGCATCAATAAATTCGGAAGCAAAGCCATGTTGTGACGATATAGAAACTTCAAGTTGTTGTCACAATGAAACGGAGTATTTTCAGCTTAAAGAAGATTTCGTTAGTTCTGTTTCTTTCGAAAATATTCAGAGATATGTTAAACAAAATCATCAGATTCTTTTTAGAGAATAAACTGCTTACATTCCTAATGCTCGCATTGTTTGTAGCATGGGGAATTATTTCGTCACCATTTAGCTGGGACACGGGCATTTTACCAAACGACCCTGTTCCTGTTGATGCCATTCCTGATATTGGCGAAAATCAACAGATCGTATATACCGAGTGGCCGGGGCGTTCGCCACAGGATATTGAAGACCAGGTTTCCTATCCTTTAACAACTGCCTTACTTGGGATCCCCGGAGTAAAAACCATTCGAAGCAACTCAATATTCGGGGTATCCGGTATCTATCTCATTTTTGAGGAAGATGTAGAATTTTATTGGAGCAGAACCAGAATTCTTGAAAAGCTGAACTCCCTTCCTAAAGGTACTTTACCCGATGATGTAACACCCTCACTCGGACCTGATGCCACAGCCTTAGGGCAAGTATTCTGGTACACTCTTGAGGGGCGAGACAAACAAGGGAATCCAAACGGAGGTTGGGATCCGCAGGAATTACGTTCCATTCAGGACTTCTATGTGAAATATTCTTTGACCTCTGCCAAAGGTGTTGCTGAAGTGGCTTCTATCGGAGGATATGTCAAGGAATACCAAATAGATATAAATCCCAATGCGATGAAAGCCCATGGTGTTTCCATTGCCCAGATAATGCAAGCGGTTAAAAAGAGCAATCTTGACATTGGTGCAAGAACCATTGAATTCAATCGCGCTGAATACCTGGTACGTGCATTGGGCTATATCAAAAGTCTTGAAGACCTTGAAAAATCGGTAGTTGCAGTCAAAAACAATGTTCCAATCCGTTTAAAAGATGTGGCAAATATTCATTTTGGACCAGCTACACGCAGGGGCGGATTAGATAAAGACGGAACAGACGCCGTTGGCGGTGTTGTGGTTACACGATATGGGGCAAACCCTTTGGAAGTAATCAATAATGTAAAAGATAAAATTGATGAAATAGCGCCCGGATTACCTTCCAAAATATTGGACGATGGCACTGTTTCAAAAGTTACCATTGTTCCGTTTTACGACCGTTCAGGATTGATTCGGGAAACACTTGGAACATTGGAAGAAGCCCTCACTTTAGAGGTGCTTATCAGTATCATTGTAGTATTGATTCTGATATTTAACCTTCGTGCATCTTTCCTTATTTCAAGCCTGTTGCCCATCGGGGTATTAATGACTTTCATTGTCATGCGACGATTTGGAGTAGATGCCAATATTGTTGCACTTTCGGGAATTGCCATCGCTATTGGTGTAATGGTAGATGTGGGTGTTGTCTTCACCGAAAACATACTGCGGCACACAGCCTTACCCGAAAATAAAGGGGCAAAAGGGAAACAGCTTCTAAAGGTGGTGTATGAGGCAACTGTTGAAGTTGCACCTGCGGTTATCACAGCGCTAACAACGACAATTGTTAGTTTCCTGCCTGTATTCGCAATGGAAGCAGCAGAAGGGAAATTGTTCAAACCATTGGCTTTCACAAAGACCTTTGCCATGCTTTCGGCTTTGGTAATTGGTTTGGCTATTATTCCTGCAATGGCGTACATTCTATTTTCAGTAAAAGTAAACAGCAGGAAAATCCGCCAATACCTGAATATAGTTCTTGTTGTGGCAGGTATGGCATTTATTTTCTTTGGTAAATATTTCATTGCTTTTGCCCTGATTGCCTATGGTGCAAATTCATTCTTTGTATACAAATGGAAGGGCAATCAAAAGAAATATGTGAATTACATAAACATTGCCATTACGCTATTGGTGGTTGTGAAATTTCTTTCTGCCAAATGGATGCCTCTCGGAGCACAGAACAGTACATTCAGCAATTTTGTATTTGTAGTTTTTATTATTGCCCTAATCCTTGGAGTATTAATGGCAATCGTACATTTCTACCCGAAAATTCTTTCATGGGTATTGGCAAACAAATGGAAATTCCTCAGCCTTCCAATTTTTGTCGTTCTGTTTGGAATTATGACTTGGCAAGGATTTGACAAGCTATTCAGCTTTATGCCAAATGCCATTAGAAAAACTGAGATATGGCAATCTATTAATAAAACATTCCCTGGTATTGGAAAAGAATTTATGCCTTCGCTCGATGAAGGTTCGTTTTTGCTGATGCCAACCACAATGCCACATTCAGGCATTGAAGAAAACCTTGAGGTAATCCGGTTGCTTGATAAAAAAGTAAATGCAATTCCCGAAGTTGAAAATGTAGTTGGGAAATGGGGGCGTGTCAGTTCTGCTTTAGACCCGGCGCCTGTGTCGATGTACGAAAATGTTATCAATTATAAATCTGAATATATTCTTGATGAAAAAGGACACAGGTTTAGGTTTGAAGTGGATAAGAAGGGGTATTACATTTTAGATTATGAATTACACTTTGAAGATATTATTGAAACAGATAGAAATAAAGTAGAAATAAGCAGAGGCATAGTTTATGATAATCCGGAGAAGCAGGTTAAGATTTTTGTAGAGAATAAATGGCAGGATGCCAAACCCTACATCAAAAACAATGTATTTCAACATATTTCTATTTATTTCAGAGATTATTTAAAAGAAGACAAAAACGGTGAGTACTTCCGAAACTGGAGAAAAAAAATAAATTCACCTGATGATATCTGGGATGAAATTGTAAGAAATTCAAATATTCCGGGGCTTACTTCTGCTCCAAAGCTTCAACCCATTCAAACACGATTGGTAATGTTGCAGACAGGTATGCGTGCTCCAATGGGAATTAAAGTTTTTGGTCCCGATTTGAAAACTATTGAAAAAGTAGGGTATCAATTAGAAAATCACCTGAAATATGTTGAAGGTATTGATCCCATGTCTGTGTTTGCCGACAGGGTTGTTGGGAAACCGTATCTTGAAATAAGAATAAACAGAGATGCTATTGCCCGGTACGGATTGAACATACAGGATTTTCAAAATGTTATCAGTTCTGCTATCGGAGGAATGCCATTGACATCAACTGTTGAAGGCAGGGAACGTTATCAGGTCCGGGTTCGGTATACCCGTGAATACAGGGATAATCCCGAAGACCTGAAAAAAATACTTATTCCAGCGCCTTCAGGCACTCAGGTTCCATTGGGTGAACTGGCAAGCATTGAATATACACGTGGTCCGCAATTGATAAAAAGTGAAAATACATTCCTTGTAGGGTATGTTATTTTCGATAAAAAGGACGGTTATGCCGAAGTTGATGTGGTTGAAAATGCTCAGGAATATTTGAAAGAAAAGATAGAACAGGGAATTTTGGAAATACCATCGGGAGTAAATTACAAATTTACGGGTAACTACGAAAACCAGATTCGTGCAACCAAACGCCTGCTTATAGTTATCCCGGTTTCACTACTGATAATATTCCTGATACTGTATTTTCAATTCAGGTCGGTTACAAGCGCAGGTTTAATATTCACAGGAATATTTGTTGCATTCTCAGGAGGCTTTATCATGCTTTGGCTCTACGGTCAGGAATGGTTTATGAATTTTTCGATTGCCGGAGTGAACATGCAGAACATGTTTCAAATTGACACTATAAATCTGAGTGTTGCCGTCTGGGTTGGTTTTATTGCACTCTTTGGTATTGCCACAGATGATGGTGTGTTAATAAGCACCTACCTAAAACAGATATTCGACAAAAATAAACCGAATACCATAAAAGAAGTTCGGGCCAATGTGCTTGAAGCAGGTTTAAAACGTGTCCGTCCTGCAATGATGACAACGGCAACCACTATCATAGCATTATTGCCGGTACTTACATCAACAGGGAAAGGCTCTGACATAATGACACCAATGGCAATTCCTGCCGTTGGAGGAATGTTGATCGCCATACTTACCATTTTTGTTGTTCCGGTGTTGTATAGTATGTGGCAGGAGCAGAAAATTAAAAGAAATAAAGTAGATTTAAATTGAAATAAAGTGGAGATAAGGTGGAGATAAAGTGGAGATAAAGTGGAGATAAAGTGGAGATAAAGTGGAGATAAAGTGGAGATAAGGTGGAGATAATGTGGAGATAAGGTGGAGATAATGTGGAGATAAGGTGGAGATAAAGTGGAGATAAGGTGGAGATAATGTGGAGATAAAGTGGAGATAAGGTGGAGATAAAGTGGATATAAGGTGGAGATAAGGTGGAGATAAGGTGGAGATAAGGTGGAGATAAGGTGGAGATAAAGTGGAGATAAAGTGGAGATAAAGTGGAGATAAAGTGGAGATAAAGTGGAGATAAAGTGGAGATAAGGTGGAGATAAGGTGGAGATAAAGTGGAGATAAGGTGGAGATAAAGTGGAGATAAGGTGGAGATAAGGTGGAGATAAGGTGGAGATAAGGTGGAGATAAGGTGGAGATAAGGTGGAGATAAAGTGGAGATAAAGTGGAGATAAGGTGGAGATATGATTTTGGGAATATTATTATTTTAGATGTCAATAATTAACAAAATAAATTATAATTATGGAGAAGAGTAAATACATTCCTCTCAAAGAGCTGGAAGTTTATCAGTTAGCAAGAGAATTATCCAGGTTAGCTTGGAACATATATGAGCATTTAAGCTGGCAAGACAAAAAAATAATGGGGGATCAGTTTATAGAATCAACTGATTCTATTGGAGCTAATATTGCCGAAGGATATCATCGATTTCATTATTTAGACAAAGTAAAATTTTATTTCTATAGCAGGGCGTCTCTGGCAGAATGTAATATTCATTGGTTAGAACTACTTCTGGAACGAAAAAAAATTAGTGAGAATGTATTTCAAAGTTTTCAGAAAATTGCAAAAAAACTTGAAGTTAAGATAAATAACTTTATTACAGTAATTTTCAACAAATCGAAAAAGACTAAATAATGAGATACATAAAACAACATATTTCTATTTTCATCTATTTATTTCTATTTATTTCAATAAATATTAATAGTAGTGCACAAGATGTATTAAATCAATATCTTGAAACTGCCGCTAAAAACAATCCTTCTCTAAAAGCGAAGTTCAACGAATACATGGCTTCAATGGAAGTTGTAACACAAGTGGGGACATTGCCCGATCCACAACTGGCATTCGGGTATTTTATCAGCCCTGTTGAAACCAGAAATGGTCCACAACAAGCTAAAATTTCATTAACTCAGATGTTTCCATGGTTTGGGACTCTCAATACAAAAGAAGATGTTGCTATTGATATGGCAAAAGCCAAATACGAAACTTTTGAAGATGCGAAAGCAAACCTGTTTTTCGAAGTCAAATCAAGCTATTTCGATTTGTATTTCATTGAGCGGGGTATTGAAGTTACAAGCAACAGTATTCGCATTTTGGAAACATTAAAAAACCTTGCTTTGATAAAGATTGAAGCAGGTACAGGATCGGGCATCGATGAAATACGAGCTGAAATGGAATTGGCGGATTTGGAAAATGGACTTGCATTGCTCAAAGACAAATGGTTTGTGCATTCGGTAAAATTCAACAATCTTTTAAATATTGATGAAAATAGTCCGATCAAAATTCCAGACACTCTATGGACCGATGATTTAAGCTATTCACGTCAGGTAGCATTAGACAGTCTGAAATTGAATAATCATCAGGTTTTGAATCTTGATTATATGCTCAATTCTTACCTGAGCAAAGAACAGTTTGCCAAAAAGAGCAGTTTGCCGAATATCTCCGTAGGAATTGATTACATAAATATTGGAACAACTGATAATGCAATGATAGATGCCAGTCAAAACGGGCAAGACGCTTTTATGGCAAAAATCGGCATTAGTATTCCATTGTATCGCAAGAAATATACTGCAATGGTAAAAGAGGCTGTGTACCTGCAACAAGCCACAGAATATAATAAGACTGACAAAATCAATACACTTGAAACCATTTTTGAAAAGGCATACTATGAATATTTGGATGCCATTAGAAGAATGGATCTGTTTCAAAAACAGCTGCAGTCAGCCGACAAGGCAATCAATATTCTGGAATCGGAATATGCCACCAATGGCAAAAACTTTGAAGAAATATTAAGGATGGAAAAACGGGTATTGAAATATTCTTTAGAGTTTGAAAAAGGAAAAACCGACAAACAGGCTTCCATCGCATTTATCAATTATTTAATGGGTAACTAAAAAACATTATAGAGATGAAATCAAATATTTTGAAAACAATAAATAAAAGAGAAGCCATTATAATAGGTTTTGCTTTTATTGTTGGATTGCTTCTTGGAGGTATGTTCTTTGGAAGTTCAAAGGATAAACACGAAGATCATGATCATGAAGAAATAATAAGCAATGAGGAAACGATTTATACCTGTTCGATGCATCCTCAGATTAAACAGAATGCACCCGGGCTTTGCCCGATTTGTGCAATGGACTTAGTTCCTGTGACAACATTGCAAGCGGAAGGTGAAGATATAGACCCTGACGAAATACAGATGACCGAATCGGCAATAAAATTGGCAGAAGTTCAAACAGCAATTGTAAAACGGGGTGTTCCCGAAAAGTCGGTTCACCTGCTTGGTAAAGTAAAAGCCGACGAACGCAATATTGCTGAACTAACAGCTCGTTTTGGCGGAAGGATAGAAAAACTGTTTGTGAATTATACAGGTCAGAATGTAAAGAAAGGTCAGAAGCTGGGAACCATCTATTCCCCTGATTTGATAACTGCCCAGAAAGAACTCCTTGAAGCAATCAAATACAAAGAAAACAATCTTTCGTTTTACAAAGCATCCCGTAGTAAGCTCAAACTTTGGGATTTGACCGATGCCCAAATTGATGCCATTGAAAATAATGGTGAACCAATACTGTATTTTGACATTCTTTCACCAATATCGGGTACGGTAACAAAACGACATGTTGCAATTGGCGACTATGTGAATGAAGGTTCTGCTTTATTTGAAGTTGTTAATTTAAACAGGGTTTGGGTAATGTTCGATGCTTACGAAAGTGATTTGCCCTGGATAAAACCTGGCGATAAAATAGACTTTACCTTATTGTCATTACCCGGCAAAAACTATTCGGGCAAAGTAAGCTACATCGATCCATTTATTGATGCAACCACGAGAGTTGCTCAGGTAAGGATTGAAATGGACAATCGAGATCAAACGTTCAAACCTGAAATGTTTGCCAATGGTATTTTAGAATCTAAAATAGTTGAAAATCTGAACGAGCTATTGATCCCAAAATCTGCAATCCTATGGACAGGTAAACGTGCTGTAGTATATGTGAAAGTTCCAAATAGAGAAACCCCATCCTTCCTGTATCGTGAAATTGTACTCGGACCCGAAGCAGGTAATTTTTATGTGGTTGCTGAAGGACTGACCGAAGGTGAAGAGATTGCTTCAAATGGAGTATTCAAGATTGATGCTTCGGCCCAATTAGCCGGTAAACCCAGCATGATGAACCCGGAAGGCGGTAAAATATCAACCGGACATAACCATGGCGGCACACCCATGAGTGATGAAGAAATGGCAAACATGGACGAGCAGCCTCCTGAAAGTGCGGAGAAGTAAAACGAAAATTCAAATAATAAGTGCAATTATTGAAAAGATACAACATTAGTAATTATTTAAAAAGGAAGACAAAATTCACACCAATATTCACCCCATACTTTGCACAAACTGATTCAAACAGGTGAATCAGAAATCTTTCTGTCGTTACAGCATGCCACCCGGAGTCCCTAATATAGTATTGGATATATGTTTGCGTATGTCTTCACCCGGATCAGTTACCACCTCGTACCTCAAATCGTAAAAATGAGCTTTGTTCTTATTTTGTTCCATAAAGTAAGTTTATCTAAAATTTATGAATTTTCCATAATAAATTTTAATAAATTTAGCCTGATTAATTACTTACGTGAGATCGCCCCGATACCCGATAGCTATCGGGTATCGGGGCTTAGTTCATAAACTTTTGGTGATTAATTTATCAATAGCCCCGCCTTTTAAGGCGGGGTTTGAAAAGAAACCAACTCCCCTCCCTCAAAATTTGGGGAATTTAATAAATTTGAAAATAAAATATTATGATCATAGGAATAGACATTGGTGGTACCACAACCGATATTGTAGGTTTTAAGAACGGAAAAATAATCATGCCGCTTACCATTAAAGCAAATGATCCTATTACCTCTGCTGCCGGGGCTCTCGGAAAATATACCGATCAAAATAAATTCAAACTATCGGATATTAAAACCATTGGAATTACCGGAGTTGGATCCTCATACATCGAATCGGGTATTTTAGGCATACCGGTTCAAAAGGTTGATGAATTTATTTCAATAGGTCATGGTGGAAAATTTCTATCCGGAATCAACAAAGCCATTGTCGTAAGCATGGGAACAGGCACGGCTATTGTTCAGGTTGATAACGGAAAGATCTCTCACTGGGGAGGAAGCGGTGTCGGCGGTGGCACATTGATCGGATTGGCAAAAAAGATCCTGAATACCACAGACATTGAAATCATTACCGGAAAAGCTAAAAAAGGATCGCTTGGCAAGGTAGATCTGACGGTTGGAGATATCATGGACGGATCGATCAATACCCTTCCCAGTACGGTTACTGCTTCAAATTTTGGAAAATCCCTTGATGATGCCACAGAAAATGATTTCGCTCTCGCCATCATTAATCTGGTTTGTCAAACCATTGGTATTATAGCGATTTCAGCAGCCCGGGCCACTAATAATAACAACATTATCCTTACCGGCAAACTCGCAATATTGCCTCAGGCAAAAGCCATTTTTACAGGGGTCGGAAAATTATATAATAAAAAATTTCATATTCCTGATTATTCAGAATATTCCACTGCCATAGGCGCTGCCGTATCCGTTTTTTAAGGCAATAGATCTTCTTTCCATTTTTCAACCCCTGGGGGAATTTTGCCTTCCGGTAATTCGGCAAATGCAAGCAGGGCTTTGCGGGCATCTCCAAGCGGATAATAAAAGGCGCCCCAGTTTTCGCTGTCTTCACCATCATGGTTAGGAATTACATAATCGAAGCGCCAGGCTTCCTTAAGCTCCCTGTAAGCGCTTGAAGCCCTTCTCTCAATGTTCTCCATATCTTTTAACGAAAGTTCTCCTTTTTGTTTTCTGGTGCGACGCAATAATTTACGTCTCATCATATCAGTAATCAAATCGGGCAGTGAAACGTGCAGTTCCGGTCTTTTCAGATATGTTATTTCTTCTTTTGAAATAGGTGAAAGAAATATCCCCAGTCTTTGTATTTTAAGTAGTTTTGGGTGTGTTTGCAGTGCTTGTGCAACAAAAGGATTTCCCTCGAAAAACACATCAGTTTCAAGCAACATCTTCACCAATTCTTCAACATTTATTGCCTGAAGATCACCGCGTACATCCATTACAAGATAATTTTCCTGATTCCTCAGTGCTTCAATCTGATCCCGGGAACGAAAATGATAGTCGACTCCATCCATTTCACCCGGTCGCGGCGAACGACTGTTATAAACAATAAGTTTTTGCATCCGTTTCCGGAGTTCAGGATAAAATTTAGTCATAGTCCGGTCGATCGGGCTTTTCCCTACACATGACGGACCGGCTAATATTACCAAACGATTTAAATTCGAATTAGTCATAATGGTTAATAAAATTCTATTAAATCAACAAAATATTAATAAACAAAACATTAACTTTTACTTAGTGAAACTTTGAGTCTTAGCCTGCCCCGTAAGGAAGAATGACTGTACCGGGGTGTCTTAGTGGCAAAAAAATAAATGCCACTCACATAGTGATGCCTATGGCAGAAGTCTCGAAGACACAAAGAAAACACAAAGAATTCGTAAATCTTTTTTTTGTAAACAGCTTATATTCAAATACAAAAGCCTATTGCTTATATCGAACTCACGTTAAATTAAGTAAAAAATTCGGAACCATATTAAAATTTAAGTTAATTGTTTAATTTTAAACAATGAGTTAAATAAACCCAATGCACATTACAGGTCTGGCAACAAAAAAATGAACATTAAAGTTCCAAAACCAATATCAGGGGGTATCATTCTTTCTTACAAATGCAATGCAGAATGCCGTCATTGTATGTATGCCTGTTCACAAAAATGGAATGCTGACTGGATTTCGAGAAAAGACCTATACGCCCTCCTGAATATTTTAGCTGATAAAATCGAGCCAAGTTTTTATGGGAAAAATGTAATAGACCTGAATCTTGGTATACATTTTACCGGGGGTGAGCCTTTCCTGAATTTTGAACTATTGTGTGAAGGAGTTGAAATGGCAAAGGAATTGAACATTCCTTCACTTTTTGTCGAAACAAATTGTTATTGGGCAAGTTCTGATTATATTACCAGAGAAAAATTGTTAATTCTTAAAAATAAAGGATTAAACGGAATACTGATATCAGTCAATCCGTTTTTCCTGGAATTTGTTCCATTCGAACGAACAGAAAGGACAGTGAGGATAGCATCTAAAATTTTCGGTAATAACATGTTTGTTTACCAGCTTGAGTATTTCCGGAAATTCAGGAAATTAAAAATAAAAGGGAAAGTAACTATTGATGAATACAGAAGAATGGATGATGGAGTACATTTCACGAGATACACCGAGTTTTTTATCATGGGCCGTGCTGCTTACAGCATGGAAAAACTTGGCATATTTCCAAAATACAAAGTAAAATTCCTTATAATGAATAAATGTAATCCTCCCATCCTGCGTAACTGGCATAATCATTTCGACAATTATGGAAATTTTATTCCTGGTTACTGTGGCGGTTTATCCCTGGGAGATTGGCATAAATTAGATCAAATACTGAAGAATGGAATTAACATGCAACAGTATCCAATACTAACGTTTATTGTTAAAAATGATTTTAACGGTTTATTATCCTTTGCCGAAGATTATGGATATAAGGAACGAAAAAACGGATATTTATCAAAATGTCATTTATGCGTTGATATCAGACGGTTTTTAGTCGGGAAAAATAAATTCAAGGAGTTACAGCCAAAAGAATTTTACACCCATCTTGACGACTAAGTGAAATAATTTAAATTACCAATATATCTTATATACTCCTCAATGTCAATAGTCGGCAGTCTTCAGTCGGCAGTCGGCAATCTGAAGACTGGGCTATTTATACTTTTCGGGATTTTGAATCATGTGATTAAGTAATCGTCCGATTTCTTCAGATCGTTTATTGAAATCATTAAAAATTTCTTTTGGTATATATTCACAGGCAAGTGCAAAATCAAGCCAAACCTGGGTTTCGGTGTTTTCCATATCTGAATCAGAAATCTTGCTTACGAAATGAGCTTCATACATACGTTTACGATATCCTTCACCAATTTGTAGACTGCCGACTGTGGACTGCCGACTATTAACTAATTATTTATGAAACCTGAAAATTAAGGTTTTTTTTAATCAATTTGTGAAACTATGTTCTTACTAAAACCTTAGCTCCACGAATTTTTCTGTTCTTAAGCTCCAACAGCGCCTTGTTTGCTTCTTCCAGTTTGTATTCCTGAATTTCAGGTTTTATCGGTATTTCGGCTGCCAGTTCCAAAAATTCCCTCACATCGCTTCTTGCAACATTTGCCACACTTTTTATTTCCTTTTCCATCCAAAGACCCCCAGGGTAGTCCATTTTTAAAAGGTAATCCTTATCAATTGATTCTTTACGGATGGCATTTATGACAAGCCTTCCACCGGGCTTCAGATTCTTCATCGCTTCCACGACCGGTTTCCAAACAGGTGTGGTATCGATGATGCTGTCAAGTTTTTCAGGAGCTTCTTCCCCTGTATCACCAGCCCATACCGCCCCGAGTTCCTGAGCAAATACTCTCTCCTTCTCACTTCTGGCAAAAACAAACACCTGTGTTTTGGGATAGCGGTGTTTTACCATTTTAAGCACCAGGTGAGCAGAAGCGCCAAAACCTGTCAGTCCAAGATACTGTCCGTCCTTCAATCCGGAAAGTTTCATAGAACGGTAACCGATTGCACCGGCACAAAGAAGAGGTGCCGCCTCAACATCGGTAAAAACATCAGGGATTTTGAGAGCAAAATCTTCAGGAACAGTCATATATTCAGCATATCCCCCGTTAACATCCCTGCCGGTGGCTCTGAACTCAGGACATAAATTCTCGTTTCCTTCCAAACAAAAGCTGCATGTTCCACAGGCTGAGTAAATCCACGCAATCCCTACCCTCTCCTCTTTTTTAAACAATTTGGCGCCAGGACCAGAGTCAACAACCCGTCCTACAACCTGATGCCCTAAAATCACCGGTAATTGCGGCGGAGGTGTTCTGCCCTCAATCTCATCCAGTTCAGTATGACAAACACCGCAGGCTGCAACCTTCACAAGTATCTCCCTTTCACCGGGAACAGGAACAGGCAAATCGGTTAATACAAGTGGTTCACTGTTTTGCTCAAGATCGCAAAGTGCATTTAATACCATTGCTTTCATATCATCTAACTTTAATTTTATTCCTAAATTTAACTAAAAACTTTATGGATCATAAAGGAAAACTTATAAATTTGGAATTAAGATTACTTGAACCGATAAAATGATATGAATAAAACGTTTATGTTAAATATTATGAAAATATTTATGGTACAACACGGAGAAGCCAGAACAAAGGAAGAATATCCTGATCGTCCATTAAGTGATATAGGTGTTTATCAAGTTAAGAAAATAGCAGGATGGTTGTCGAAAAAAGAAGGGCTTGAAATTAACGAATTATTACATAGCGGAAAAAATCGTGCCGAACAAACGGCAGAAATTCTGGCAGGTGCATTTAAACCGCCGATGGGAATAAATAGAACAGATGATATGAATCCCGGGGATAATCCAAAAATTTGGGCAGACCGTCTGAACAAAACAGAAAAAAATATTATGCTTGTTGGACACCTGCCACATCTTGGTAAACTGGCATCTCATTTACTCACGGGAAGTATGGAAAAAGAAATTATTCAATTTAAGAATGCAGGAATCGTTTGTTTAAACAGAAATGAGTCCGGAGCATGGTCAATTGAATGGATGATTATCCCGGAAATAGTATAATGATGCAGAGCCGGTAAAAGAAAATCAACCACCTCCTTTCCAAGGAGGAGAATTTTGTTAGTAAAAACCATAAACAAATTTATGCATTCATGGAATTTATCTGTAAAGAGAGCCGTTGATTTACAGAAAAAACTTTCTCAACTGGTTATTTGCCATGGCAAACCGGTGAAGATTAGTCTCGTTGCCGGGGTTGATCTTGCATATGATAAAAACAGCAATCTGGGTTTCTGTTCAATTGTTTTATTAAGTTATCCTGATCTTACTGTTCAAAAGATCTACAGTGAACATGACAAAATAAAATTTCCATATATTCCCGGCTTACTTTCATTCAGGGAAGGACCTCTCTTTTTAAAAACATACAAAAAAATAAAACGCAAGCCTGATTTGATCATATTTGACGGACAGGGGATCGCTCATCCCAGAAAATTCGGAATAGCTTCTCATTTGGGATTATTCATTAATATCCCAACTATCGGATGTGCAAAATCAAAACTATATGGTGAATATAAAGAACCGGAAAAAACAAAAGGAGCCAGAAGTTATTTATTTGACAAAGAAAAAAATAAAATCGGAATAGTTTTGAGAACAAGGACAAATGTGAAACCTGTTTTTGTTTCCCCGGGTTATCTGGTCGGTATTGATGAAGCGGCTGATATAATCATGAATTGTATCGGTAAATACCGAATTCCCGAACCAATCAGAATTGCCGATCACTCGGTTTCAGAATATAAAAAATCAATTTTAACAGAAGATCAAAATTAAAAGGCCATAAAACCCTTAGGGTTTGTCATAATTAGTAATTTCAAAACTTTAAAATTATCTTCTATCTTTATGTAATAATTACTCCACTTCTATCTTTAGAGTTACATTCCGATTACCAGGTAAACAGCCTGCAAAATGGGTAAGGTATCGAGACAAGAATATATTGATTTTATTAACTCATAAATGTTTATTCTATGAAAAAAAATGTATTACTTTTTACGATGATTTTGGTATTGTGTATATCTCTCCACGATAGTATCGGAAATGGGATCGATATTTCAGATACCAAACTATTGCACCAGCCGGCAATGAGCGAAGATCATATTGCCTTCGTTTATGCCGGAGATCTATGGATTGCTGATATTGATGGACAAAATGTTCGCCGCCTGACTTCAGATGAGGGAGCCGAATCGAATCCTGCCTTTTCGCCTGATGGAAAACTTATCGCCTTCAGTGCACAATACGACGGGAATACAGATGTTTTTACTATTCCTGTTCAGGGAGGAATTCCAAAGCGTCTGACATACCATCCGGGTTCTGATAATGTCAGAGGGTTCACTCCTGACGGTTCTGCCGTATTGTTTACCTCTTCCCGCTTTATCTTTACAAATCGTTATAATCAGCTATTTACGGTTCCACTTGAAGGTGATTTCCCTAATAAACTGGTTATCCCTAATGCCTTTAGAGCCTCATATTCGCCTGACGGTCACAGGATGGCTTACACCCCACTTTCTGAGGCATTTAACCAATGGAAGAACTATCGCGGAGGCAGAGTGTCCACCATATGGTTATTCACATTTTCTGACCATTCAGCCGAAAAGGTTCCACAGCCGG
>Ga0209986_10001330_pt1 | contig 23672 bp, 18 predicted proteins | sample BlataG_FD_183168 | JGI IMG/M metagenome (GOLD analysis project Ga0209986, IMG submission 183168) | Deep subsurface microbial communities from Black Sea to uncover new lineages of life (NeLLi) - Black_00105 metaG (SPAdes) (version 2) | ecosystem: Environmental > Aquatic > Marine > Oceanic >... | reverse complement strand
GATCCTCCTATACCGCCTTCTCCTCCAGAACCATTGCCTGAAGTTATTCCTGAACCTCCACCAGAACCGATTGAGATTCCGCCGACGACTTTCCCACCGCTTGATCCACCATGTCCGGTGTATAGTAATGATCCATTGCCTATACAAAATAAACAATGCAGAACTGGGAGATATATGATTACACCACTTAAAGATGATTCATGTTTAAGAACAATAAATTCATGCAGTCAAGGAATAAGTGTATTTTCCAATACAGAATGTAATGAGGATGGAACGGGTACTAAATGGAATCTAACACCGGGATCTTATAGTACACCATACGTTGATATGGATAATACAATCGGAACTTCTTCTGCCGATCCATCTCAAAGCACTAAATGGTTTGGTGATATAAATAGTGTGATCATACCTAAAGGCTGCAAAGCCACATTTTTTCCAGAAATGGGTTTCCAAACAAATAGCAAGCAATCTACTCATTGGATGGCAAATGAAGGAATTTATAATTTTCCTAAAAATCCACAAAGAGAATTAGGTGGAAATGATGGTGTTCCTATGGGGATCGAAGGAACCGAATCGGCGACGCACCGAAATGCTCGATTTATGTAGATCCATCTACCCAAAAAACATCATTGCTGTACAACAACAATGCTCAGGCGCTTGCGTCATTGGGTGGGTATCAAAACGTTTGCAATGTAATGAGATTATGCACAGAAGAAGAGGAAGTAGAAGAGGAATGTCCAAAATGTTTAGATTGCGATCCATGTCCGATGGGATGTGGACCAAAATATGCACTTTCAAAAATTGGTCGTGATTGTGAAAGTTCAGGATACGAACCAGTAGTTGATAATTACGATTGTGTACGTGGTATCAATTATCTTAAATCAATAGGTCATATACCAGAAAGTCATAAGATTCCTCCATGTAAAAGTGATGATTATTTGCCAGTATGCGCACGTTTTACAAATTCAAACCTAAATCGACCATTTAAGTGGTTTCAATTTCCTGATGAAAATATTCCAAAAAAAAAAAAAATATTGGCATATCCAAATCATGAAATGGTTTGTAGAATACCGAAAACAAATACGTATACTTTATTACAAGAAGAAAATGAAATAGTTATTCCAATTACATCAAATATGATAAATGAAGGACAAGAAAATAATCCTCCCTATCCAGGTTGGAAATGGATACCACCTTGGGGGTGGAGAGATCCAAATTGGATACCACCAAGACTAGATAAAAAAAATTACATATTCCAAAATACAAGAAATAATAGTAATAATATAAAAAATAAGAGATTCATGATTAATTAAGATTTATTTATTATTTTATTAATAGTTTTTATAATTATTTTTGAAAAAAAAATATTATGAAATTATAGATTATGTCTTTTAATAAATTATCAGGAAAAGATTTATTTGAACATTTTAAGAATTTATCAAATCATAGTTATTTTGCATCTAATAATAATATTGTTGAACAATTTTATGCAGATAATATAGATAATCAGGATTTGCCTAAATATCAAGCTTTAGATGCTAATGATAGTTCATGTGAAAATGTAAAAGGAGATGATAAAGTATATTATAGCACACCTACCACGTATAGTGGATGTGATGAAGCTTTAAACTATTTAACCCAATTCGTTGAATCATCAGGTAATAAATATAAAGTACCAAATAAATATAAAAATATTATACCAGATAATAGAACAAGCAATAGAGATAATGATAAAGTTCAAGATTTTAAGAATCTGAGTTTTGCCGGAGCAAATTCTGAAAATATTGGTAATGATGATAGTGTTTGTGGAATTTGGACTTCAAACGCAAATCAAGATCGTCAATGGCAATTAAGAACTGGAACTGTGAAATTAAATAATTCAAATGCAATTCAACCTGTTTGTAAAGTGAATAGGGATTGCGAATATGTGGGATGGAGTGGGTGGGGAGAATGTAGCTTACCATGTGGAGGTGGTACTCGAACAAGGATGAGGGATGTTAAAAGAGAAAAATTTGGTGATGGTAAGGAATGTGATCCAAATACTATAGAAATTGAAAGCGAACCTTGTAATAACCAACCATGTCCATGTGAACCATCAGGACCTATGACTGAACAAGATGTTGATTGGGAAAATGCTAAGATTGCATGTGCACCATTAGATATTGGTTCAAATGCGGTTTATTGCAGACCTAAAAATTCATCGGCAAGAACTGAAGATTATCAAATAAATGAACCAGGCACTATGGCTGGTAAATGTATAAAGGGAGGAGAACAATTTGATCAAAGCCAATGCACTGCTTGTGTGAATTTTGTGGAGCCCGAACCACCAGCACCACCTCCTGATCCTCCTATACCGCCTTCTCCTCCAGAACCATTGCCTGAAGTTATTCCTGAACCTCCACCAGAACCGATTGAGATTCCGCCGACGACTTTCCCACCGCTTGATCCACCATGTCCGGTGTATAGTAGTGAACCATTGCCTATACAAAAAAAACAATGCAGAACTGGGAGATATATGATTACTCCACTTAAAGATGATTCATGTTTAAGAACAATAAATTCATGTAGCGAAATTAAAGTATTTTCAAATATTGGTTGTAATGAGGATGGAACGGGTACTGAATGGAATCTAACACCCGGATCCTATAGTTCACCATACGTTGATATGGATAATACAATCGGAACTTCTCCTGCCGATCCATCTCAAAGCACTAAATGGTTTGGTGATATAAATAGTGTGATCATACCTAAAGGCTGCAAAGCCACATTTTTTCCAGAAATGGGTTTCCAAACAAATAGCAAGCAATCCACTCCTTGGGAAGCAAGACCAGGTACTTATAGTTTTCCTAAAAATCTTTCGAGGAAAATAGGAGGTAGTGAAGGAGTTCCTATGGGGATCGAAGGAACCGAATCGGCGACTGTGGACGGGATGACACCAAATACAATTAAATCTATAATCGTTGAAAACAGCGAACCCGATCAATATGAAGTTAATTTAGAGTTCCCGGGTGGCGCATCATGCGAAAGAGAAAATCCTACTGGTTTAGCGACCAGTTACATGTCAGTAACATCCAAAGATGAATGTATTGATGCACTTCGTGAATTGCAAAAAACGAACTATCCGGATGCGGAAATACAAGAGGCGAAGGATTATAACGCACCGAAATGTTCGATTTATGTAAATCCATCTACCCAAAAAACATCACTGCTGTACAACAACAATGCTCAGGCGCTTGCGTCATTGGGTGGGTATCAAAACGTTTGCAATGTAATGAGATTATGTACAGAAGAAGAGGAAGTAGAAGAGGAATGTCCAAAATGTTTAGATTGCGATCCATGTCCGATGGGATGTGGACCAAAATATGCTCTTTCAATGATTGGACGTGATTGTGAAAGTTCAGGATACGAATCAGTAGTTGATAATTACGATTGTGTACGTGGTATTAATTATCTTAAAACAATAGGTCATTTACCAGAAAGTCATAAAATTCCACCTTGTAAAAGTGATGAGTATTTACCTGTCTGTGCTCGTTTTACGAATAAATTCAATAAAAAACCTCTAAAATGGTTCCAATATCCAACAAATAATATAGATGAAACCAAAAAAATATATGCTTATCCTGATCATGAAATGGTTTGTAGAATCCCAAATACAAATACATGTAAGAAAAATAAGGAAGGAGAATTTGCATCACCATTAACAAAAAAAAAAGGTTTAACTAAAGATTTTAGCACACCACCACATCCAGGATGGAAATATAAACCTCCCTGGGGATGGAAACCCCCTAATTGGATACCACCTAAATTTGATATAAGAGAACCTAAAATTGCACGCAATAATAATATTATAGAAGGTTTTGATCAAAATAATAATTCAATGAATTCTGAAAGTATAAATGATAATATCATAATTGGTCCGCCCGGACCACCTGGTCCCCCTGGACCAGAAGGACCCCAAGGTATGACAATTCCATTAAATAGCAACAATAATCCAGGAAATAATTTCAATAATCCAGGAAATGGTTTCAATAATCCAGGAAATAATTTCAATAATCCAGAAAATAATTTCAATAATCCAGGAAATAATTTCAATAATCCAGGAAATAATTTCATTAATCCAGGAAATGGTTTCAATAATCCAGGAAATGGTTTCAATAATCCAGGAAATGGCTTCAATAATCCAGGAAATAATTTCAATAATCCAGGAAATAATTTCAATAATCCAGGAAATGGCTTCAATAATCCAGGAAATGATTTTAGTAATGATAGGGGAAATAATAATGATAATCCAAGGATAAGAAATAATGATGATTTGAACAATAATAGAATGAATAATTCTTTAAATCAAGAAAATTCAGAAAGAAATTATTCTAATAATAATAATAATAGTAATAATAATTATAATCAAATTGGAGAATATGGAAATCAAAATGGAAGATCGAATAATCTTTATAATGATTTAGAAAAATTAATGAATACGATGAGGAGTGGGGATAGGGGTAATATTAATGAAATTTATGATAAATTGGAAGATATAATTGGAAATAGAGGAAATAATTCAACAGGAAATTTAAGTAATAGTAAAAATTATAATATTGATTGTATTTATTCCAAATTTGGTTGTTGTAAAGATGGGAAAACATTGAAAAAAGATAAAAAGGGATCTAATTGCGAAAAAATTAGATTACCATGTTATCCAGAATATTATCAAGGATGTCAGGACTCGAGATTTGGATGTTGTCCAGATGGAGAAACAGAAAGAGCAGATGATTTAGGTAGTAATTGTATAAATTATATGTCTGAAGAAGAATGTAATGAAAATACATTGAAACAAATAAATAATGATGAACCATTTAATAGAACATTGTATGTTTGGGAACCAGATAGTGTAAAAGAAGAGGAATGTCCAGCCTTACCAGATATGTCGGATTATGTGAAAATAGATGAAATTCCATGTTGGGGATGTAATCTTGATCAAAAATGGGAATGATTAATTAATTATAAAAATAGTATTGTATATGAATAATTTGAATTTATTATCGATTAGATTTAAATTATTTTAAGATTAAGAATTAGAATGAATTAATATAATTTGATTATTAGTTTTTGTAGAAATAAAAAATTTTAAAGAATAAATTTATTAATTTTATTTTTAATTTTCGTTTTGAAAACAAAACTTTAAATAAAAATATATTATAATATTATATTATAGCAATATCCATGAATAATATTGATAACTTAATTAATAATAGGGGATTTGTAATTTCGACTAGAGATAATAATTTATATAATAAAACAAATCAAAATAATAATATATTTTCTTATAATACAAATCATTATGATAGTATCAACAATAAAAATAATGGATTGTTTGAGACTTTTAAAAATAGATCAGAAAAAACTATAGAACCATTTGAAATACCAACATCAGTTCGTGGACCGAGAGTATGTAAACCTTTAACAAGATATTCACCTAATGGTCTTAGTATTTTGAAAAGAGCAAAAACATTATGTGGGAATGATATTTTCAAGTCGGCGCCTGGTAGTGATATCGCATTTTGTGATTCAGGTCCAGCAAATTCACTTGGTAAAGAAGGGGCATGTAGAGTTAATAAGGCATTTAATGCAGCGGAATGTGATACATGTTATACATTTGGTTTAAAAAGATCTGATCCTGGACCTGGAAGACCTAATATACCAAGATTTGATACAAGACCGATAGTAGGTACGAGACAGGGTGTTATAAAAAATGTTCCAGATAATTGGTTTCCTCCAAAAGATCCAAAATGTTTGCCGATGGAACCAAAACCTGATCCACCTCCTTTTAAGCAATGTCATACTGGTAGATATACAATAACAGATTATAAGGATGATGCATGTTTAAAAACTTCGCATTCATGTTCTAAAGGAATTACTATATATCCAAAACCAGGATTTTCGGGTATTCCTAATCAATTAAATGTTGGTGATTACGCAGCACCAACAATAAATAATTACAACAGACCATTGACTGGAACATCTTCAGCATCGCCCAATTCGGGAGAATTTTGGTGGACAGATGTAGGAAGTATAAAAATACCAAAAGGTTGCAAAGTGGAATTTTATCCTGAAGTTGGTTGGCAAGGAACGCCATGGACAGTAATAGCGAAAGATGATGATGAGGAATTTGAATTTCCTTATAATTACAGATGGGGAGCTCCTAGACCAGGTTCATTACAATGTCAAAATGATCCAAAATCAATAAGAATTGAAGATATTAGTACCGAAACTAGTATAAATTTGGACAATCCTGGTGGAACAAGTTGTGTGAATACAATTCCTAGAGGAGGTTCAAGTGGTTATATGCCTGTAGCGGATGTTGAAGAATGTAAAAAAGCATTTTATCAATTCAAGGATATGGGTTATTATAAAGGATGGTCAATTGAAGAGAGTAAAGATTTTAATTCACCAATATGTTCAATTTATAAAGATGGATCCGGGAAAAAAAAATTATTGTATAATAATTCGCCTCAAGCATTGGATGCATATGCAAAACATAGAGTAGTTTGTAAGGAAATGCGTCCTTGTGTTGAAGAACAAGAGCAAGAAACAACATGTCCCGAATGTTTAGATTGTCCCGAATGTGCGCCTACATGCGGACCAGAATATTCGTTTTCAAGAATCAATGAATCATGTCAGGCATCAGGGTTATTGCCAGTTATAGATAATGAAGATTGTTTAAGGGGAATCAATTATTTGAAAGACCAAGGATATGTTCCTAATAAAAAAAATATGCCTCCTTGCGAAAGTGATGAATATCTTCCTGTCTGCGCCAGATATACAAATACGAATAAAAAAAAGAAACTTAAATGGTTCCAATTACCAAAGAATGGTGTCCCGAAAGATAAACGTATTTCAGCTTATCCTGGACATGAAATGGTTTGTAGAATCCCAGGAACAAATACCTGTATAAATGATGGGGATATTATATCAGGAGAAGAGATGGATAGTTTATATCCTATAATAGATTCTATTGATAGAACAAAACCTATTGGTCCGTCTCCAGGCAAAGATTATGAATGGTGTCCACCATGGGGTTGGCAGAGAAAAGATAATTGTCCACCAGCGGATCCTTTAAACCCAGGAGATGAACCACCATCTAATGAAGAAGGGGGAAGTGGTTTTCCAGGAGGTAGTTTAGGAAATGAACCTGAAGGACCATCAGGTGAAGAAGGTAATAATGGAGGTGGTGGAACACCAGGAAATGAACCACCTGGAGGAGGTACACCGGGAGGCGAAGATGATTTTCCTGGAAACGAAGAAAATCAAGGTGAATTACCAGGACAACAAGAGGAAAATGTTGGAATTCCACCTGGAGGACCAACAAATCAAGAAAACATAGTAGGTTTAGAAGAAGAAAATTTAGGTTTTCCTCCAGGTGGTCCATTAAATAATGAAGAAGAAGAAAGTGGTTTTGGCACTCCGGGAAACAATGAAGGAAATATTGGTGATGAGGAGACATCAGAAAATCCACCAATTATTATCCCAGGTCCTCCTGGACCTCCTGGACCTCCTGGACCAAGCGGACCTCCAGGATTTGGAAATCCTATTGGTTCAGGACCAGGATTCAATAATTCATTTCCAGGATTTGGAGGTGGATTTCCAGGAGGTGGTCCTGGTTCTGGGACAGGAAATCAAGGAAATAATAATGGAGGATTTAACAATAACCCAAATAATAATAATGGATCAGATAATAATCCAAATGATGGCAATTTTGGAGGAAACCAGAATAATGATGGATTTAATGGAAACCAAGGTAATAATAATCCAAACAATAATCAATTTGGAAATCAAGGAGGTAACCAATTTGGAAATCAGGGTAGAAACCAATTTGGAAATCAAGGAGGCAACCCATTTGGAAACCAAGGAAATAACCAATTCGGAAATCAAGGAGGAAATCAAAGAGGGAACCAATTTGGTAATGAATTCGGAAATCAATTTGGGAATCAAATGAATAATCAAGGAAGTAATCAATTTGGAAATCAAGTAAATAATCAGACAAGTAATCAAAACAGGGCTTGGGAATTGAATGATCTAATTGATTCACGTGGTAATAATAATATTCAACCTAATTTATGTGTTGCAGATCAACAACATGAACCATTTGAATACGCTGAAGAATATCAAGAAAATATTACCGATTGTAAGACATCACAATATGGTTGCTGCCCAGATGGAATAACATTAAGAGATGACTCGAAAGGTTCAAATTGTAAAAATTTTGATAACGATGATTGCGATGAAATTTTTCCAAATAATAACAATAGTCCTAAAGAGTTGAAAGATATTGGTGCATTTAATAGATCAATGTATATATGGGAACCAACTCATAAACCTAACAATTGTCAGTTCCTCCAGATATGACACAATATATTAAAAAAGATCAAATTCCTTGTTGGGGATGTGATCTAAGTAAAGTTTAAAAATTATGATACAATATCTTAAACAAACATCATATTCAAAAAAAAAAAAAGATTTTTGAATATGATATGCATGCAAAAATTAATAATTATTATTGTATTTAATTTAAATTATTCAAGAAAACTAAAGATGGATTGATAATAGATCTTTTATTTTTAATATAAAATATTGCATCTGTTAAACAAAAATCATATTTATCCATAAGATATTTTATTACTGGAATTACAGATCTGGATTGTCCATTAAAACAATGTATTAGTATATTTTTTTTTTTTTTTTGACTTAATTGAATAAATTTATTAATTTTATTAAAATCTGAATTGGAATATTTTTCAATACCATTATCTTGAATATTTATATTCAAATATTTAATCTGATTATAATAAAAATTTGGTATGATTAAACTTATATTGACAATATAGCCAATTCTTAAATTTTTAATATTTTTTATATCGGCAGAATCATATATATTTCCTATATATATATTGTCTACAATATGTGAAATAGATGAACTTGGAAAACTCGTAAATGGATAAAAAATATCTAGAAATATAGATTTTCTAATTATTTGATTATTGTTTAGAGTTAATATTTTTATTAATAAATAAGGAAATATTTTTAATAATGTATTCATTAATCTTAAAAAATAATATTTTTATTTAATTTAATCTTATCAATTATTTATTGCTGATTCATTCTATTTTGGAATTGATTTTGTTGATTTGAAATAAAATTTAATCTTTTTTTTAAATTACTTAAAGGTTTTCTTTTCCCTTTTGGTCCAGTGGATTTTGGATTAAATGCAATTTTTGGTAATATTTTTCCTGGACTCTTATCATAACCATAATAATTCTTATCTTGTCTAAGACATTTTTTATTTGGTGGATATATAATATTTTGGTTCGATAAATTATAAACTGGTTCATTAGGATAGTGATCCTTTTTTAAACCATCCGTTAAATATAATAAATTACTTCCTAAATTTGCAATAACCGCCTTTTCTTCATTGTTACAATTTTCATTAATTTTTATTTCATCACCAATTTCGAATCCATCTATACTTGATATTGCGAAATAATTATCGCCTTCTAACGCGGGTGATGTTTGAATTGTTGGTGGTTCTGATTTTATTTTTGTTGGAAATTTATTCATTGTTTTTCTTGCTCTTCTCATCATTATTCTTTTTGGGTCTTCATCAGGTTCATAGTCTTGTCCTGGTCTTTTTCTATACATTTTACCATCTTTTTTAATTAGACCATGTGTATTGAAACATGCACAGGATTCATCTTGAACATCATATGGAGATGAACCTACACAATCTTTCAGATCCATTGCTCCTTGATCCGATGAATCTATTGGACATGGACATCCATTTGGTGATTTATATGATATTTGACCTTGATCATCAGGATACATCCAAGGATATTTTTCTCTAGGGTCGTGTCCAGGTTTATAATTACCTGGATTACCACTATTACTAATTATTGGTCTAGAAATGGTAACTGTACTTTCTTTTCCAGCTGGTGTAGGTTTAAAATTTCCTGGATTATTATCGTGGCTACCATCATCCATCATTAGATTTGAAATTTCAAAATCTCTAGCTTTTGCGCCTAAGTTGCTTAATGTTGATGTAAAGAAATTACCAGATGTATCATCACCATAATAATCTTCAAAATTCTCGTTTTCATCCATTTCATTATTTGGTGGTAACGCATTTTCTGAGCGTAAAGGATTTGGCAAAACTTCTGATGTCCTAAAACTTACATTAGGATTAAATACTCTATATCCTGAATCAATTCTACTTGCAGGAAATTCATTTGATTCTCCAGGAATCCATTTACTTCCGACTCTTGCATAATCATCACGTCCTGGTTTTTTCTTATCATTTATTTTTGCTTTCCAATTGATATCATCTCCTCCTCTTAGAGAATTTCTATTATTCATTAGATTCATTTTGCGTCTTTGATCAGGTCTAATTCTATCCATAACATCATTTTGATTTCTATTATCAATACTATTTTTTATTCTATTTTTCAATTCATTTTTCATTCTTAATTTCCTATTTGAATTATCATTATCAATATCATCATCATCATCATCTGGATCATCGTAAGTACTATCATCAAAATTATTAAAACTTTCAGTTAAATTATTTGCGATTTTATCCTTAATGCTATCAAATCCCAATACGGGGTTTACAAATGCTGTTGTTTGTACCATATCTTTTTGATCTCCTTTATAATTTAATCTATATATTGCAAAAATTATAAAAATAACAATTAAAAAAATTAAAATTAACCAAGATTTATCCATCATAATATATATTTTATTTAGAAAATTATATTATTATAAAATTATATTATTAATTATATTTTATATTTTAATAATTAATTATGCAAAATTTTTCACGTTCTAAATTATTCATCTATATCCTTACCATCTTGCCCCCAATCTGTATAATTAAAATATTTTGAATCTTCCATTCTCGAAATTTTTTCTTTTTTTCTTGATAATTCATCTCCTTTTTCAGGTAAATTTACTGATTCAATATCCCTAATATGTTTCTTGTCATTCCCCCTATTATCATTTTGCATATTATTAAATATATTTTCCGCTTTTTGTGTAGAGTCTTTCGATAACCAAGACCAATTTCCTTTTTTGGATACAGGACCTCGTATACCATGCCATTCATCAATTTTTGTACTATATCTCTCTTCACCCACTATTTCAGGGAAACCTTTATTCCAACCCATTTTATTATTTAATTCCTTATTTATTTTTTCATCATCTTCTTGGTCCGTTTTTTTATTAATTCTTTCTTTTAAATTTCTAGTATTTTCTTGATCATATAATTTTTTAGGATTATTTGCAAATTCACTATAATCCATTTTGTTTTCAAATGCCTCAATATTAAAATTTTCACTAAATAATATAAAAATTATTAATAAAAATAATATAAAAATAATTATATGTTTATAGTTCATTTATTTATGTATATATATATATATACAAACAAATGAATTATTTCAAAAAAAATTAATAATTCTTAAATTTTGGATTATCTAAAGATTACTCCAATTTGCAACAATCAGAACATGCAGTTGAGTTTTTCCAAAAATTCTCATCATCGACACATACTCCACATGGAGAATTTTCTCCTTTACCTTCTATACAAACATAAGGATTTGATCCGTCAGCTTCACATCTACCAAATGGTTTGGATGTCCATTCATTTTTTTCATCTTGCGATAAATCAAATTGATTTCCATTACATTCTGCAATCTTTTCTCTATCTTCTTTTGTACAAGGTTTATTACAATCCATTGATTCATAACTTGATTCAGATTCCGATGTTCCTTCAAGTACTGTTTCATTATTCATTTTCTTATCTTGATTTTGATACATATTTCTTTGGATCTCACCCTCTATTGCTGCATATTCAGGCATTGAATTATCTTTAGGTACAGGCTGCCATTCAACACATTTAAATTCTCTTTCTTCTTGTATATTTATATCATCATCACATGAATAAACTGGATATAGTTTTTCTTCCTGATAATCTCTACTATCAATATCTTTTGTGATGCCAGGAATCCATGCCCAAACTCCATCTGGTGATATTGGACCATAATCACCTCCTCTGATTATTCTTGATCCCCAACTTTTTCCTTTTCCCATATTATTTATATCTTCCTCATTATGAATAAACCTATTTAATGATCTATTAATCATTTTATCATCTTCATTTTCATTTTGATTAAATTTTTCAATCTTTTTGAATGAAACAACTAAAAATATAAAAAGAATAAATAATATTAAAAAAATAATTAAGAATTTATTTAGGTTCTTTTTCATTCCTATATTATAGATAATAAAATAATAAAACCATAAATCATTATTTTAATATTTTTTTATAAAATTAATTATTATTGACAATCTAAAAATATAATATATAATTAATAATAAATTTTTGTCTTTTCTATACATTGATCTTCTTGTTCATTAATATTGCCATCATAATCGAAATTCCAACCTCCATTATCTTTTTTTTTTAATTTTGGATCGTACATCCATCTAGAATCTGCTGGCTCAATTTCAGAATCATCAACAATATTATTGTTGCATGCTGGATCCCAAGCCCAATGTCCATCCTCTGATTCTGGACCTAAATCTCCTCCTTGAATTATTTTATGTCCCCAGCTTCTGTCTCTATCTCTTCCAAAATTATTTTCTTTTTTATCAAGTTTTTTCCCGAATTTAAACTCACCTTTCATTAACATTGCATCGTCTTTATTATCTGTATATCCAATTAGAGCATTATCAATATATCCAAAATTCCCATAATTATTCCTCAAATATTTCTTTTTTTTATTATTTCTGAAATTTGAAAAATTTTCATGATAATTTTTAGAAAATAGATATATAATATATATTATAACTATTAAACTAATTAAAATTATTAAAAATAGAAATAATTTATCACTTTTCATTAGATTCAATATTGCTTTTATATAACCATACAAAAAAATTTTATTAATGTTGATTAAATAATTACATATAAATTATTTATTTATTACATGAATTCAATTTGGGAATCTCCTCCCATTTAGTACACCTTCTTATTCCATATTCTAAATTTGGATTTATGATTTTAGAACCATGTAAATAATTATCTTTTTTATTTTTATTTTGATTTTTCAATGTTTCTTTTAAATTTTTTTTTTTAAAATAAAATTCATAAAATAAAAATAAAATAATAATCACGAATATTAATAAAATGAATGATTTCATATTCTATATAAATTAATACAGAAATTTAATATAGATCGTTATTGCAATTTTTCAATAAAATTCTAGGATATTTTTTTTTTTTCCATTTTTTATTTTTCCTTTTATTTATAATTTTGTTATTATTACAACATTCAGTACAACTATTTTTGTTTTTTGATTTATTTATATTTAATTTGTTATTATTTTTATTTCTCATATGGTGATTCCTTTTATTGTTCTTTTTTTGATTAAATTTTTTTTCATCACTTTCGAGCATAAAAAATTTATTATCATCATCTTTATTAGGATCTGTTAATTCATTAAAATTTATACTACTATTCATATTGTGTGGATTATGTAAAATATTTTCGTCCAACATATTATTATTTAAATTTCTACCTAACAAATATGGATTTCCCAATGTAATACTATTTGTATATCCCGAACAATCAATTGTTTGTCCCATCATTCCTATTTCTCCATTATTTCCAGGTATCCCAGGTGGTCCAGGAGGTCCAGGTGGTCCTTGAGGGGCAGATTCTCTATTATTTAACATTACTAATGAATTTCCAGGATTTGCTAAAGTCGGAGGATCTATATTTCTTGGAGGTTTTGGCATTATCATAGTTGTCTCTGATTCTTCTGTTGGCGGATCAGCTAAGGAAGGACATATTTTAGTACAACAATGATGACCAACACAGCCTACAGGATTATTATCACAATCGAAACAATATTTAGAATTATTTTCATAATCTTTTCTACAACAATAATAATCATTTCCATATGTTTTCCGACACCAATCGCATGGACCAGTATCTGTACAACTTCCTTCTGCTTCTTTTCCTCTTGCCATTCCTCCTTGCCAACAATCAAGTGAATAAGTGCAATCTCCTCCTTCCATTCTATCACAATATGGAATAGTTCCCGGAGGTGCATCAGGAGAAGGTTTTTTGTAAGGATCACTATAAAATTGTTCCATATTTTGATTAAAAAATAAATACAAAAAGAAAATAATAAAAAGTACAAATAATGCAAAAATATATATATAGTTTTTTCTTTTAATCATATTATTTAATATATTATTAGATAAAATTATTTTCAAATTACTTTTTTTGTTTAAGAAAGAGAAACATCACAATTATCTAATATTAATTTACTTAATTCTATATTCTCTTTATCATTTTTTGAGTCATTGGTTTGATTTTCTAAATCAATATAGGGAGAGCTATTTTGATTTTGTCTTAAATTTTCATTGTACATATTATTTCCATTATTTCGAAATCTATTTTTTAGATTTCGTTGATTGTTTACGAATCTATTTTTAAGATTTTGTTGTCCTAATTTTCTATTATTTCCATTACGTCTTTGACAAATCGATTCCGGGATATATTTAACCCCTCTTGAATATATATATCTATTACAAGAATTATTTAATCTATTTGGTCCAGGTGCATTTTCCATTGGATCTCCTGAATGAGAACTGTTACAATATCCGATATCTTCGTATTCATAATCATTTTCATCAATTTGCTGTTGTTGTTGTTGCTGTTGCTGTAATTGTTGCTGTTGATTTGAAAAAATATTTGCTTGTTGGTTATATTGTTGTGGATATCGTATAGGTATTGAATCCATTTGAAAATTTTGGGCGTTTATATTACACTGAGTATAGAAATTTTCTTTGTTTTTATATCTTGGAATAAACAATATTACTAATATTAAAAAGAATAAAATTATTATAAATCCATTTATTGTCATATTATAATATATATATTATTTAGATAAATTTATTATGACAATTTAAATAAATTTATCTAAATATAACAAAATATGAAATCATTCATAAAATTTTATTTCGTTAGTTCTCCGGGTATTTGGATCTCATTATCCCAAATTCTATCCCATTGAGCACATACCAAATTATCAGTATTATTCATTTCTTGATAAATATTTTTATTTGGATCATTTTCCAGATTATAATTTTTTTCAAATTCCTGATTATTATTTTTAGTATTTTTTTGAAATGAATAAAAATAATTTTTTTGTGAATTACCATAATGATTCAAAGGATCAAAATTTCTATTTTTGTTGAAATTTTTTTTTTTATTATTAAATTGTTTCAATCTATCACAAGTATAAGGTGGCATATTATTAGGACTTCTGCATAATTTTATCTTTTTATTTCTAAATCTATGATTAAATATCCTGGAATTTTTCTTTTGAAAATTAAAATATTCGTTTACATTATTGTTATAATTTGGATAAAATAAAAAATAAAACGCAAAAAATAAACTTATAAATAAAATCAATAAACTCAATAAATAATATTTCATTATTATCTAATAAGATTTTAAATTTATTATTAATAAAAATATAAGTTTATCTTCCACAGATATCTTTAAATCTATTAGCACGATTATTATTATTTCTACGATTTCTTCTATTCATATTTATATTTTTATTTCTTCTATTCATTCTTCGGTTATTAAACATCATGGGTCTATTTGGTCTAAAATTATTATTTGCTAAATTATTTGGCATTATATTGTAATCAGTATCTTGAACTATGATTTCATTTGGAGTTTGATCTTGATTATCCTCCAGACCAATTGTGTTTTCACTAATATTTGGGTTTATCCATCGGGAACATACAATTTTAGATCCAGGATAACCTGGATCTCCTTGTGCTCCATCTGTTCCACGAACACCTGGTGGTCCTGGTGGTCCTGGACTTCCGACTATAGGTGCTGGAGGAGGTATCATTATAGTCGATGGACTAGGAGTAATTTCTCTATTTGAAGATGGTGTTATATTTAATTCTGGTGATTCTTCGACAGTTGGAGTAATATCTACAACAGAAGAATTAATTGTTAAGCATTTACCAGAATAATCTTTTTTATTATGGAGTTTTACGCCTGAAATACCAGTATAAGTATTTTTTCTTGTTTTCCATTTTTCATTATTTGGACCCATTACATCTTGAATTCTTGGATAATAACCAGGACATAAAAATGCATTTCTACCTCCAAATCCACAATGTTCATTTAATTCTAATACGCATCCTTCAGGAACATATGCAGAGGTTATGCTATCATTAGGTGTATTTTTGGAACCATTATAACACATATCTTTTTCTTTCAATGTATAATCTAATTGTTGACATTCAGGACCTTTACAAGTTTTATTCTCTACTGCTAATTTGTAATCATTATTGATATTGCTAACTCCAGCATTTTCATCACCAAAATGATTTTCATCATTATATAATAATATAGGATTATTACAAGTGTTGGGTTCGGTTGTATCGTCAATTTCATTTCCTTTTTCATTTACATCAAAGTTTTCTGTTATCTTTTTTTTTTTTGGATAAAATATTAATAAAATAATTAGGGCAATGAATAAAAATATTATAATTGTATCCTTATTAAACATCTTTTTTAAAAGATAATATATAATATAGATACATAAAATTTTTTGCATTAATTTATAAAATTCATTATTAATTATTAATTAGTTTGCTGAGGAGCTAATTCTACATTTCTAAATAATAACCTATAATTATTTGGTGTTAATGAATTTTGTGATTGCACTATGGCATTTGAGGGGGGAGGTGATGGATTAGAATAACTTACTTGTGCTATAGGACCTGGTGAACCTGGTGAACCAGCTAATCCATCACTTCCTGGTGGTCCTGGTGGTCCTGGAATAGATGAACCTGGAGGTCCTGGTGGTCCTGGAACTGAAGGACCGGGTGGTCCTGGTGGTCCTGGAGGACCTCTCATCATTCTTGGATATTTACTGGGTTTCCTTTTTAAAACAACTCTATTTTTCATTCCTGTTATAAATTTACTATTTATCCATCTTCCGGCTGGTTCTGAAGATTCACTTATAATATCATTTGTATCGAATTCTTCTTCTGTTTCGGTTGAATAATTAAAATTTGGAATAGAAAATTCAGGTTCTATATTTTGTTCTTCATTACACCCATCACTACAAAATCCACAATATTTCCATTTATTTGTATTACAGGTTTTATCTTTATTTTCTTCTTTTTTATAGTATGACCAATCATCACAATTTTTATTTTTCATATACATCCAAGGACTTGGTAATGCATTATCGGTTATTTTTTTAATATTAGCTGTTCTTCCCTGACATATTTGTGGTGTACAGCATTTTATATCAGCTTCGCATTGTTTCCAAGGATCCTTACTTATACGTTGACATCTTTGTTTTAATCTATTTCTAATAGGTCTATTATTTTCTAAACCCCAATTTGAAAGATTTCCATTATCTAAAATCGATTTTCTAGTATTGGAATTTTTATTTCTATTTAATATTCCCGACTTATAATTCTTGCTATTCACATTTATATCAACATCTATTTTTACGTTTTTTTTTTTACTTCTTCCATCTGAGGTTCTAACATTGACTCCATTTTTAAATGGTTCAATTCGTTCTTTATTTTCTGGAATATCCTTTGTTAATCTATAATCTTCATTATTTTCCCAACCGTTTGGTTCCCAATTCATTCTAATTTTTCGTGATGAATTTCTTTTTTTATTTCGTTTTTCATAGATATTTTCAAATTGTTCTTGCTGTACTTCATTTATAAGGTTATCTTTATAATAATTTTCTCCTTTAGGTACCCATGTCCAATGTCTATCTTGAGAAATTTCTCCATTTACGCCGCCCCTAATTATTCTGTGTCCCCATGTCTTTCCTGATGGTCTCCTCTGTTTCATAAATTTTCCTTCGACATCTTCAACTTCCTGTTCATTTTGGTCATTTAAAGGTTTTGCATTTGGAAGCCAATCCCATTGTCCATAGGTTGAATTCGGTCCATAGATTCCTCCCCTTACGATACCTTTTCCATAACTTTTTCCCGAATCACTTTGTAAATTGTATTCATCCATATTTAAATTTTTAACAGCAAATTTTTTTTCAATCTCATCATCAATAAATTTATCTTCATCATAGATAATATCTTCACCTTCAAAATTATCAAAATCAATATTATTATCAGTTCCTATAAATGATTCCTTATGTATTTTTTTTCTGAAAATAAATCCAAAAATTATTAATATAATAATTAAACCTAAGTAGAATAAATAATTATATTTCATTATATTTTTATAATGAGATATTAAAATAGTAAGAAATTTTATTAATTTTTATTTTAATATTTGAAAAAAATTTTTGATTATATTTAATTTTGTCTATTCCAATTTTTTATACTTCCAGAAAATATATTTTCATTATCACTTAAACGAAATTGATTATTGTTTCCAAATCTATTTTGTTGCTTGTTTATAAATTCAATTGGGACCTTTAAATTTTGATTATCTATTTTACAATCTTTTATTATAATTTTACTTAGATTTGGATTTGGATTGTGTGGCTTGTGCTCAATCTTTTTCTTACATTTACAACACTTTTTCTTTTTCATTTCTTCTTCAATTTCTGGAGGCATGCACATACCTAATTTTTTTTCTTCAAGATCCATTAATCTCCTCCCTATTAAATAAGGATTTTCATTATCATATGGACATCCAGGACATGGTTTTCTCCATTTTACACATTCCATGTCTGATTCTTCTTCCATCACATGTATGACATTATCTTCCATTTCTGCTTCTGATAATGGTTCATTTGTGTGAATGACCTTTATAATTGGTGGACTTTCCACATAAACCATTTCTGTATTAACACTACAATCTCCAGCTGGACAATTTCCTTCATTACAATCACTTAATTCTTTTTCTAATTGAGCAACTCTCTTTTTAGCAGTTGTTGCTTCTTTTTCAGATTCTTCTAATGCCTCCTTAGCTTGATCCAATGCTGTTACAAAATTAGAATCTCCACATGCACATCCTTCGCATAATATTCTTCCCCAGACATCATATACTACTCTTAATTCACAATTATCACAAGGATTTCCTCCTCCGGGTCTATAACTTTCGTAAGCATCTGAACCAATTTTTAAACATGGTCCTTTTACACCACAATATTCTGGTTGACCGCAACCTATACATTTAGTTCCATCCCATCTACAATCGGGTTCAGGACATGTTGATGCATTGCATGCTAATCTGCTTTCATCCAATTGTGTACATTTATTATTTTCACATGGACAATCGACTGGACATTTTTTACCATCAATAGGACAATCATCGCCACAATATAGTTCACCAGGATCGGAATCTTCTACACATTTACCATCTGCACATTGTTTACCATCACAATCATCCCTATTTTCACAAGTTCTTGCTGCTGTACATTTATTATCTTGGCAAAAAAATGGAGCATTGCAATCACTAGTATCAGTACAATCTCCACCCTCATCCGCACCATCTGTCTTATCTACACATGTTCCAGCGATACAATCTTGGTTTTCATTACAACCACCTGATGCATCATCACACTCATCACTCTTTACTAATTCATTTCCTGCTTGTTGTTGTTGTTGCGATTGCTGCAGCTGCTGCTGCTGCTGCTGCTTCTGTTGTTGTGCTGCTGGTGTCGGTGGTGGCTCTGTTGTTGTATTATCATCTTGATAAAATCCTTCTATAAACCATGGATAAGATGTAAATTTATTAAAATATCTTTTGCTGGAATCTTTATTATTTATAGTTTTATAACTATTTTTGTTCCTTAATTTAAAATCCACTATGCCATGTTCTGATATTTGCAGTGGATTTAATTGAAATTGCATATTATTATTTTTTAATATTTGATCTTCAGATCTTTTCTTTTTTTTATTTAAATTAATAATGGGTTTATTGTCAAATTTTAAAATTTCTCTTGAAATCATATTAGATTTAGAATCATCTAATTCAAATGTCTTACTATTTATAAATTGTAATTTATTTATTGCTTTATTATTTAAATTAGAAAATGACTCAATCTTAACTGAATCTGATTTTGTAAAATAGTTATAAAAAATATAAATAGATACAATTATAATACATAAAATAATCAAATAATAATATTGATTCATATAATATCTATATATATATTGTTAATGATAAAAATTTCAAAAAAAAAAAAAAATTATCATTTAAAAAAAAATATTTAATTACCAATTATTAACTACTGGTCCAGATGGGATATTGGGTGATACAAATGTATTATTCATTAATTTTGTATTTTTAATGAAACGATTATAATTGTTTTTTCTTTGTTTATTTAGTTTTCTATTCATATTTTTTTTTCTTTTTCTATTCGATCCTTGGTTTTTCCAGCCTCCTTGTTGTTGATTATTCAGTTGACCATTAGCTTTATTTCTTATAATATTAATTGCACCATCTATAGTACAATTTTTCATTATTAATCTTTTTAAATTTCCTCGTTTGGTTGGTTTACAGTCACATCCAGTTGGTGGACAAATATATTCTTCTTCGCAATCGCAGCATTCTTCAGATTCTTCTGAATTTTTCTCCTCTAAAGGAGGATTCCAAATTCCTAATTTTTTTTCTGTATCTTCTAACATTTTTTTTCCGATTAAATATGGATTTTCTCCTTCCATTAATGGAAGATTACATTCTTCACATTCGCTTTCATATGCTGTACATTTTATTTCTGAACTTAAACTATTATTTTTATTTTCGTTAGAATTTAATGATTCATTATTGTTAAAAGTTTCAATTATTTCGTTTTTTTTTAATATATTTAATTTATAAGATAAAGGTCCATTTTCATTATCTTTTTTTTCAATATAAGGTTTTGTATTTCTTTTAATTTCTACACAATTTCCATGTGAATCAAAACGCGAATCACATTTTATTGAAAAACATCCATTATTGTTGCTCCAAATTCCTTTGCATTTATCATCCTTATCACATTTTTTTTTTGCCAATTTGCAATCAATACCATTAAAGTCAGTTAGCTTTTCTCCTTTACATTTATTTTCAGGTTCGGAATGACAATCTCTGATATATTTTTCGAATGTAGGTTCTTCGCTTTTTACTTTTGGAAATTGATTAAACTCAAGATTGAATTCATTATCATTATCATCATCATCGTCTGAATCTGAATCATCAGAATCATCAATATCATCTGGATTTATTTCCTTTTCAATATTTGCCACAAATGTTTCGGCTTCTTTTTTTTGTATTTTATAAAATACAAATATAAAAATGATTAAAAGAAAAAAAATAAATAAATATTTTATATTTATCATATAACTATCTATATATAATATTAACAATAATAAATTTTTCTAGAAAATTATTATTTTAAATATCTAAATGATAAAAAAATTAATTTAATTTTTATTAGAATTTATTTTGATTTTATTATGACCCAACGATTGACATCCTTCGCAATTTGCAAGAATTAATTTGCTTAATGAATTATTTTTTTTTTCGTCTTTTTGTATTAAATGTCTTTTGTTTCTTCTTTGTCCTCTATTTCTATTTTTATTTTTCATTCCTAATCTATTTCCGATCAATGTTGGATCAAGCGCATTCCCTAATAATTTTTGCAAACAAATCTTACACTGATTCATGGGTAAACCATGAGGGCATAAATTATAAGTATAATTATTTGTTATATTTTTAGGTGTTTCTCTCTTTTTTTTAGATCTTCTATTATTTGTATCATTATCATTTCTAGGCATATCTACAGCATATGAAGGAGGATTATCCTCATATTCATCATCAATATATGGACCTGATCCTGGAAAATCGTCATTAGAATCATCATCTTCATCTTTGCAATTGTCATTAATAATAGCATCTTTGGCTGTAACTCCTGGGATTTTAATTGCTGATCCGGGTGAATAAGATCCTGGACCACAAGATATTCTTAATCCACCTGTACAGGAAAATCCTGGTGGACATGGTATACATTTAGTATGATCTTTACTTGCATAGGTCCCTACTTTACAAATATGACATTTCGAACATTTATCCCAAGAATATTCACCTGGTCCAATACATGGTTTTTTGATTCCTCCTTTGCAGTAAAATCCTGGTGGGCAATCTACACAATGTGTATGATCATCTGCAGCATATGTTCCATCACTGCAAACCATACATTGCAAAACTGGTTCTTTTTTTTCTACTTTACATTTTTCGATTGCCATTTCTTTACATTTTTCATCAGTATATTCTTGAAAATAAAAATTTTCTTTTTCGTTTGTATTACTATAACTGATAATTACAAAAAATATTAAAATTAACAATATTATTATTACAATATTTTTATCAAACATTTAATATATATATATATTGTATTCATAGAAAAATTATTAAAATAATTAATATATTATTTTAAAAATTAAACCATTTTTTATTTCTTAATATTTCTTGCTATTGTTCATGAATTTAAATTAATAAACTTGAATACTATTTCTATTTATATTTCATTAAGAATAATAATAAAGTCTTAATATTAATGTTTTATTAAATATTATGTCTAAAAATAAAATGGTAAATAAAATTTTAATTAATTTCTTAAACTTCTTCTATCATTTTTTCTAATCATTCGTTGTAATGAACCATTTCTTCTTCCCATTTGTTGTTGATTAGATTGTTGATTCTGATTTATTCCTTGAAACAATTGTTTTTCGTTGTATGAATTCGGTGGATTCCATGCAAAAGGTCTTCTACTATCCGGAGTACGATAACCATAATAATCAAACGCATTTAATAAACATTTTGTATTTTCTGGATATTCTAAATTTTGATTACTCAAATTTTGAATAGGTTCATTAGGTATATGATTGTTAGTTAATGGTTCTGTTAAATACAATAAATTACCATTTACAATATCAACTTTAGCAATTTCTTGGTTTGTACAATTGGGATTTATCTTTATATAATCCCCATTATTAAAACCATTTACATCAGTAATTGCTATATATTTATCACCAATTAATGATGGTGAAGTTTGTATTTTAGGAGGTACAGATTTTATTTTAGTTGGATATTCGTCACCATTGAATCTTTTCTTTTTCTTCCTTCTTTTTCTAAATTTATCAAACATTTCGGGGCTAACATTAAAGGAACCTTGATCTCTTGCTTCTAATAAAATTGGATTAGTTACCCAATTGCTTTTATCATCTTTATTTTCATTCAAAGTCTCTTCTTCAGATGTCATTTTTCTTCCATCGGTCCATGGTAAAGGATTTGGTGACCATCTACTTGCGATTTGATAATTTTGACTATATCCAGAAAAATTTTCAGTATTAATTAAATATCCTTTATCATTTTGGATACCAAATGAAGTAGGAAATGAAAAAAATGATAAAGCTGCTACACAAATTATTAATACTACAAAAATTATTAAACATTTATAATTTTTCATCGATTGTGATATATATATATATTAAAAAGAAATATATTTATCATAAAAATAAAATAATTTTTTTTTTAAAACTTGATAAATTTTTAGCGATAATGTTTTTATTTTTTTTTTTATTATTCTTCTTAACGCCGATC
>Ga0209986_10001329_pt1 | contig 23674 bp, 20 predicted proteins | sample BlataG_FD_183168 | JGI IMG/M metagenome (GOLD analysis project Ga0209986, IMG submission 183168) | Deep subsurface microbial communities from Black Sea to uncover new lineages of life (NeLLi) - Black_00105 metaG (SPAdes) (version 2) | ecosystem: Environmental > Aquatic > Marine > Oceanic >... | reverse complement strand
ATTCTCCACATTGTAATATAAGTGTTTCGGTGGTGGTACTGGTTTCTTAGCACCAGGAAGTACCATCAAGGTATCTTTCAGCAGTGCTTTCATGTCTCCATCAAGTATTGCTCCTCCTCCTCCTCCCAATAATGGAAGATCGTAGTCGTTATCTCCAGGAGGCAGGTTTCTCATTAAACGACGCTCGTCGGTTTCAATAACCTGGCTGACTCTTCTTTTATTGCATAGAGGGGTGCCATTCTGTTTTGTTAGTAAAGGGTAGATGAAGCCAGGGCTGCTACCTTGCTGCTGCTGACGTTGGCCGTATCTATAGTTTGAAAACCCTCCAGCATTTCTGCCAATTCTAGCATCCTTCTCTTCTTCTTTTACTTCCATGAGGAGTGTGTCAAGGATTTTATTATCAGGAGCTGGATGAAAAAGCTCTCTTTCATGCTGCTGCTGCTGCTGTTGGCTACTTTTCTGGAAATAAGAGGCAATCATTCCTCTTCCTCCTGCCTGCTGTTGCTGTTGTTGAGAACTTGGGCCACTTCCACCACCACCACTTCCACCACCACCACCACTATTAGTGAGAGGTGGAGATATATTAGAAATAAATCTTGGTCGTTTGAATTGTTGTCGTGCAGCTTGTGTTGATATCAAAGAAGGAAATACTGCCACCCCTCCTCCTTCTCCTTCTCTATTAGTATCGGTGGCTGTGTGCCCGCCATCATCACCTCTATACCGCTGCTGCTGCTGACCATAATTGTTCTTATTGTTGTTGTTGTTGTTGTTGTTGTTGTTGTTGTTGTTGTTGTTGTTGTTGTTATTATGAGGCATATGTATCTGTTTATAAGGTCCATGTGTCATAGGATCCAAATCTCCAACCGCAATAGCCTGGGCAATCTGATCTTCTATGTGAGGGCCCAAGAAGTGAGGTTCCCCATCTTCCAAATCGGCTGCCCCTGGGACTTCGGCAGACCCAGCCAAACCACCAGATGGCAACTCAGTGAGGTGAACCACTGCTCTTCTGTTGGGGCAGAACACTCGTTGGTGACGGAATGTCCATAGAGCTCTTTGGAATCGTTTTTCATAGTTGGGTGGGACGGGGGTTCCTTTGAATCGCAAAGCGCGGATGGCTCGGAGGAAGGATCGGCTGGATTTGAGTGCGGCGTGTGCCTTTTTGACCCCAATTCCAGGGAGACTGTTGACAAAATCACACCCAGACATGATACACATTTCAACAAATAATTCGTGACTCCAACCTACGAAATTGAGAGTCTTATTATGAATTAAATCTGCCAGGTTGATTTCATCTCCGTAGCCAATCTTGTCCATCTTGAAAAAGACGGTGGGACAACCGTATGCCAAGAGATCGCTGTCTTCTGTGAGGACGACATCTACTAAGTTGTTGAGTGCTAGGTATGCCATCTGTGCATCTGCTTCATAGGGAGCTATGATGAAAGGGATGCCACGAGAGCGGAGGGCGTCGGCGAATTGCTTTGCGACGGCGGTGGTGATGTCAACAGAGCGTTGGTATGCCTCATTGGCGCCAGTGTAGTTGCCTGCAGCCCATAGTTGCCTGGCTCTGGCTTTGTTTTCATCTCTAGATCTGTGCCTGGTGTTTTCTTCGTCTGATTTGCCAGGGAGGCGGCCTCCGTCGAAGACGACATAGGGATGAACGCCGTTGCTGAGGAGAAGGTCGATCCTTGACATGCAAAACACGACGTGCTTGTCAGTTGGTAGGCCTTCAACTATTTCTCGTGCACAGCAGTAAGATCCTTTATGGAGTAGACAGTATGCATCGATAGCCATCCTCTTCCCTCTGTATTTAGAGACATGATTCTTCTGAGTGATGCTTTTCAAGTTGGGAAGCAGGCTTGAGATGCCCATGGTTGCTGCTCTATCGAACTTTGGATGTCTCAATCAACCATTGAAAGAATAAAAAGAATGGTATGTCGGTGTGGAGCCGCTCGCTTTATTCAAACCATGGCAACTGTATGTATGCTGCCTGATGCTGCTCTCTCCAGCTTGACTCTGCTGGATAATTCAATAAATTTACAATCATCAATGCCGAGGTCTCCAAATAGTCATACTCTTTATTTTTACTTACTCAGCAGTGTGTATCTTCCAGAGTCTTGAACAATCGCAACAGCCATCTTTTTGAATCGCCTAAAATGAAGTTCGTTCCTTTATTGGCCAGGGCTATGAAACCCCAAATTAGTTGGCGAAAGGTACATCATGACCCTCTTATCAAACATGGAAACCCCATGCCTTTCATATAGACGCATCAACCTAATCCTTCCCTCAACTCATCTCTCTCACACACCGCTCCACGCACTCCCCACCTCTCCACCTTTCTCCCTCCTTCTAACAGAACGATGTCTTAGATGCTCTCTTCTACGTCAGAACCCTCTTTGCCCTCATCTTCGGCCTCACTCTAGGCGCTCTCAAGATAGAAGGTCTCTACCCATTCCTCACCTTTTTAGCTTTAAATATAGCACTACCGAGTATGTGGATGAAGTATCAGGCGATAGATGAAGAACTGCTGCATTCTCCAGCAGATGATGATTCAGGTGCACAGCAGCAGCCTATTGGAATGGAAGGATTTGGGCCTTCTGTTTCCTTGTTTGTGGTAAGTTGATAGATAGATAGATAGATAGATAGATAGATAGATAGATAGATAGATAGATAGATTGGAAGGCTGTTTGGTGATGAGTTAATTACAAACTGATCTCCCTCCCTTCCTGTCTCTTTTTTCTTTTCTGTTCTTTGCAGTTGTGCTGGGTGCTGAGTTATAACTTTGTATTATAAAATATTGACTTGTTGACTGTGTGGAGGGGGAAGGAGAGAGAGAGAGAGAGAGAGCGAGAGAGAGAGAGAGAGAGAGAGAGGAGGGTGAGTTTACAATAATAATATTGGGGGTTCAGATGTCAAGAAACACAGGATTGTTGGTTGGTCGCTTCAGTCTGCAAGACTTTATTTATTTCAGAAATATGGAGTATGCTACAACTGGATTTGGGCCTGAATTTCATTATTAGCTTCTCGGTACCTGCTTCATTGAGATTAGGAGTTCAAGTCACATGTTTCAATGTCGATGTTGGTAGGGTCAACTCTTTGACCTACTGTAATATCAATAATCCAGGGGGATTGCACTTCAGGTCAGGATCAAGTGAATTCCTGATCAAGGGGTTGTTGATGATTTTCCCAACAAAGCATGATTATAATAAACAACAAGATACTACTGATATGGCCGTCATTTGGCGGAGCTTGAATTGATTGATGCATTCTTTGTTCTTGCATTTTTTTCAATCTTTCTCTTAGAGTAACGGTGAAATAAGACACTGTTTTACTTCATTCACATGATGCAAGCCTTCATCTTTATCAGTCTCAAGGAATGCCAATTGCGTTGACCATTTGCACGTCCATTACCTTCTTCTAAGTACACACCGTGTCCGGATATTTTGATACCATCTTGCCATCACCAACTCATGATACCTTTCCTAAACCAAGATTAGAAGAAGTAAGCTCTGCATCTGGAGTGCATGAAGTAGTCATCTACCTCGGTACGTCATTTTGCCCCACTCACTCGGTGCTTGCACTTGCTTCTTCCAAGCTCGGTAGGAAGCTGGCGGTCCTGACTCTCTCTCATGAGATGGATACTGTTCATCTCTTTCTTTATTCATTAAATTGCATTTCATATCATTTGATATTTACATTGGATGCATCAGTATGTTGAAAAGTTCGATAAGATATCTAGGACGGAGAACCAGTCTACACTCCACATCTTCACAATTATCATCAATCCCTCAGGTTCACGCGTCATCATCTCCTAAAGAGCGTGCTACCTTGGATAAAAAACTAGCAATTCAACTGGCATCAGTGGCATTTGATTCTTACGCCGGTGTTGATGAGGGTTCTTTCCAATTCACCACATCAATCAACAACACCGTCTCTCTCACCTCTCAATCATTCCTCGACACCAAGCTCCCTCGCCTCTCCAAAACCCTACCTACCAGCGCCAACAACAACGATCCCTCCTCTCTTCACAAAATTGCAACCCCCTTACCAAGAACTGAAACCCCACTATGGGATGAACCTCTTCAACTAGCTGGCATTGATAAACAAGACTTGCAACCAATCCTCTATTTAGAAAACCACGACACACACACTCAGTTGTGGGCATATTGGAATTACGATAAGAAGGTGCTTTGCATCAGCTTTAGAGGCACAGAACAAGATCAATGGCAGGATCTATTAACTGATATTACACTTACTCCTATTGGATTAGATGTTCGTAAGATTACAGATGGCTCAAGTTCTGATTCATTGATCCAAGCAGAAGATCAAGATGATGATGATGATTCATGGTTTTCAGTGAACAAGCTAGTGGAGGCTACCAAAGCCCAGATACTTTCGGCCTCTCAGGATCAAACTACTAGTAGCGATAATGATGATAAGGACGATGACAGGAAGAAGTCTGCTAATAATGACAGCTCTACTATTATAATAGAGGATACAGTGGAAGGACAGGTTGCCTCTGCGGTGTCTACTGTTCACAGCACAGCTAAAGATCTCCAACGGGCCCTAGAGAGAGTTAAGATGGGCTTTGATCAATATAACATTCTTACTGGTATCGTTGGTGGTACTGAAGATGGAAAATCTACCTCCTGTTGTGGTACCGATGAAACTTCCTCCACACCAGAGACTGACCATAGCAACGACGCTAGCTTCTCCTTGCCGTCTTCCTCCTCTAGTAGTGATGATAAAAAAAAGTCAGCAACCTGGGTCCATAGTGGTTTTCTTCATGCGTACGACTCAGTCAGGCCAGACATATACAAAATCATAGATACCGTACTCAAAAAGGAGCCCAAAGGAGAATGGACAGTGATCACCACTGGTCATTCATTGGGTGGTGCCTTGGCTACGTTGTGTGCCTTTGACATTGCCCTCAGAAAGAGATGGACTGGAAATAATAACAATAATAATAATGACGATGACGATGATGATAGTAGTAGTGATGATAAGCCTGCATTGAAAATGTATAACTATGGCAGTCCAAGGGTAGGAAATAAAGAGTTCGCTGAGCAGTTTGATGCTGCTGTACCAGATGCATGGAGGATAGTCAATGGTAATGATGTGGTATGCTCTGTTCCTAGATTGTTGGGGTATTGTCATGTAGGTCACGAAGTGCAACTAGGAACAGCAGTTGCCAGTAATGATGATGACGATGATACAAAGAACGAGGAGAAGCAAAAGCAAGAGGAGGAAAAGAATGCAGAGGTGAAGATTCAGCATAGTAGTGAGAAAAGGGAAGCAGCGTCTGTATCTGACTTTCTACCTTCTGTAGCAGCAACTATACCTGCTATGGCTGGCAGTATATTAGGACAGGTTTTAAAAAGCGGTGATAGTGCTGGTGATGGTAGTAGTAGGGAGATGGAGGAGAAGAAGAAGGCAGAGGAGGCTCAGTTGTTGTGGGAGGCGGAGAAGGAGGCTTGGGCGGCATTATTTGATGCAGAGGCACTCAATTGCCATATGGAGGCTTTGTATCTAGAGAGCTTGAAGACCTTGATATAACTCCTTATTAAAAGTATATGGAGTTTATAGTTATCAGTATAAGAAATTGAGTCCTATATATTAGATATAGCAGACCTGCCTAGAGCGGTTAACTAATACTAGTAACATCAATTCAAATTCTATTCGAAAAACTCCCTGTGAAGAGCTCTCAAGGTATGTTTAGCTTCCTCATCCGACACAATCAACGCAATATTTGTCTTTGAAGCCCCCTGACTCATCATCTTCACCTGAACATTCTCCCTGTCTAATATTCTAAAAACTCTCTCCAAAATAGCACTGGTCTTTTCAATATTGCAGATCAACGACATAATAGACATACCTCTCCTGTAACTCGTCTTGGCTATTCCGTCAAAATCCTTCATTAGGCTGTCCAGTTCCTCGTCTATAAGATCTCTCTCCCATAGCGTCTTGGCTGGATCAAGAGTGAGAGAAACTGAAACTTCACTAGTGGCCACGACGTCCACGCTGAGCTTTTGTTTTGAAAATATGTCGAATACTTTGGCTAAAAAGCCCCATTGGCCCAGCATTCTGTTGGATGCTATGTCAACCAGTGTAACATTGCTCTTTAACACAATACTAGTGACAAGGACATCCTTCATGTCACGCTGTGCAGTGATAATTGTCCCCGGTGCAATTATATTATAACTATTCTTCACTCTCACTCCCATCTTTCCCCCACTGTCCATTGCCGGTTGTATTGCCAGTGGGTGCAGCACTGTAGCACCAAATGTTGCAAGTTCTGTCGCTTCTTCAAATGTCAGCTCTGGCACTGGTCGTGCTGCGTCTACTACTCTTGGGTCGGATGTCAGTACACCATCTACATCTTTCCATACTTGTACTTCTGGCAGCCCCAAGGCAGCGCCCAGGAGGGTGCACGTCAGATCGCTGCCTCCTCTGCCCAGTGTGGTGATAGCATTGGTGGATCGGCCTTTTCCTAGGAAGCCAGTGACAATGGGAAGAGCTCTAGGTTGGCCTGGCTGGAGGGTGAGTGATTTGAGAATGGCAGGAAGACTAGCTTCATAGTCAACATCTGCATTTGTAAAACTATCATTGGTGACAACCCCGACATCAAAAGCGTCATATTGCACAGCAGGTATGCCTTGGACGTTTAAAAAAGCAGCAAACAGACGGGTAGACAGTCGCTCACCGAAAGAGACAAGAGAGTCTTTAGCTCTCGGGGTCAAATCTTGCATGATGCTGATACCCACTAGTAATTGTTGCAGTTGAGTTAGTAGCCCTTCTACCTCGGCACGGGCCTCTTCACTTATAGCCAATGTATCTGCGGTTGACCTGTGCAGTTCTTTGATGTTTCTAAGAGGTGAGAGAGCAGGGACATTGCCTGGTGGAGTGATGAGGGCTTCTTCACCTGCTTGAAGCAACATGTTGGTGGTCTTCCCCATGGCTGATAGGACGACACATGGGAGGTGAGAGGGGAAACTGCAGACGATGTGCGCTACTTCAATCATTCTTTCTGCTGTGGCAACTGAGGAGCCTCCGAATTTCATGACGACGGTGACTTGGGAGGAGGACTGGCCTGGGGCTTGGAGGGAGAGTCCATTGTTGGTGGTGGTGTTGGAGGGGGCAGAAGATGAAGATGATGATGATGGGGAAGAAGAGGCGGCGGCGACGGTAGAGATGAAATGACGGTTGTTTTGTTTGTGAAGCTTGGTTGGAGGGGTTGAGACGTTGGTATTGTGTGTGGAAAAGAAGTTTGGCGTTTCCAGCGGTCTGATTTGAACAGTTTTTGGTTGTAAATTGTAGATAATGAGACTCATCTTTGAATCAATTTGTTTTTGGATAAATATCAATGCATGGAGCAGATGGCGTCCTTTCAGACTTGTCTGAGACTTGCAAGTACAATTTAGAGTATTAAATTGTGGTGTCTAACAGTAAATCACCTGCTTTTGAGCCTGTCGATCATTTTTCAGTTTTTCAACAATTCAAAAAAAAAAGAAGAACGTTTGTGAAAAGAGAAGGGAATTGAAGATCTAGCCCCTTTTATCAGTATGTTAATTCTCGCCCCTCTTGATGAGTAGAGAGAGTTTAATTTGTCTACCATGGCCACCCAGCGATCACCATCTGTTTCTCAGTCTCGACAATCACCCACTAAGAATTCACACTCTAGCCCAAACAAAAAGGATATCTCCATCAACAAGAAGTTAGTCACCACAAAAGATGGCCAAAGCATATTATCTCTCTTTGGAGCTCTGTTATTCGGACTCGTCGCCATTGCCGCTGCAGTTTGGCCCAAGCTCGCGACCACCCGTCACTCACCTGGTGCAGCAGATGCTCAACCAGTCTGGCCCTATTTAGAAGATGAAAAGGTCTCTGTAGACCATAGAGGCTTATTCCCAGAAGGATGTACATGGAGGGAAATATACCGCAAGGATCATGAACCTAAATTCTGGGACATTAGGTATTATGAGTTTTACAATCCCTCAACCAACAGCTGGTCGATGCACCGCCCTACAGCTTGCGTCACTGGCATCATCTCCTCTCCTTCCCATGCCTCTCAACAGCAACAAAATCAACATCAAAAAACCACTGGCAATAATAACAACAACAACAACAATAACAAACCTCGTGATAACAACAAAGGTCCACCATTGACTAAAATAGCATGCTATGACCTCCACTGCACCTACCAGAACCTCTGGATCAATGGTGGTCATATGTACGCCCTATTCGACCACTCTTCTTCTGGTGATAGAAATATGCCACGTCAAGGAGAGTTTATGACCAAGAACAAGGTCCTCAACACTTTGGTAGTCAAAGACGCATCGATCTTTGCGTCGTCGTTATCTAGAAATGTCAAATACTTGAATGGAGATACACTCATTTTAAATTTTATCCATTTCCTCCACCCGACTGCCATTGGACATTGGCTGGAAATGCTGGGCCCTTTGTTTAGTGTCCTAAGAATGCAACCTACCAGCAGCAGCAGCAGTGGTGGTGGTGGTGGTAATTTCAATCGGCCACCTGATCGTGTGCTCCTGCTGGACTTGAAGAGAGCTCACCTGATGCAATGGGTGCGAGCCATGTTGGCAGTGACACTAGGACTCCCTCCAAAGACACCTCTACCCCCGTTGCTCATGCAAAAAGAGGTCGACAGTGTGTGGAAGCAGATAACAGCTCCGTTGGAAGGATTTAATGATAGTGATTGGATATGTTTTCAAAATGTATTGGTGGTCAAGGATACGTTTAGTGGAGGGAGAAGGACGTTCTTCTCTGCTGAGGATGCACAGCTGTTTAGAAGAATGGCGTATGTACATGCGAATCTTCCCCCTCCTACTCCTCTACTACCACTACCTAAGAATAATACCAAGAGGCCAGTAATTACCTTCCAGAGGAAATTAGCCAATAGAAGGGTAGTAAATGAAGCTGAATTATTGGAAATGCTGGGAGAATTTGGGGACGTTCAAGTGGTAGAATTCGACGCTGAAACTTCTTTCTCTACCCAAGTGGCCGCCATGGCATCCACATGCGTCTTTGTAGCAGTGCACACCTCCAACCTGGCCAATTCCATCTTCCTCCCCCCCGGCAGCGCAGTCGTAGAGCTCATCCAACGCAACTGGGTGTGGCATAATTTAGATGAATCCTTCCTGGTACAAACAACAGCAATGGGCGATGTACACCACTTTGCTTGGCGATCTCACAGGCATAATAGTGAGACGAGGTATCTGGATCCAGCAGATGCTAAAAGGTTTGGAACAGAGGACTGGGATGGGTTGAAGTGTGATACAGAGGAGTGTGTGGAGGCGCACACTAATGTGGATGTGATTGTGAATATAGAGGAACTGAGGAGCTTGATGGGGAACAGGCTGCCGTATGTGTACGAGGGACGGGGGGTGGAGGAGCTGAGATTGCCTTGGCCAAGCAGGGAGTAATACATGTAATTTAAAGAAACTGGTATAGGAACTGGCTTTGTGTGAGGGGGGAGAAGAAATTGGAAATAGACATGGATACAGGATCAGTCAAACCCTAAGCTTTAGGGTTTAGGCCGAAGGGTGTCCATGAGAGAGAGAGAGAGAGGTGAAAAATATAACAACAGCTGCGGATTAAAGGCGTCGGATTGACGTCAATTACATTACATTTTAATAGCGTGGTGTTAATGTACCATCACAGTTGTTTTTTTGCTATTTTAAAGCGTCTTGCAAGTGATGAATTGGCTCAAGAAATTGAAAAAACGTAAGCAATCCTCTTAGAAAGCTGCCATATTGCATACTCCGCATTTATACAATTTAGATATCTGATTTACTCATCTTCTATCATGCAGAAACTACTACAGTGGCCAAACGTCAGGCATCCCTTTTGCAATGCTTCTGCCTTTGCTTCCCCGTGAACTCTAAGGGCAGGTCTTTCGATCAAGAAGAAGAAGGTAAGTATTTAGACTAGATTTGCAAGTATTACATTGTTTGGTTAGATTATTTCAAATAATAATTCTCGGAGAATAATTCTACGATTCAATTTTGAGTTTCCTTCCTCACTCTTTCAACCCATGTCCTAAGTGAAATTGAACCATTCTATCTAAATAAATGATTACGCCTGACAAATTTTCCCCCTCCCATTTTCTTAGCAGTTGCAAAAACGGAAAAGGCCACCGACGCCCCCCTCCACCTCATCACCACCAGCATTCAACCATCCACTACTGAGGTAAATACTGAGGTAGAGAGATTATCTAGTTTACTACCAGATTTTGCAGCAGCTGCCACACTTACCCAAGTAAAGCATCCACCATTACCTCCTTCGCCGCCACCACAGCCAGCAGATGATCATGATCAAATCGTCGATGCCACCTCCCCTACGGCCACTGTCTCCACCATACAATTCTCCACCTACACTCTCTCCTCATCATCATCCTCATCAACCTCATCATCATCAGCCTCCTCCACCCTTGGGCTCCCTGAAAATGACATTGCAATTGTCTACCAATCCTCCCTCACTCTCGGTGCCACATTAGGGGAAGGGTCGTTTGGAATAGTCACAGAAGTACACTCTCAAGATGGTGATGATGATAAGAAAGTGGTGAAATGGATGAAGTACACCACAGATGACGACGAAGAGAAATCTTTCAGGAAAGAAGCAAGTATAATTGCAGGACTGAGTCACCCCAATGTGTTGAGATTCCACTGCAATGTTGTGAGGGAGGATGGCCACCTAGTGGGGTACATGGTGGAGAATGCGACAGGTGGTAGCCTTAGGGATTTGATGAATAGGAACCAGTCAAATATATTTCTCAAGTCAAGTTTATCTGATTTGCACAAATTCCAGCTGGCCTTGGATACAGCCAAGGGACTGGCCTACTTGCACGCCAAAGGTATCTGTCATTTTGATATCAAGCCCGAGAATCTTCTAATTGATGGGTCGGGTATGGTGAAAGTGGGGGATTTTGGGACAAGTTTAAAGGTAGGAGAGAGAAAACATAATATAATAGGAAGTCCAATCTACATCAGCCCAGAAATGTGGGATAACTATCGCCATGCAGATGAAAAAGCTGATGTATGGAGCCTTGGGGTAGTATACTGGGAACTGCTCACCGGAGAAATGCCTTATGGTGATGGTTTTAGAAATGGAAACAGGGATTTCCAAAAGAGTGTAGTAACAGGAAGTCTGAAGTTGGAGATTCCAGTGGATTGTGAGGATAGTTGGAGGGTGTTGCTGGAGATGTGTTTGGAGATTGATCCTGTCAAGAGGGCTAGTACGCAGTCCATAGTAGAATACTTGGAAGTTACTATCGCCAATGGTAGTGCTGAAGGAATGATTGACAGTACTGATGGCGATGTTAATGATGTTGTAGTAGAGGAAGAGCCATGGTCCTTTTTGTCATCAACCCCTCAAATCTGGGGGCCCCAGACAAATGCAGACAAAGGCGATGGAATGATTGACGGTACTGATGGCGATGTTAATGATGTTATAGTAGAGGAAGAGCCATGGTCCTTTTTGTCATCAAGCCCTCAAATCTGGGGGCCTCAGACAAATGCAGTACCATATGAATACAGTTGGGAAGAATTGTGTTAGTAATGAGGAGGGTTGTATGAATAATGACGATGATAATATGGTTGGGAAGAATTGTGTTAGTAATGAGGAGAGTTGTACGAGTAATGACGATGAAGATAATATATATAGAATGAATTGGGAAGATTTTTGTTACATGTATGCATTTTGTAAATGATTTAGTTTAGATCTATCTATAAACTTCCTAATCTGCTACTTCACCTTCCTCCAGCTCTCCCTCCTCTGGTTCACTATCAGGCTCAGCTGCTGCTGCTGCTGCTGCTGCTGCTGGTGGTGGTGGTGGTGGTGATAGAGGAGGCTGCTCTATCTTTTGTTTCTTTGATTTACTGGGAGTTGATGTGTCTCCTCCTCCTCCTCCTCCTCCTCCTCCTCCTCCTCCTCCTCCTGCTCCTAATTTTCTGGGAGTTGTTGCTGTTGCTCTAGTTGTTCCTTCTGCTCTCTGTCTCTTTTGTTGTACTTGGACACCCATCCCAGCTACTGACGAAGAAACTTCTCCTCCTCTTCCTCCTCCTTGAACAGTAGAACCGGCTGGTGCTGCCCCTAATGGTGGAGGTAGGGTAGCTATTGTCGTCGTAGCTTCTCCTCCACCAATTCCTCCACCACCAGCAGCAGAAGTAGTTGTTGACCCACCCTGTGCTGCCATGTATATTTGATTGAATCTATGTATAACTGCAGTGCAATCTTGCTCAGATAGTCCCTCTTCTACATACCAAGGCAGTCCTTGACTCGTGGTAGACTCGATATCTGGCGTGTCAAGCATCTTGACGACGCTGCCCACACGGTCCTTTTGTCTCAACAAGAACACCATTGCCGCCAACACTATCTGTCTACACGTATACTGCAGTAGCAATGTACCTTCTTTTTTATAAATATCCTGAAACAAGTTCATTAGAAACTGTATGTATGAATATTTTAACTCATCTTTCGGTCGCTCCAACGATTTATTGGCTGTCATTCTATATTTCGTAAACCTGGGACTCTGCAGGACTTCATACCAAAAGACATCCATCAGGATTGGTACCTTTAGGTCAAAACCTATCGTGCATAGCAGGGCTCCTTCTGCTTCCATTACTGTAGAATAGTAATTCTCCATGTATGCTCTATCTACTATACGTTCTGCCAGGTTTGGGTTGCCTCGACCAAAGTAATTCTTGAAGAATTCCGTTGATAAATGGGCATTGGATATCGGCTGATAGACTAATTTACCTGCTAAGAATAATGATGCTGCACCAAATACTGCTGCACTGTTGGCTTTGAGACTCTTTCTAGAGTAGAAGCGGAGGAAGAGGGTGATGGCAGTCATCGCTAGGGATGGAGGTCTATATATTATATATATATGAGAAGAAGAGCACAAAGGAAGAAAATGGGGAGAGGAGAGGAGGAGGGTTGAGAAATTGAAATGGTAAAGAGGAAGATGCATATGGTTGTTGGTGGTGTAGAGAGAAGTTAAGTTAGATAGATTGAGCAACTGGTGACTCACTTTTTGAATCTCTTGGAAGTCTCGACCATGGCGCTGTAAACTTCGCGATAGACACGAGCTTCTTGCTTGACGTTGACACCGTCTTTGCGAGACGGGCTATTTTCAAGTTGGTCGACTGTGAGGAGCCCAAAACGTAACAGTTTGGCCATTGTCGAAACGTAGCAGTTTTGTCTAGCTAATAGGATCCAAAAATAGCCACTGGAGAAGAGGAATCATACGAACTAAAGGCTGAGATTGCCAAACATGAGATGAGGAAGAGCCTGAGAATGGTTTCTGTCGTCATATTGGCTACTACAATTGTAAACAGACCCACAGAATTCAAATTTGAAATCCATTGCACGCCATGTTAAGACTTAAGAGCTTATTTGGGTGGAAGATGAGACCCGCTCGTCTGCTGCTCCGAGTCCAGCACGAGCCCCTTCCCCCAGAGCACATCATTCAAGTTTGGTTGGACTGGCCACACCTGATCACATCCTACTGCTACTACCACTGATATAATTTGCATCCATTCTGAGAGTCGATGTTGAGATTGTGTGTTCAGAGGAACGAAGCTCAAGCAGGTTTCGGTTCCTCCCTGGCTCTTTCCCAGTTGGGTTGCAACTCCCCCGTTCAAACGGTCTGGAAAGTGATCTCGAACATAACTTGCCCAATTATGCCTCTCACAGTACAACTGGAGCATAAAATTGAATATATACTTCTTCTAGATACCTCCAAGTTGTTATCCAGGGTGTCAGATTGCCAATAAGCTCTGCACATTTCAAAACATTGTAAGTCTGTAATCCCATTCAGTGCCTGGGGAAGATAATTAGCTCTCTTTGCCCTATGAATCTACTCTTTAAAACGATCCTGAATTGACCAGGCCCTTCCTTTCTTCTGCAGACCTCGCTATGGCCTCTCCCGCTGAAAACAAATCACCCAATGCAAAAGATCACCCCTCCAGTCCCATAACGGAGGCGTCTTTAGATATAGACTGCCTAGGTGGGAGTGGAGGTCAAGGTGGAGGTGGGGGTGGGAGCGAGACTCCAACTCACGAGCCCAGGTCGAGGAAAAGATCTGCCCCCGAGGCAGAGGCGGAAGGCCAGGCCCTGCTCCAAATTTTCCCTGACACTGCACCTTACAGCAGGACCCTCCCTTCTTCTCACAGAGCTTTGGCATACCCCGCATCATCCAATGATTCACAACAACAATTAATTGTCATAGAAGAGGAAGAAGAATATTATGGTTATGATCAAGAAGAGGAGGAGGAGGAGGAGGAGGAGGAGGAGGAGGAGGAAGAGGATTGCACACCCTCTCAAGAAATTGCTTGTGACGACAGCCTCTTGATGTCCTTGGCTGATGATGATGATGATGATAGCACTAATAGCAGTAACAAGTACACCAGCAAGTCGTCCTTTCCAACTGATACTGATCACCCAACAGCTGCATTCTTTGATGACTTGGCTGCAAAGGGATCTATCTACCGTTACATTGTACAGAAATAAAAAAATGATAATCATATGAAGGGAAAACTGTATCTGTCCGCGCTCGCTCTCTCTCTCTCTCCCTCTCCCTCTCCCTCTCTCTCTCTCTCTCTCTGTTACAATAATATAATTTGGTGTACATACATATATATGATTAGATAAACCCTCTATAATTTGACATAAGATAATTCCCAGCTAAAGTTGTAAACACTACTTAACTTAAAGCAAATTCCTCCTCCCGCTTCTCTTCACTCCCTCGTTTTTCTCCCTTCTCATTGCCATCACCAGCAGCAACAGCAACAGGTAGGTCGGGCGCCAAATGCTGCAGCTCAGCAGCAGCACCCACTACCATCTTTGGCGGCGCATCCAACGTTTCAGGCTTCAACACCCACAACGTCTTCTCCATCACTTCACTAACGCTCTCCGCTGACTTCAGCGCCAAGTCCACCGCCGCCCTCCATTTCTTCCCTCTGGGTTCCCCCGCAAACATTCCCAGCAGAGGCTTCACCATGGTCCTTACAGAAGGTACTTTATGTCCATCTGGTTTTACACAGTACCTGCCCACCATTGCATCAGCGTACTTTGTGTACTCTTCTAGGACTTGTCGTCTGCTGCTGGTGGGGTTGGAATCTGCTCCAAATATGTATCGATCTGCGTCTCCCAAGAGGTGCCAGGGTGTGTGATAGGCTGCTCTTCCTATCATAACTCCACTTAAACCACCACCACCACCTTTAGTGTTGTTGTCCCGTAATTGAGGAATAACTGTATTGCCAGTTATGATAGGAGGAGGAGGAGGAGGAGGAGGAGGAGGAGGAGGGGTAGTAACACTAACATTCTCGTCATTATCATTATCACGAGTAGTAGAAGTAGTAGTAGTGGTAGTCTCAGTAATTGAGATGGGGTAACCTAGGACAGTGCCTGCCTCCTCTAAAGACACAATACCTCCATTGAGCGAAAATTCCAACCCTGGGAAATCTCTCCTCAAAGCCCATATCCACTCATATCTAAGTGGAGGCACTGTCCTATTCTGATGAGGATTCAGCCCCTTTAACAAACACTTCCTGGCATGAATGACAAAATGTGTGACTGGCGATTGAGATGACACTGTTTCTATAAAGTATGACAATGCAGCGTACGAATCTACATCATCTACACCTATTCTACATTTAACAGTTATTGGTACTGGATGTACTGCCTCTGCCATGGCTGCACAGCATTGGGCTACAAGCTCAGGTCGGAGCATGAGAGAAGCACCGAAACAACCCGCCCCGGCGACCTTGTCACTGGGACATCCACAGTTGAGGTTGATCTCATCGTAGCCGTATTTGGCTACTGACTTGGCTGCCTTGGCCAGTGATTCTGGGTTGCTTCCTCCCAGTTGACAGACTATTGGTCTCTGTTCGGGGGGAAACCAGAGGAATCTGTCATGGTCGGGGTTGTGATTGAGAGTGGAATCCACTACCATCTCAGTGTACAGCCATGTGTGTTTGGACATGATACGAGCTAGCTGGCGGTAGTGAACATCTGTCCAGTCCATCATGGGAGCTACGCTGAGGAGCTGCTTTGATTGGAAGGGAGGTGAGGGGTGGTCGGGCACAACTGTCATGGTTGAGGAGGCGGAGAGGGAGCGGAGATGTGGAGAGATGATTTGCTGTTTGGAGGAGGAGGGCGTGAATGATATATGGCCTTGCCAGAGGAGGTGTTTCAAGTTGAGAGTGTTTCTCGTCAGTGAACAACGCTGCATTGATGGCTCTTGCCACGGTTTAATGGCGGAAGAGAGCAGCCAAGGATGTCTTTGAATATATGCTGCATGCACTCTGTACTAGTTTAAAATCGCGCTAATTTGAATTCAGGTGCACATTGATTTGATGTATGGCAGCAATAAAGCTGGATATGGCGCGTGCATTGATTTTTCTAGCGCTCAAGACATTGGTGGGGAACCCACCAATGAACCACGAGCACCCCACCAACGTCCCACTTCAACACGAGGAGAGAAGAAAGAATAAGTGCAGTCTAATCCAGTCCATGCAATCAACTCATTGTATGCACCTATATGCTACAAGAATAATTGCCAAGAATTTAGTCAGGGGAAGATATTACAGGTTTTAGTCAAGGTTTTGAACTTGCAAACAATTACCGCCATCGAAACGAGGGTGTCGGTGGGCTGTAACGACAAGCTAAGATAACAGGTGGATATCTCCACTTATGCAGTTGCTATTCGAACTTTTGTGAATTATTGTAAACGTTTGGAGATGACTCACAGGCCTGGTGTCTTTATACGTCTCCAAAATAGAGCGGATTCTCTTTTGAAAAAATAATTGATCAGAACCTTGCATGTCAGGGCCGAATATAGCGGAACTAGAGGTCAAAAGACTTACACTCCGCAAGAAGCTTCGAACATCAGACTTTGAATACACTACCATCACATATCTCGACCATCTCCGTCGCAATCTAGCCGACGCCGCCGGTTCAACCTACGACCTCTGGAAAACAATCCGTCGTCTCGGCTTCATCCCACCCAATAGCTTTGCCGACAAGTGCCCATACTTCACCCAAGCCATCAAAAACCCAGAGTGTATCAAATTCAACAGATACACTGCTGCAATTCTAAATCAAGACGACAACAACAACAACCAAGCACTCATTACTAATTTGGAACGCATCGTTGCAGGACACCAACTCGACAACAGTACCATTGAACCATCATCAATCAGTAACAACAACACAACAACTACATCAATATTACAATCAAAACAACAACAACTAATACTAGAAACATCATCACAATCTCAACCATTACCAAATTCAAGACAATACGCAACTGGAAGAACTAGGAGGAAACCCAAATATCCAATAAGAGATGCAACTATGGTGTCCCCAGTCAAATCAGTCATGTTGGTAAATATTGCTTTAGTGTACCTCTTGTTTAATGCTGAGCTTGTTTCCAAGATGTTTTAAGTACTGGTTGTATATAAAGGTAGCAGTAGAAGAAGAGTTTTAAATAATAATTTGAAACCAAAGAGAGACTTAAGATAGATTCAGTATTAGTAGGAGTAGTGGTGAGCACTAATGAGTGCAGCAACAGCTAATAACAATAATAATAGAAGTCGTGGTAGACAGACATTGGCATGTATATTACAAGCATTAGAAGGGAGTAAAGTGGTGGTGGAGCTGAGAAGAGACACAATCCTGCGAGGAGTGCTAATGGTGTGTGATGGGGCAATGAACCTGCAGATGACAGATGTGACCCTCCAACCATTGCAAGGAGAGGCTAAAAAGCTCGAGTACCTGCATGTAAGATCCAGACAAGTGAGGTATGTTCACTTGCCAGCCAGTGTAGATGTGTCGACGGTGGTACAGAATGCGAGGAGGAGAGGAAGGGAGACGAGGATGCTGGCGAGGGCGGACATGGCTCAAAACGCTGGGAAGATAGAAAAGGGTGGGAGATATAAGACCGCTATTGATTGATGTAAATGGACATATATGTCGTCTGAAGTTCTGGTGGGTTCATATCCCGCGTTATATATTCCAAGTTGTTTTGGGAGAGAATAATTTATTATGATTTAAACCCATTGTGAACAGGCTGAAATGGACGAGAACCCCAGTGACATCAAGGGCAGCGATGACACTAGTGAGGCCTCCCCTAAAACTTTGATATGTCTGAGAATACACAGCATAGAAGGGTTACCAGCAACTGAACCGATCGTCCAACTCACCATCTCTTCTCCCGACGACACCAGTTCCTCTTTATGGAGCCACCTCGTCACCCCTGAAATACGCTCCTTTAGTGGCTATGCCTACGTTGGCGCATGGACTTCCTTCATATTCAATGGCAATGCTCTTAAATTCACACTTAGACGCTCAGGCAAAACTATAACTTGCACAGCATTGAGCACTGTCCACGCTTCCGGTAAACTTGACCTCCTCTCTTCAGGCCTCTCCCAACATGACATTGAAATGGCAGCTTCTCCCTTTGAATCAACCACTACCACTGCTCAATGGAAGCATGCTACTATCAACTTATATGGTGGTGCACATCAGCACTCTAACCCTATTGCTGAGTTGGGTGATCTTGACAATGACATTGAAATGACATCAAGAACAACTGCTACGAGTGATGATAATAATAATAATAATAATAATAATAAAGAGGATGAACAGGATAGTATGCAGCAAATGTTTACAATTAAATGTCTCAAGCTCAAAGTATCTATAATGTGCATGCCCTACACCCAATGGAAGACCACCTCCCAACACCCCTACATCCTAGGGGCAGGACTCTTAGAACTCCAAGTCACCCCCCTCCCACCAATGATGCATTCCTATGCCCACGGAGGCTTCATGGGCCTTGCGTGTGACATTGTATGTGATGATACATGGATGGACATACTAATGAAGCAAGATAAAGCAGCGGGGACTGCAGCTAGAAACGTAGGTAAGAAACTACTGGCAAAAGAATGGCCGTCCAAGGAAACAGCGATGTTGATGCCGTTGTTGGAGAATTCTCCTGTGTTGTGTGCTATGGGGCTGGTGAGGACAGGATGTTGTGTGCGACAGACACTGGAGCATCATACAACATCAATAACATATGAGACTCCTGGTAAGGGTTGTGATCAAGACTCAAAGACGAACAATAATTGTGGTAGCAGTATGAAGCAAAGGACGACATTTGAAAGACTCCCCAGTGTGCTGGAGGGTCCTTGGAAAGGACAAGGTGTAGTTGGGGCTGATACTGCAGCTGCAAGAGAAGCCAGAGCAAGATATCCTTCTCATGGAGGTGATGATGATGATGATGGATATGACAATGACAATAGTCAAGATGTAGACCGCCATGCACTACTGCCCCCCTCACCGGGCCTAGCCCGTACCATCCAAAGAAAAGCTGCCATTGAACGTCTCCTTGACTACCAGGCCTCCATGTCTTCACCCAACCCACATGGCTACCTCCCCCTCGCAATGGAATGGGACGTCTGGCTGGACCCTTACACCCCATCCTCAATAGCAGCAGCATCCATTGCACATGGTAGTGCATTCAGTCTGGTAAAACAAGCAATTCTCAACTCTATACCATTATTTGGAGCATGTGCTAGACGCGCTGGGATGAGTCAGATTGAAGCAGAAGGAACGTCCCCGATGAAGTGGTTGAATGCATTTGGACATTCGATTAATATTGCAGTGAATGGGGATGAAAAGGTGTCCTTACCAATAAATGAAGATGGTTTCAAGCGGTATTATAGGTTGGAAGTGCAGTTAGAGGCATTGGAGGGGCTGGATCAAAAGGCTATAACTGCAAATATGACACATCCCGTTGTGGTTGTGGGGGTGGTGGATTCTCAGGATGGAATGTTTGCCAAGACACGCACCAAACCATCGTCTTCAGTATCATCCAATAAAAACAATGAATCTTTATCTTTATCATCAGGCATAGTTTGGAATGGAGATGATGGTAAACTCAGTTTCTATCCGCTTCCCACTGATCTGAATAAAGATGATCTCTTGTTGGAGTTTAGAGGAGGGACCCATTCTGGAACAAAGAAAAGACACAGATGGGCCTCTGCTCGTTTAGATCTAGCGGCTATCGCAAAAGAGAATCCTGAGTTGATAGAAGGGCAGGCAATATCAATATTGTGTGCATTGGGGGAGCCGGAGGAGATGATGAGGACGAATTGTGGTGTGTATGTTGAAAATTCATCTGGTGGTACCACTGGTACTGGAGGTGGTCGACTTAAAATGATGGAAAATGGCAATAAAAAAGATGATAAGAAACATATAACATCACCCACTACGGTTATAAGTAGAGGAAAGAAGAAATTAAGGGCGCACATAAAGGGCAGCAGGCATGGTCGTACTGATGGTGATTATGAGGAGGAGGAGGAGGAGAGTGATGATGAGTCGGCTCTTCCTCCAGCTGGTCTCAAGAGATCCTTCACTGCCATAGCCAAGTTGGCAGATACACAACAATTAGAGGAAATGGTTAAGGAAGGCCTCGATAACTTGAGTGAAAAGTATTGGCGCCTTATAAATAATAATAATGTTAGTGGTAGTAATGACGAGGATGTAGAAGAGAAAGGTTCTCCTAGTGTTGTGGGTGGTAGAACATCACATATCAAAGGAGGAGGTGGAGGAGAAGCCTGGAGAGGTGTAGCATTGAGACTGCAATTCAAACTAGTCAAAATCTCCCCAATAGAAGCTGCAGTTAACTTGGGAGTAACCCCAGCTGCTGCTAGAACTGGAATAGCCATGCTAACCAACCCTGGTGGACTATACCTAGACATTAAAAGTGCATATTCAAGAGCATTCGATTTACAGTGCTTTGTGACAGCACTCAAAGGCATCGGCGTCCACGTCAAGGCGGTGTGTAGCTTCCAAAAAGCTCAGCTGGCCATGGGCTCGCTATGCAATACGGTACATTTCTTCCATGGTTTGAATGGGCTGGAAAATGCCTGTGATAATGGGCTAGTCCCTGCTGGACAGTTTGTTCTCATTAATGGTGCATCCTTTTTATTAGAGCTTAAACCGGCCATGGTCAGTGCATTGAGCGATAAACAAAGGCATGATTTGTTGGCTGGTAGTACCAGTCACCCGTTGGATCCCTTTGCTTTGAGAAAATACATTACATTATGTGAACAAGGGGGCATTGTAGGAGGCATCTATGTCCAGGAACCTGATTGTGCCTCTTCAGCAGTTGATGCACTCTGTCGCCTAGTAGACACTTACCAGCGGTATTTCCCTCTTGGATTTGCGTATGGCCATCTGTCAGGTGTAGGTTTGAGCGCGCTGGACTTGTCTGGCAGAGGTTTCGCTTCCCAGCAGATTGTGGAAGAGCTGGCGGCCAGATCAAAGCTGAGTGAGAGAGCTATGAATCATATTGCAGCTGGAGATCATAGGAAGGTTAGCTTGGCTACCACCATTGCATGGGCTGAAAGATTATTGAGGGGGAGAGATTGGGTGGCCCTTAAGGAACAGAGAGCTTTACTGGCTTTATTCGCTGAAGTATGGCCTCAGAAGGGCTTATTGACAGTGTTGGAGGAGCTGGGCGATATAGAGAGAGTAATTCATCGCTTTTTTGATCACTATGAGCTGCTCCATCCATTGACAGTGTTTGAAGCTGGCTACAATCTCAACCACACCAAGGCTCTTATCAGATTGTTGAGAGACAAAGGAGTCTTCGCTGCTCAGTCAAAGGAAAGGAAACTTCAATTAGCCAGATATTTCACTAGTAGTGCTATGTACGGCTATGGATTGACGTTCATTGCTCAGAAATTGGGCCTAAGGAGAAGTCTGCATAAAATGGCAAAGGAAGCATTGGTCTGTTTGTTGGAGAGCAGTACAGCAGCGGAGGTGGAGATGGTTATTGAGGATTTGGGTGGGAGGAAGAGGGTTAAGACCCTGTTGGCTGGCTCATTGAATCTGTCTAGGAGCTATACGAGAAGACTGGCGGATGTAGACATGGTTCATCAGAGTCATGAGAGTGAGGGTGCAGGTGAGAGTGATCAAAACAGGAGCAACAATATGCAACTGGGCCCCTGTGCTCTAGCATACCACGTCACTGGGTTGAAATATGCAGCCATAGACAGAAGAGGATTCAGGGAAGAGTTAGATAGAGTGGGTCTCCAAGCATACACACATTCCCGACATAAAACCAAGAGAGAGCGCTTCCTGAAAGCGACGCGTAAAGCCACACATTTTTTAATTACGGTGGGATTCAATGTTTTTTGCTCAATCATCACCCTAGGTTTGTATGCAGCATTCTTTGTGTTCCCTAGGTTGTTCTATTCTCAGCTGAAGGGGAGAGTTGGGTTTGGAATGGTAGTGGCGGCAGTGTTGGGGATGATTCTGGCTGTGGCTGCGTTGATATTGATTTGGGTGTTTATTGGTTTGGGAGAAGAGGCGGCAGCGAGGGGAGGAGGAGGGGGTTCGGTACCATTGGATGAAGGTGCTGATGTCTTGGACTTCTGAGAGAGAGAGATGGAGGTGGATTAGAGGGGAGGATGCTGATGAGTAATAAGTATGTATTTTGTGTGTTCATGAATTTATCAGTGAAAAGCACACAACAGCCTTGAGCACACTCTGGGATAGACACAAAAAGCATCACTGTCCCTTTCATTATTGGGCCAGGGACTGTATTGTGGTAATGGGAACAATATGAGGAAAGCCTCAGCCGGCTCTCAGCCTCCATCCGTTTTCCTTCCGGGGCTATTAAAGTCGCTTGTATACACAGTCTTCATCCCTCTTTGTCCATAAATTTGATTTTCAAACAACTTGTGGATAGATAGATAATATAGACTCCTAACAAAATGGCTGAGAAGTCTTGCACCATCCGCACCAGAAAATTCATGACAAATAGGCTGCTTAATCGCAGGCAATTTGTAAGTAGAAGGGTAGAAATGTATCATATAGTAGTAGAAAGTCGATTAATACAAACTAACCCGCTGTTGTCTCTTTTTTCTCGCAGATTTTGGACGTGCTGCACCCAGGAAGAGCCAATGTTTCCAAGGTAAGAAGCGTTACTAGAGTGTATCGTTGGCCTGAAAAGATATGGTAGACCACTGTGCTTCCTTTGAAATTCACAAGATACATGATGGACAACAGGCAGTCAAATTTGGGAAAACATCATCATCACCTCGCCGGCTGCTTTGAAAAACTGACCCCGTTTCCCTTTTATCTCTCTCTACAGGAGGAACTCCGTGAGAAGCTCGCTAAGATGTATGACGTCAAGGACACCAACTGCATTTTCGTCTTTGGCATGAGGACCCAGTATGGTGGCGGCAAGTCTTCCGGCTTTGGCCTCATCTACGACAACGTCGACTTTGCCAAGAAGGCAGAGCCCAAATACAGATTGGTCAGAAATGGTTTGGACACTAGATTGGAGAGAAGTCGTAAGCAAATCAAGGAGAGAAAGAACAGAAACAAGAAGCTTAGAGGAAAGGCCCTTTCCGCCAAGAAGGCATAAATATACCCATGTTGTAATTCTCTCTCTTTTTTGTATTTCAAAACCCCACCCAAAAGTAACAAATTACTTTATTCCCTAGTGTCCTAGCACTACTACATACATATACATACAGATCAGATCAATTGAATCAGAAAAGAGAAAGAGGAGAAGAAGGATATAGCACTCAATACCAATAAACACACATCCTCCCCCCCCCCCCCCCCCCCCCCCCCC
>Ga0209986_10001328_pt1 | contig 23708 bp, 23 predicted proteins | sample BlataG_FD_183168 | JGI IMG/M metagenome (GOLD analysis project Ga0209986, IMG submission 183168) | Deep subsurface microbial communities from Black Sea to uncover new lineages of life (NeLLi) - Black_00105 metaG (SPAdes) (version 2) | ecosystem: Environmental > Aquatic > Marine > Oceanic >... | reverse complement strand
ACTCCACAGCAGCAAGACTTCTTGGAGTAAACGGAACATATGGATTTCAATTGACAATAACGCCAATCATAACTGTTTCAATCACAAAAGCACAGTCTAACCCGCTAAAATTAGCTGTAGATGTTGCGGGAGCCGGTTTTCCTCTTTCCAATGCAGTTATAAGCTATTGCTTCATCACGGTTGACGCAACTGGAGGTGAAGGTGCATACCCAGCCTATACCGCAGAGTACAACACTACTCTAACTGACGACAAAGGTTCGGCTTTGTTGAATTTCACAGGCATTGACGGAGAAGACGATTCTTACGTCCTAATAGCATATGCCCACATCAGCGGTCTCATAGGAATGGGATATCATGAACATGTGACATCTGACAAACAGTACATAATACCATTCATTGACGATTTTGAAGAAAGAAGAGTGCTTATAGCCCACAGTTACGACGTACATTATTTTGGACCCCCAGTAGCAGCGCTGACGTACAACGCAACTTTTGTTCTATTAACTGAAGACTTCACTTTACGCGAAATGCCTTTAGATAACTCCACGGGAAAGGTTGGCCTAGTTGTTTATGGTGAAGGAAAGCCCTACGGGGTTGTTACAATTCCGACATATAACCCTGGAATCTTGATAATCACATATAGAAAGAGCGCAGTTGAATGTGGTGTTGTTTTGATGCCTTGGGGAATCAGTTCTACGGCTTTCCCAGTAACCTTCGGTGACGATCCATCGGGCAGGGAGTGGGTTGCCACAGACACCCGTCTAGTAGTGGTTAACAGCATAGCCTATCAAGCTAAGTTGGCCTTGTGGAGTTTAGAAGGATATGGAGTGATCGGTTGAAATGATGCGAACAATCGAGATATTCCTCGTTATCGTTGTCATCACCGGAGCCTTCATAATATCCTCTTTCTTCGCTGTTTTACCTTCGCCAAGGCAGGTTTCACCAGTAAACCTTCGAAGACTAGCATTAACAACACTCCAAACTTTGGATGTTAACTATGACCTAAGTGAAACAGTGTTCAAGTCAGAGAATGATACAGCTTGGGCAGAGCTTCAAATTGCGCTCTCCGCATGCTTGCCTCCAAACATCGTTTGCAACCTAACGGTTTATGAAATTTCAAGCGGAAGCGGAACAGAACTCTACACTCCCATAAAGTCAATCTCTAACGCTGAAAGCTTAGGCATATCGTCAGATGCTGCCTCCTATCTGGTTGCCTCTTCCAACGTCACCTTCAACATTGTTCCAGAGAAGGTTGGAGAGCATGGAGGCGGAGGAACTCTATACATATTAAATTGCAGCGATGCTAACGGTTGGTGGATTACAGGATACACAGCTCAAAGCCTAGCAGCGGATCTATACAACTTACTCTCACCATACTTCCAAACCACAATAATAGTGCAGAACACAACACAGCTTGAACAAGTACTGAACGGCACATCATTACAAAATGAAACACTGCAAAACGCAGTGGTCATAAACACGTTTGGAGAAGCTGTACCAATACCATCAAGCTACGCAAACACATACAATCACGACTCATACGCTGAATACTGTTATCAATTAGGCAAAAGAGTTCATCAATACAACTGGACTTGGGTTAGCATAGTAGGTTACCCGCTATATTACGTATCAAACACAGGATACTTCACCGGCTCAGGCGACCACAACACTTACGGTATCTATGGAATGAAAAATGTTGGATCTGGCGGGCTTAACGCATTTCTCACAGGTCTGGACAACCAAACATACTCATACAATGGTAACTGGATTACGGGGAACTCTGGAATCGTTTACCTATCATCTGAGGCATCATATCACTGCAACTATTATGGAATTTATCCAGCTCCGTATCAAACAGCCACCAGAGCCTTACCTTCATCGATAACAGGTACGTATCACCTAACAGTGACAACCTACATCTTCGATCCTGTAGGCAACTGGATTGCTGGAGCAGTCTATAGACATGACGATTCTGGAGCTTTTCTAGCGTTAGGTCTCACAAGATCACCAGACATAAGACTCACTGCACTCAGCCTCTTAGCCGAATATAAACCTAGACTTTACGGGTCGGAATATACAGCAAGTGGAACGTCCAGGCTTGTTATTTTGCAGCTTGGACAAGTAGGAGGCGTATAGCAAGTGAATAATAGGGGTCAGTTTTCAATTATTGCGGCTTTGCTTGTTGCAGTAGTTCTAATAAGCACAGTCATCGTCACCTATTCTACTATACGTAACAGTCCAGTTCAGGATCAGCCACAAATACTAGGCGCAATAGATGAAACAAACTTTGCTGTAAAACAGATCTTAGGCTTCACAGTGGGCTACTATGGTTCAATCCTGAAAGTCACTGGAAACTCCTCATACGCAAAAACACTTGCCATGAACTATCTTCGCAGCGGACTAGTGAACATAGGGAACATGCATCCTGAATGGAGCCCATCTTTCAGTGTCCAAGGTTCAGGACTTTACGCATATTGGTTTGCAAACACAAGCTACAGCGGAGGAACCCTAGCCGTAACGTACAATTTAACAGGCCTCGGAATCTATGGAATAACATATGAAACCTCATGCCGTCTAACAGTGCAAGTTGAAAACACAGTTGGTAACAATCAAACACAATTAGTAGTAACGAAGGATGAAGATGAACCTCTCATAAATCTTGGAAAACAGAGCTTCAGATTCTACCGTTACATGTACGCGAACTCAACATGGAAACTGATCACCCCAAGCACTGAACCAGTAGCCTTCGCAAACGGCACATACACAATAGATATCCCATCTGAAATAGACCCCTACTCCTACTTTGTCCAAGTACAGGATTCAAGAGGATTGATAGTTGTAGCTTCTTCATTTAGCCGCTACACCTGCACATTAACATGGAACCCCGAAAACATAGAGCAGAAGTATGCGGTTACAGCAAGCACTCCTGAAATAACTGGTGTTCCAGACGGAAATTATGTAGAAATTGGCAAAGGTGAAACCTGTGAAGTTACTGATTATCATGGAGGAACTGGAACGATTAAACAGGTATATTTCAACATCCACTACTACGATTCCGTTTCGGGAACGTTAGAATGGTACTATCAACTAAATGGCGGCGGCTGGAACAAAATCGAAAATTTGCCAGAAGGAAGCGCAGCGTCTCCATTGATTAGAATCTACAATGCCACAAATTTGAGAGCATCTTGGACGTGGAATAATCTTAACACAACTGACATCCGATTCAAAAACAATGATGAGGGAGGTCCCGAAGTCGCTCATGTTGATGCAATGTATGTTACAGTTGCTGTTCAAACTGCCGACTATTACTCCACCCTTCAGAACGCAACTATTGTTGCAGAGCTGCTGCAAAACGGCACACTGCGATGGTTAGGACAAAACCTACAGTTGACAACTCAAGCTAAACTTATTCCACCAATACTTATTCCACCAATACCAGTAAAATCCATTCACATCAACCAAACAATGAACGGCATTAACAGAGAGGTGCCGTTCCAAGTAGAAGACTGGGCCTCTGACTACAGAATCCCGCTGGGCTTAACCAACAACGCAAGCGTCTTCAGCGGCAGAACCATGCTAGTTTTCTTGGCAAATCCAAACGTCTCAAAAGTCACAATATGGTGGAACGGAAGCGACACAGCAATCCAAACACCATACGCAATCTACAATCCAAATACATCACCGTTTAAAAACGATGACCCTGACTCAAGAAAGCTAACTAACGGAATTTTGAAACTTCAGTTTGGTAGTGGTTTTACATTAACCTCTACTGTTGGAAGCTCATCATGCACAGCCAAGTTCATGCGAATCAACAATGAATGGAGTACTTACGGATCCAGTTTAGCATATGTGATTCACCATGGAATTGTGAGAGACGTAATTCATCAAGAAGCTGAATGGGGGACCGATCTCGGAGGCGGCGGTGCCAAAGACTGCCCAAACCTTTATGCACACATAATACTGACGTTACCAGCAAATGCGACATATTACACGTACCAGTTAAGACTGATGTTTGTAGAATCCCAACAGAGCAGAAGCATATCGGATCTATCGCTCATACAACTTCAAACAACAATCTCAAAGGACAAGTGGGGCTCAGAATGGAGTGAAATCAGAACAGAAAACGGAACATTAGCAGGATCACCATTAATATCATACAATGAAGGCTTCTTCTACAATTTCTCTGACAGCTTCGAAAATGGGTGGGCACATCATTGGAGCGAATTAATAGAAAACAACCATGGATTCGGAGTCATGATGAACACGCAACAAAACCTACAACTCTACGTCTTAGATGAAATTGCTGGGAACAAGACAAGCGGTATTGACATAGATGATTCATATAATGGCAACGACCAAACAGTAACAATCGAAGTTAAACCAGCGTCATCACTAACCACGGTTTCCTTCCCCCACGCTCTTGATGTGATATGGTGCGGTGCAGTTGCAACCTTCGATGGAGATAATCCCATATACCCAGATAATGGTGGAACAACAGGTTTATGGATAACCGTTGAGTACCCCCCTACAGTAGCAGTAACCACTGGAAACTAGAACACGTTTATCCAAAATGCAGATTTCAAGTTCATACAAGTTAAATAACCAATCCGAAGATTTCCTACACAACAAAAGGTGAAAACATGTTGACAAAAAACCTGTTAAAATCTAGAAAAGCCATATCACCAATACTTGCAACGTTACTATTAATCGTCATAGCAGTTGCTGCCATAGTCGTCACATACGCATGGATAATGACATACATGAGCAGCGCAGGAAAACAAGCAGGAGTAGTGCTATCCAAAGAGAATATAAGGTTTTATGGGGAGTCTACAGACGCAGCTAAGAACAGGACAGACATCACAGTAAGAAACACGGGAACTGAAAACACAAAAATAGTAAGAATTTACATGGGAAATACCTCAGCAAATTTAATACAGGTATACTCAAATGAAGCTGGAGTATTGCTCAATGCAGGCTCAGCAACAACAATAACTATAACATGGCCAAACGATTTAGCAGACGCTTGGGAATCCGGAAAAACTTACTACGTCACAATCGTACCATCAGTAGGACCACCTATAGAGAAAATTCCAGAGCAAGCACCTGCCTAGAATCCCCTTCCAGCCCCCCCCTCCTTCATAACTCAAGACTAGAAAACACTGGCACCCCGTTCAACGCTTATATTGGTAAGGCAAGCAGTTCTTAACAGTTATTGGTGTTTACCATGCAAATAATATTCGATGCCGCAAGAACCGCCATAACTCTACTTTTCCTCATTTATGCATCTTGGAGCGACTACAAAACCCGAGAGGTAAGCAACACTGTTTGGATCGCGTTCGCACCAATCGCTCTTGCGCTAACTCTTCTTGAAATCTACATTTATGAGATTTCACAACTTCCTTTTTATGGCATGTGCTTCGGTCTAGCAACAGCATTCGCCCTAATACTTTTCTATTCTGGAGGCTTCGGAGGTGCAGATGCAAAGGCTCTAATGTGTCTAGCACTTGCACTACCATTCCATCCAGAAAAACTGATCAAGCCTTTCTTCGACGCCTCACCAATCTCACAAATTTTTTTCCCGATGACAGTTTTCAGCAACTCCGTTCTGCTTGCAGCTGCAACAGCGATCTATATGCTTCTGCGAAACATATTTTGGCGGCAGAAAAACAGTGAAAAACTCTTTGATCAAGGGCTTGAAGGAGAATCTTTCTGGAGAAAACTTCTGGTTTCAGTAACAGGCTACAGAGTTCATGTCGACCAGTTGAAGAAAAAATGGCATTTATACCCTCTCGAAGACATAGAAAACACTGAGAATGGAGCTAAAAGAATGCTTATTGTACTACCAAAAGACGAAGGCAGAGACGTCATAGTTGAAAGATTAGCTCAAGCTGTTGAAAACGGAAAAATCCAGAACACTGTTTGGGCAACTCCAGGCCTACCCATGCTTATCTTCATCACAGCAGGTCTAATCACCGCCTTACTCTTTGGCGATATCATCTGGATCTGCATCAGTCTTCTGCTAGGATAATTGAAAAGTATAATGAAAAAAGTTATTTGATTTCACCAACCACCTTGTCTCAGGTGCACAATAGTTGTTTGACTACCTCAAGGAACTGCATGGATTTCTGGAAAGTGAAATTGGAGAACTCGATGTAGTTGTCATGCCTGATTTTTTCCTCGACCGCATAATAAGCCTAAACCGCGACATCAAAAATTTTTCCAGAATGCTTCAAGAAGTGGTGAACCGTAAGGGCGGCAGCATAGACGGGATTGAACAATTAGAGCTCAGGGGAGGAAACGCAGTAAACACAGCATCTGCACTGGCTACCTTGAAAGTGAAGGTTACACCCATAGTGTGCACAAACACACTGGGACTAAGACTAATCAGATTCCACCTCAATTCATCCAAAGTTGACCTGTCCCACGTAAAAATCTTTGATAAAGCATCAATAACAACAGCAATAGAGCTTAAAAACAAAAAGGGAAAAGCCAATGTCATGCTTAGAGATGTCGGTGCACTAGCCGACTTTGGACCCCAACACCTAAATGACAAAGATTTTGAAGCTATAGAAAACGCAGACTATGTATGCGTTTTCAATTGGGCTGGAACAACACATTTCGGAACAGAATTAGCTAAGACTGTTTTCCGCCACGCAAAAACTAGGGGTAAAGGCAAAACATATTATGATACAGCTGACCCCACACCCAACGAGGAGAAAATCCCGAAACTCATCAAGAATATCTTGCAGAATAAACATGTTGACATTCTAAGCGTCAATCAAAATGAAGCTATTTGCTACGCATCACAGCTAAACGAAGAGATAGAGAAGCCTAAAAAGGGTTTAAAGCTTGATTTAGCAAAGGAATCCGCGAGAATTTTAGCATCACGCTTGTCAACAAGGGTTGACTTGCACACCACAAGTTTCTCAGCAACCTTCACAAGAAAGGATGAAACAATTGTCCCAACTTTCAAAGTTCCAGTTTTGAGGGTTACAGGCGCAGGTGACGTTTGGAACGCTGGAAACATCATAGGAGACGCCTATGGACTCTCAGATGAGCTTAGACTTGCGTTAGCCAATGCAATTGCCGCATATTACATTTCAGATCCTGAAGGAGCACATCCAACACAAGAACAACTATTGAAGTTCTGCAAAAAATTGAACCAGCAATTTCCAGCTGGAGCCTGCTAGTTCTTCAAGCATCAAAAGAGTTTTGCACAGAGTTTCTCAAGGTTCAAAGAAGTGTTACCAAATTTGGAGAGAGAATGTTTCAGTTTGAAACAAGCCGGAAGTTATGTCAGAATCATTTAAATGCTTTTGTATCTTACCATGAATTGGGAGAATACTTGAAATCCAGACTTTTCGGCAGCTCTGGAGTGCGTGGATTAGTCAATGTCGTTTTGACTCCACTCTTAGCATCCAAGATAGGCCTGGCAATTGCGACGTTTTCACAAGCAGGAAAGATACTTGTAGGTCGAGATACAAGGGTCTCGGGTTTGATGCTTGAAAGCGCTTTAGTTTCCGGTCTTTTGGCTGGAGGATCAAAGACTAACTGTTTGGGTGTTGTCCCCACTCCTGTGCTATCCTATTTAACTGGAAAACTGAAAGCTGATGTTGGCGTGATGATTACAGCCTCGCATAACCCCCCTGAATATAATGGGATAAAAATTTTCAGCAGTGAAGGCGTAGCCTGCAATCAGGAAAGCCAAAATGAAATTGAGGAAATAGTTGGGAACGAGAGGTTTGAATTAGCGAATTGGCAAAGCATAGGTGAAGCTTCGTTTATCGATGAAAGCTGTGTGTACGTTAAAATGCTCCGTAAAACCGTCAAATTAGATAGGAGATGGCATGTAATAGTGGATCCTGGATGCGGAGCAACATGTCACCTTGCATCAACTTCACTTGAAAGCCTAGGATGCAAAACAACGGCAATAAACGCGCAGCCAGACGGTTTTTTCCCAGGCAGAAGCCCTGAGCCGAACGCTGAATCATTAAAATCTCTGACCAGAATTGTCAAGCATCTAAGGGCAGATATTGGCATAGCCTATGATGGAGACGGTGACAGAGTAGCTTTTGTTGATGAGAACGGATGCTTTGTGGATTTCGACAGAATTTTAGCCGCGTACGCTGCATATGTTGTGAAGAGAAATTCCGGTGGAATCATAGTAACAAATGTTGAAGCATCAATGTGCGTTGAAAAGATGGTTGAGACTCATGGTGGAAAAACTGTTAGAGCAAGGGTTGGTGATGTCTACGTTGCAGAGGCAATGAAGCAACATGATGCCGTCTTTGGTGGAGAGCCCTGTGGAGCGTGGATTCACCCTCAAGTTCATTATTGTCCAGATGGGATACTTTCTTCCATACTTCTTCTAAAAGCCTTAGAAGATGAAAACAAAAAGTTGTCAGAATTTGTTTCCGATATACCTGTATACCAGACTCTCAGAGGAAATGTTGCATGCAGAAATGAAGCAAAAAGCAAGGTTGTAGGAAAGGTTGAGGAAGGTTTGAAGCTTCTTTTTCCGTCTTACAGGCATGTTTCAATGGTTGATGGTGTTCGTCTAAGCCTTGAAGATGGATGGATTCTGGTGAGGGCGTCAGGCACTGAACCCTTTATACGATTAACTGTGGAAGGCGAATCGTTAAAAGCTGCGAAGGAGATAATGGAGAAAAGTGTAGTTTTGGTTAAGGAACTTGAGGAAGTGGAAAGATGAAGGCTGTGGTTCTAGCTGCCGGAGAGGGAGTAAGACTTCAACCGGTTACGTTGACTCGTCCGAAGCATTTGATAAAAGTTGGTGGAAAACCTATACTTGAGCACTGTTTAAAAGCGCTTAAAGCATGTGGAGTAAGCGAAATATTAATCGTTGTTCATTTCATGGCGGATGCTATTCACAATTACCTTGGCGATGGAGAAAAATTTGGGTTAAAAATCAAGTATATCGAGCAAAAAAAGGTTCTGGGAACAGGCAACGCTGTAAGCGTAGCCGAGCCTTTTGTAGAAGATGATTTTCTTCTAGTGTACGGTGACTTGTTGTTCACAGCAGACGCTGTAAAAAAAGTCATTGGCTTACATAAGAAAGAGAAACCTACTATGACAATGGCTGTCGTTCCCGTTGAAAAACCTGAAGATTATGGGATAATTGATCTTGATGAAAGTAACGTGAAACGAATAATTGAAAAACCAATCCGCAAGGAAGCATCAACGAACCTGGCAAACGCTGGTATATACGTTTTTTCAACTGAGATTTTCGAAAAAGTCCGAGAAACATCAGCTTCAGCCAGAGGTGAATGGGAGATCACAGATGCGATTTCACTCTTGTTAAGAGATGGAAAGCCTGTTCTTGCAGCTAGAGTTTCAAGGGAAGACTGGGTTGATGTTGGCAGACCGTGGGATCTACTTGAGGCAAATCGTTGGGCATTGACTCGGATGAAACACAAGGTATATGGTCAAATAGAGAATGGTGCACACCTAATTGGTCCCGTTACCGTTGCGGAGACAGCACGCATACGTTCTGGAGCTTATGTTGAAGGCCCAGCGTTCATAGATGAAGGAAGCGACATCGGTCCAAATTGCTACATCCGCCCATACACAAGTATTGGAAAAAAGGTGCGGATAGGTAACGCTTGTGAAATAAAGAACAGCATAATCATGGATAACACACACATTGGTCATTTATCCTACATAGGTGACTGTGTAATCGGAGAAAAATGCAATTTAGGCGCAGGTACAGTAACTGCCAATTATCGGCTTGATACTGGAACAGTGAAGATGTTGGTGAAGAACAAGGTTGTGGATAGCAGGCGAAGAAAGCTTGGAGTTATCTTAGGTGATAGCGTGAAAACTGGAATAAATACGCTTTTTATGCCAGGCGTCAAAGTTGGATGCAACAGCTGGATTGGCCCGAACGTTGTTGTTTGTCGTGACGTGGCAGTTAACACCATGGTGCTCTTGAAGCAAAACCTTGAAGAAAGGAAAATGAACATTACATAAGGTTCAATCAAGGGTTGTGGTTGTTACAGGTTAAAATCCTAAATATATGTTCTCACATGTGTTAAGGTGAAATGGAGGTTTAATGTTGTCGATAGCTCAAAGAAAGTTTTTTACAGAAGTAGCGGCGTTGGCGGACACAAATGTGGTCGTTGTGACTACTACGGGAAAAACGTACAGCGGGACTCTAGCCGGCGTTAATCCAGATACACTAAGCTTGTGTTTAACAAAGGTGAAGGATCAGGAAGGAAAAGCTTTGCATAAAGTTTTTCTTAACGGGAACGTTGTGGCTCAAATATTAAGTGTGGAGAAGCCTTTTGACTTGAAAGCTTTGTCAGAACGCTTAGAGAAGGTTTTTCCGACAATGGTTAGGCTTTATGAGGATAATGGTTTCATTTGGGTCATGAATAAAGTTAAAGTGACAGAGAAAGGTGTTGTGGAAGGTTCAGGTCTTGCTGCTGAGCGGGTTCAGAAGGTTTACGAACATTTCATGGGCGAGATTAAGGGCTAAACAAACCAGCGAAACTGGGACTCCTCTTTCTTCTTTTCTTCTTTGACTCGTCTAATCAAACCGAAGGATTCTAGTGTTTTCTTGGTTTCCTCAGCAGCAACATCTAGCCTTGACAGGTCAACTCTCAAATCTAGAAAATCGCATAGAGCTGTTAGGGCTTGGTGTGCCGCCTTTACGTCGGGATATGCACCAGCAGTTTCCACCAAAAGGGAGAAGCCTTTGAAATTTCTTAGTTTGCCCATACCTATTGTGACACCTGCAAGTCCGAAGATCTGTCCCACCATTATTTTGGCTCCAAGGTTCAGGGCTTCTTTAAGCGTTTCCGGGTCAGATGCTGCGCAGTAGATTTCCGGCTTTTCAGCTGCTTGTTCTGTCTTGAATCCGCCTAGAGTTATTACATAGTGACAGCCTAGCTTTTCGACTATACCTAACACGCGGCCACAAAGCTCGTACTGCCCGAATGTTGTCAGAGCTTGTGTGTTGCCATGCCATATGATTAGGTCTCGTCCGCCTTCTTGGTTTTTGTAATAATAGAGCTTGTTTGTTGGATGTTGTGTGCCTCCTTTTTCTGTTATTACCGCTAGGTCTTGAAAGGATGAGGAACTGATTTCGGCGAAAAGCTTGGCGTCTAATTCATGGATTAAATGTAAGGCTGCAATGTTAGCTACAAATCCTATTCCGGGCAATCCTTCAATCAGGACAGGATTGTTCAGTTTTGGTTCTTCATAGATTTGAACTGCACAGACCATGCTTTAACTTCCTTTGCAGATGATAGATAGGTAGAAAGGAAAAATAATGATATAAGTGTGTTTGGCTGATTCTGTTTGGGCTTGAAAATGGCTTTTGAAATAAAAGAAAGAGACTTGCTCGCAAGAATTGGAAGACTTGAAACCAAAAGCGGCACCGTTGAAACTCCCCTTCTTTTCCCAGTCATAAACCCAACGATTCAGCTTATTCCACCCAGAAAAATTCAAGAGAATTTCGGTTGTCAAGCCCTAATAAGTAACGCGTACATATTGAAACAACGCTTCAAGACCCAGCCAATAGAAAAAGGTTTACATGACTTTTTGGATTTCAACGGGGTAATAATGACTGATTCAGGGGCATACCAAATTCTCGTTTACGGTGACATAGAAACAACACCGGAAGAGATCATAAAATATCAGGAACAAATAGATACAGACATAGCAACAATCTTAGATTGGCCAACAGGATGGAAAGTTTCAAGAAAACATGCAGAACACACGGTAGATCAAACTTTGGAAAGAGCTAAGAAACTCTTCAAAACTAAAACCCGAAAAGACATTCTCTGGGTAGGTCCAATTCAAGGAGGTCGACACCTAGATCTCATAGCTAAATCCGCCCATGAAATGGCAAAACTACCATTCCAAATACACGCTTTAGGAAGCCCAACTGAAGTTATGGAACACTATCGATTCGACCTTCTAGTAGACATGATAATGACCGCTAAAATGAACCTGCCCATCGAAAAACCCCTACACCTTTTTGGAGCAGGACATCCCATCATGTTCAGCTTAGCCACAGCCCTTGGATGCGACCTCTTCGATTCCGCAGCCTACGCAATATACGCCAGAAACAACCGTTACATGACAGAATACGGCACCTCAAGACTGAAAGAGCTGAATTATCTCCCATGTGCATGCCCAAAATGCTCAAAAATAACCCTGAAAGAAGTGAAAGAAATGGAACCAAAAGAAAAACAAGCATTCATTGCAGAACACAACCTCTACACGTGCCAAGCCGAACTGAAACGCATAAAACAAGCAATCAAAAAAGGCAGGCTATGGGAACATTTAGAAATGAGGGCACATGGACATCCAACCTTACTTCAAGCCCTAAAAAGACTGAAAAAATATGAAAAGTTTATTGAAGAACACAGCCCAGCAGCAAAAAAAAGTGGCATCTTCTTCTTCACTTCAATCGGACTCGTCCGGCCAGAGATTGTTAGATACAGAAAAAAACTCGCAGAAAGATACTCTCCAAGCCACGAAGCAAGAATTCTTTTGCTCGCACCTCAAACCAGAATAAAACCCTTGCATAAATCAAGAGAATTCAAAGAAACAGCAAAGCTTCTCCGTAGAACATTCAAAGAACGCTTGAATGAAATTCACATATGTTTTTATACAGCACCATTCGGTCTAGTCCCCATCGAACTTGACGAGGTCTACCCACTTTCCCAACATGAAACAGCATTCCCGCCGGACAAAGAAACAAGGGAGTATGTAACGAAACAAATAGCAGACTATATCAACAACACAAAATACGAGATAATCGTGCTGCTTCACGACCCAGAAAACTGGGGCAAAGAAGTCTTGGATACATGCAGAAAAACATGCTTGAGGAAAAACATGAAATTTGAATATTTCAACATGAAAGAAGAGCGGAGCAAAATCATACGAGCCAGTTTAAAGGAAACTCTGCAGAAAGCACTGAGCGAGCAACATTGATTCGAGCTGACTTACACGTTCACACAGATTATTCACCGGACGCGTCAATTCACCCGAAAACAATAGTAAATCATCTTCATGCACATCCGTTCATCAAAGCCGTGGCCATAACAGATCATAACACCTTCAAGGGCTATCACAGGGTGCATAAACTGGCTTCTGCATTTGAAGACATCACTATTATCCCTGGAGTTGAAATAAGCGCGGTTGAAGGGGAGTTAATAGTCTTAGGAATTACACAATTACCTCCAAAACCATGGACTGTTAAAAACGTGATTGATTTTGCCAGAGAAAGAAACGGCTTGATTATTGTTCCCCATCCATATAGGGCACAGGGTCTAGGAGATTTGACAAGAAGCTTTGATGTTGATGCTGTGGAAGTCTTGAATGGCAATGATCCACGTCACCTTAACAAAATGGCTGAAAAACTAGCGAAAGAAACGGGTTTGCCCGGTGTCGCTGGAAGCGACGCCCACAAGGTCAACAAATTATGGACTGTTTATACTGAAGTGCAAGCTTCATCAGATGTACAGGAAATATTGAGTGCCATCCAAAAAGGATTAACTAGAGTTGTTTCCACAAGAAAGTCAATACATTTTTAAAAGAGCAGAAGGCATGGTTACTGCATTAACGGATGAAGGTGGATGAGTCAATTGCAAATAAGATTTTTAGGAGGATCTCGTGAAGTCGGTAGAAGTGCAATAGCCGTGAAGACGGAAAACACACAGGTGTTGCTGGACTACGGAGTCATGCTGGACCGCACACCAGGATTCCCAATGCACATACCGCCAAAAGAGGTTGATGCAATAATTCTATCTCACAGTCACCTTGATCACTCAGGCGCAATCCCCGTCTTTTACATTCATGGAAAGAAACCGCTCTACACAAACAAAATGTCAGCGGAACTAAATCAATTATTAATTTCAGACTTCATCCACCTATCAAGCTATTACCTACCATTCGAATATCTTGAACTAAAATCCATGATGAAAAACAGTAAGCACGTTGACTATGGAGTTGAAGAAAAAATCGGAGACATCAAATTCAAACTTCTGAACGCTGGGCACATTCCTGGAAGCGCACAAATACTAATCGAAGCTGAAGGAAAAAAACTGCTGTACACAGGCGACTTCAACACTGAAGATACAAAACTTTTGAAAGGAGCAAAAATGGAACACGATGATTTAGATGCTGTAATAATTGAAAGCACATACGCTAATGACGAACACACAGAACGTTCAGAACTGGAAAAAAAATTTATAGCAGAGACCACCGACATCGTGGAGAGGGGAGGAACCGTTCTGGTTCCAGCCTTCGGTGTTGGAAGATCCCAAGAAATCGCTTGCGTCCTAGCTGCCCACCATTTTGAGTATCCAATCACTATTGACGGTATGATACGTGGCGCAAATACCATAATGATGAATCATGGTCAGTTTCTACGCGATTCGAAACTGCTCAAAGATGCTTTATACTCTGCTCATTGGATTGAAGGATGGAGAGATCGAAGAAAAACCGCAAAGAAACCCGGTGTAATAATTTCGACTTCAGGCATGCTTAAAGGAGGCCCATCCACATTTTACATATCAAAAATCGGAAAAAACGCGGGCAACGCCGTCTTTCTAGTCAGCTATCAGATCCAAGGCACACCGGGAAGACAACTGCTTGACAAAGGTATTTGTGTTATTGACGGAAAAATGAGAAAAATTAAAGCTCATGTTGGACACTTCGATTTTTCATCCCACTGCGGAGCAAACGAGCTTAAAGAAGCTGTGAAAGAACTTCACGGAACCCCAAAAACATATGCGGTTCACGGTGCGGAAGGAAACTGTGAACTTTTTGTAAAATGGATAAAAAAAGAATTAGGGTTGAAAGCAAAAGCTCCCAGGACAGGAGACACTTTCAAGGTTTAGCTGTGAAAAACAAATGGAAATTGGAATTCTGCGCGTAGGAAAAGTAGAGCCACAAGCAGCAAGCATAATTCAAGAAAACCTAGCCTTATCTTTCCCAAAATCAACATTCAGGCTGATTTCCGAAACAATATCAGTACCTGAGAAAGCCTTCAGCGAGACAAGAAGACAATACAACTCAGATGACATACTAAACAAAATTCACAGCTATGCTGAAAAAGAAGAAAACTTAGACAAGATTTTAGGAGTGGCAGACTTGGACATCTTTACCCCGAACTTGAATTTTGTGTTCGGCAAAGGAGAATGTCCTGGAAAGGCAGCCTTAATCTCATTATGGAGACTTAGACCGGAGTTTTATGGACACCCGTCCAACAATAGACTTTTCATGGAGAGAAGCACAAAAGAGGCTTTACATGAACTTGGACACACCTTAGACTTAAAACATTGTTCTAACCCGTTTTGTGTCATGCACTTTTCCAATTCCATTTTCGAGACTGACAGAAAACAAAGCTTATTCTGTAGTAAATGCTACTTCAAAATTGAAAAAACTGTGGAAAGCTCAAGGCGATACCCTTGAATGACATGTTCAAAGCTAAGCCGATACATCTTACGCCAATCTTAGCGAGCTTACTATTTGGAGTATTATGCACAGTCCTAGTTTTGACATCCTCTATAGAAACCCAAGTAATCACCCCTTTTTCCGAAGATATTACCGGTTCTCTTGCGAACGCATCTTACTTTGTTGTCCTCGTTGGAGTTGGCGCATCATTACTGTATTTCCTTTTGAAGCGAAAAAGTCACACGTTGATTACACTTATCACAGGCTTCTCCATGACAACTGCTGTTTTCATGCTTTCCTTCATCTATTTGTATGCGGCGTTCTCAAGATTCTCAATTCCAAACATTGAAGCCCTAAGTCTAGTCTTGTCAATACTCATAACAATTATCGTTGACTTCACAGTTTTTCGAACTCGAAGCAGATTTTGCAGCTTGATAGCTCTTTGTCTAGGAGGTGCTTTAGGCGCGTTTTTAGCAGCCTCAATTCCAACCTTGAGCACAATCTTGATTCTTTGCTTTCTAGCGATTTATGATGTATTTGCTGTGTACCATGGACCAGTGGGAAAAATAGCTCTCAACGGACTTGGACAGCTTCGCGGTTTAAGCTTCTCCTTCAAGGACTTCCAAATGGGATTAGGCGACTTAACCTTCTATTCTATGCTTTCAAGCCACATGCTGATAAGATTTGGTCCTATCCCATGCGCAGCCTCCATCATCAGCATCTTGTTCGGATGCTTCCTGTCATTTAAAATGCTGGAGAGAAAAGGCATATTCCCAGGACTACCATTCCCAATAACCTTCGGTCTGACAGCAAGCCTTATCACCGCCACACTGTAACCAAGTCTCACATCCTTCAGCGCAATCAAAAGGCCATTAGAAAAAACTACGATCACTTCTCTTGAAATACCCAATGAAGAGAAAATTAGACTTCACGAATTTCGCACTGCAATTTCTTAATCAGTTCCTCAGCTTTTAATGGTTTAACCTTCAAAGTGTAAAGTCTTCTTGCAGTATGAAGCTTCAGTTTCACAACATCTTTTAATCTTTTAACCGCACAATATTCAGCACGTTCACTAATCTCTACGAATCTATTCAAATCAAAAACTTCAGTCGGCATAATTTCGACACACCCAGTGCTTTCTTTGGTTACGTTTTGATGTTTTTATTTGTTTTGGTAAGAAAAGCTAAAACAATTAAGACATGAACCGAACCCTATCGCAGCGCTTGCAACCTACAGCCACATATGCCCAGGCACCCTAAAAACTCTCGCCAAGTTCTGTTACTACTGGTAAATTCGTTTTCCAACCACTGAGCACCGTTTCAGTGCGGCTAACTCAGATTATACCATGAAATGAGAAAATTTAGCGAAAAGAGAGCTTGATTTAGATCAGCCTTCTGCTCCAAAAAAAGGCGTAACCTTTGCTCAGCTAGCTGTGGATGGTGGGGCCGGCCGGATTTGAACCGACGATCTTTACCCGGAAACAGTACTCAAGCACTGCTCCTACGGGTTTCTCTAACCGCTCCAGAACTTCTTCATCCCGATTGGTCCGCAAACCCGTCTTTATGCTTCTGGAGCCCGTCGTCATGCCTGTCTAGACTACGGCCCCTCTTTTGAAGCATTAGATTAACTGCGAATATTAAATATATGCATTATTCCTCCAACAAAAACAAGCATTACATACGATTGTATAAATGGACAATCTAGCTTTGATTTTTGAAAGGTATTCACGGAATCTTTTACGTTTTTACATGATTGTAACATTCTAGAAGTAGTTTTGCACACTAGTTTCATGCGTAAGATTTATAATGTGTTAGCGATGATAACTAAAACTTTGTGGGTCTAAAATGGATATGGAAGAAATAGCACGATGGTCGTATATCATCTTCGTCATTTTGGCAGTCATAATGGGACTAGCTGTTGGCTACATGGCCTACGAAGCAGGAACATGGGATGACCCTGGCGTCAAAGACACCAACGGATGGGTCATTCTAATCATGCTAATCATAGGAATCATTATCGGAATCACAAGCATAACAACTAAGGAAGTCACTCCATTCCTTATAGCAACAATCGCTCTGCTAGTCGCCAGCGCCGCAAATGTCTGGGGTCCACTAGGCAACATTCATGAACTACTCTATTACTGGGCCACAGGAATCCTAAACTATATCGTAGCCTTCGCAGCCCCAGCAGCAGTCATAATTGCAATCAAAGCCGTCCTTGGCATGGCAAAAGACTAATAAAACAATCTCCCCACTTTTTTCTAGTTCGAACATTCCAAAAGCCATTAGAAGAATTACTCACAAACAATACCAGCTATCACCAACGCTTCAACAAACATACATAAGACATGGGAATTCCACAAAGATTGGTAGAGCATGATATGTTAACATTGGAAGCGAATGTGCTGAAGGAATCCTGAGGACATTCTGATAACATTTAGACAAAAAGATGCTGTAGCACGGTTGGCACTCAAAAAGAGCTAGTGACCCCCCCTAGTTTTTTTCTTCTGAAGTTCATCCCAAATAGCCTCCTGTTTAGCCTTCGCGCGCGGGTGTTAATGTAGAAGAAAGGTTTTTATGAATTGAGATGTTCCATGGTACTTTGGAAGGACCGTTACGCGGCACGAAAAGTCGTTAAAGTTTACTTGACGCCTCAACAGAAGAAGCTTCTTCAAAGAATATGTCAATCTCTCGGGATGAACGAAAGCGAAGTTTTACGCTACGCTTTCATGAAATACGCTGAAAGCATAAGCTTAGTAACCGAAAGAGTACATGGAAGAATCTAAAGGTGCATTTCACAAATGTAGGCGCGCCGAACGAACTCCTCAACTTGATCTCCGCTCCTAATGTCTGCGAAGCAACTCCGCCACCCCTGCGTGACCTACTTCTGCTACCAACTGCAACGCGCTGTAGCGCGCGTTATGTTAAGCAGGTTTAAAGGATTTTCGTTTCAAATGAAAACTAGCAAGTTTTAAATAGTAATGATTACAAATGACAGCTAAAGGTTTTATGGTTAAACAGCAGCTCAGTTGGAGATTTGCTGTTTCATCTTTAAACGTTTGGAGGTGAACTTATGAGTACAAAAAAGGAGGAACCTGTCTTCAAACAACCGAAGGGTAAGGAGGAAGAAGTAGAAAAATTTGGGGCAGAAATGTATCTAGAATCCGCAAAGGCCTTAAGACAAGTGGGTGCAAGAGTAGTCCTTTCAGTTGGTGCAGCGATACTGATATGGATTTTTGGAGAAATGATTTTCCTACCGATTGCGAAGGATATGACCCAAGAATTCATGAATTATCCAGTACACTCAATTATCAGCTCAATCATCGTAGTTGCTTTAGCAATTATAATCTTCACAGTGTTCATTGATGTCCGCCGACTCACTGGTGGCGCAGCTGGGGTCTTGGCTTATCATTTCGGAAAGGTAAGCGGTGAAGTGAGTGTTGACACATACAGGAACTATAGAACAGCGCTAGACGGCATACTATACGTAATTGTAGTATCTTTATCGTACATGCTGTTTGCAAACTACCTAGCTGAAATTCACCCAGCCATTCCAGCAATAGTCTTAATACTGATAGTAATATGGGCAATTTTTGCTCTATGGAGAAGCTGCAGAGCAGTCGCTACAGTAATTGGCAAATACACGTCAACATGGGCTGAAGAACTGGAGAAAAAGGCCAAAAAAGCATAACCCCAACTACCCATTTTTTTTTAGAAAAAGTGGTGATCTTGACAAAGGGGTGCAAAAGGTGAAGAATGTGGTTAAGGAGGAAATAGAAAACTTTCAGAAATGTTTTAAAGCTTATGGTGCAAAGACGATTCATAATCTCTTAGCAGCTTTTCTAGTATGGCTTTTCGGCAATTTAGTGTTCATTCCATTAGCTAGCACGTTAAACTGGCAAACCAAGGTCTTTTGCTCCTTAATCTTCTTTATCGTCTTTACGCTCCTTGTTACAAGAGCTCTTCCAGGTCTTAAGAGGCTGATTGACACGTTTTCCATTTTTCCTGCAAGAAAGTATAGTATAAAAAAGAAACTGAGTTACGAAAACTCTTTAATTTTATTTCAGCATATTTTGTACATATTTTCCATTATAATCATATACCTGCTATATTTCCCATTTCTAACAAACTTTCATCCTTCCATCAGTGGAATCGTTCTAATACTGGTGATAATTTGGATTTTTTTCCTCACATTAAGAATCCTAACTATTTTGTCCCAAAAGATAGTGGAATGGCTGTGTACATAATAGAACGCGCATTTTCAATATTCTCAGCATGTTTTTATGAAGCTTTCTCAACACATCTTTCAATGTATGCGCTTTTGTTGTTCTGAGTAAAACACGCACTCGTCTTTCTCCAGCCTTTGACGAAGCTGGTCAACTGCTTGATGAACGTGCTCCTCCTTTTTGGCGCCCGTACAGACCAGCTTTCCGCTTGAGAATAGGAGAATCACTGCCCTTGGCTCCTTCATCCTGTAGATCAGACCTGGGAATTGTTCCGGCTCGTACATCATTCTTCCACCAAGACTCTGGGACTGTACCAACCCACAAGGTCTACCTTCCCACCAAGGTTAGCAGAAGCCACAATATTCTGTATCTTGGTAGAGAGCCTACCCAAAATCACTATACCAGCATCCTTAAGCTTCCTAATCACTCTCCTCAATGCCCTCCGGGCTTCACTTGCTGATTTAGCTCCGGTACACACCATCTTACCCGAACCAAAGATTAGAATGGTGGTTCTAGGCTTCTTCAACCGGAAGACTAGACCTGGGAACTGGTCTGGATGATACTTCATCTTCGGAAACGCCCTCGCCACATCTCTTAGGTCAATTCCATGTTTTAGGGTGGCAGATGCCACAACGTTTTCGATCTTAACCAACCGATCGACCCTTTCCATACAATGCTCCCAAGTTAGTTGTAAAAGAGCCTTCCCACTATGAATTTAAAGAACCTAACAATTCCCGAAGGTATTTCACATTCTTTCGTAGAGCCTTCATTTCCTTTTCCACACTTTTAACGCTCTTTCTAGCTACTCTTTAGTTTTTTAGCTTGTAAAAGGATATCTGTTTTCTCAGTTTGTAACTTCCTTAATTTCTCCTTCAAATCTCTCAATGAGAGCTCTGTTTTCACCTTATCCTTTCCACTTTTCTTAACCAATTTCTCAGACCCCCACCACTTCCCCCCAATCATTCTTCACCTCCCTAACCTCGTTAAAAGAAACGAGCCATTTCACTTGACCAGCACAGGCGACTCTTGTTCCTTCGACAATCATTTTGTAACGCTGGTTTCTGTATTTCCTGCTTTCATAAGAAAGCCACGATTAGTCATCGAGAAAGGTATGTTGAAACAGTTTTTTCCCCTGTAACGTGGCCCTTAAACGTTATAGTACAACAGTATCCATGCGTCATACATTTTAACCACATCTTTCTAACAGACATCTAAAGAATTTTGCTCAAAGTCAACCTTTCAATGGTGCTTATTACGCCTTTAATTCAGCTCTTTCTTTTAAGGAAACTTTGGCAGGTAACTCCGGAAACTTCTCCTTGATTCTTTGCTCTGCAACTGATGCCGCTTCATCTAAGATTTTTGCAGCTTCTTCGTTTGCAGCTTCAAAATTTGTGGGTAAGTCGTTGGTTTGACTAGTAGATGAGACGATCTCGGTTAGCAATTTTCCAACATCCCCTAATTCTTTATCCGCCTCTGGAACAATGCCAGCCATTCTGGATCTTACATTATTCAGCACACTTACCGCGGGAGTTAGTACAGTAAGGACATCACCAAGCCCTAAGACGGTTTTTAATCTTAAAGAAATGCTTTCTAAGGCAAGCTTTGTTTGCATTAACATTTTTTCAACTTTCCGTATCTCAGCTAGTTCGTTGGCAAGAACATTTGCACGAAGCCTATCATGTGTTGCATATGATTTTACAACACGCTTAAAAATTGCCTTGTCACGTTTTGAAAAACGTTCGAGAGCTCTATCCATAGTTTGAATTTTTGACCTGATATGTGTAACTGCTAAGTTAAGACGCTGTTTCAGTCGACCTAAAGGCTTAATAGCTTCCTTAATCTTTGTAGTGAAAAGTGTTTTACTTCCTTTTTCTTTAAGTTTTTTAACGAATTTATCAGAGAAAGTGGTTCACCCCAAAAGTTCGAGTTTTTGAACGGTTATTTATGTGGGAGTATGGCATGACGTCTTATAAGGTTTGCTATTTTCGATTTAAATCGAAACTAGTAATACTTATATACGCCTCTAACAAATAGTGTATTGAAGTGAAAATCCAGCGCCCGCGGAATAACTTTGAATGGGTTACGTTATACTCAATCATTTAAGCGAGCAAGACAAAACTGACTATAGATGCAAAGGTGACATACTTCGGGTTTTCAGTCTCGAACAGAGAGGCTCTAGATGAGCGTTCAATGCCCCATCCTCCCAAATTGGAGTACCAGAAAGGATAGCAGTTCTAGAGCGCATAAATGCCAATTTCGAGACAATCCAAATGCGGGATGAATGTTTACAGGAATCGGAAAAGGATTCGAGAATCTAATCACAAGCAAGAGGTTGTACGTAGGCATGGGCATCATATGTACCTGTCAGGTCAGGTTTATTTCTCAGAGGTGAAAAAATGACTGAACAAGAACAGACATCTGGGTCTGAGGTAAAAAAGACAGAAGAAACGCCACCTTATCTTTGGCTAGATGAGATCTCTCTTAGAGAGAAGTTACGTAAGCATGGTGTAACAGGATAGGACTGACACTGGTGGTAAACAACTACCAAGAAAAGGTATAGCAAAAGGCTTGTCAAGAGGCCAACCACTAGGAGCCGGATGGTTCTCGAAGCAATTTTTCAACATCGCCTAATTACTTTGACTATTCATGGAGTTGCGTACTGCTAGAAGCTGCATGAGGTCGTTTTCCAGAAATCTTATCCAACCAAGTTCAAAATGGAACGAGGCGTTATCGCTGATTACCCTGATATTGCAAGAGTAATGACCATTGGAATCTTTACCCTTACAATTAGACTCCTTTTTGGGAATGTAACCACACTTGGTTTGACATAAATCATCAATGTAATCACGTATTGTCAGATAGAGTTCCTGCGGTTTAAGCAAGTGTGTGAACTCTTCTGATACCATCTGGATGCCTTTTCGGCTCATTTCTCTCTTTGCTGCTGCCGAAAACCTCTTGCTGATGAGAACTCCTTTATCATAATTCTCAAGCTTCATGGTCTCAGTCATCTTCCAAACAGAGTCTACACCAACAACCTCAGATTTCGTTTTTGGCTTGGTTACAACTCGCAACAATATCGTAGCATCTGACTTGGCATCTGAAGCAATAAAATCTATCCCTTCATCCCATCTTTGTCTCTCTTTACATTCATAATCTTTGATCGCCATAACTAACTCCGCCTTCAATTCCAGACTCATTTAACATCTACACCTCCACATCACTTTCAATTCACACCTCACTATCTGAAAGGGAAACAAAGTTATCTTTGCATCAACAGCCTTCGCACTTTCCAAAGTGCCTAGGACTTTAATCGTGTTATCCATTCTCGTTAATATAATTCTCAGCTTGCTATATAAAACTTAATATTTTTCATTTAAATCGAAAGTCTTTTAAATTCATTCAACCCACCTTATGCTCAGGATGCAGAGAAGACATGAAAAAGGGGGAATAGTATGACAGAAAAAGAGAAAACCACGGAAGAAAAAAAAGAAAAGAAACCAGTGGAAGAAACTGTTAAAGAAGAAAAGACCACGGAAGCACCACAGACGCAGCGAGTTGCTCAAAACACAGTGTTCATTGGTGGAAAACCACCGATGAATTATGTTCTAGCGGTCATCACAAGTCTATCAGCATCAAACGCTAAAAAAGTAACCTTGAAAGCCCGAGGACGAGCAATAACAACAGCTGTTGACACAGCCGAAATAACTAGAAGGCGCTTCATCAAAGACTTGAAAGTAAGCAACATCTCCATAGGAACAGAGGAAATGCCAGCGAGAGAAGGCGAAAACAGAACGAGAATGGTTTCAACAATAGAAATAACGCTAACAAAAGACTAGGAAAAAACGCGAAACAAAGTATCAGTCGGTGAATACCTCACTTTTCTTTCAACAAAACACGAAGTCAACTGAGACAAACTTTCCTAAGCACCGCGCGCGGGCGAGTTAAATAATTGATGTGGAATTGGTTTTGTTCCTTCTTTTTGGGATGATTGCACTGTCTGTGGATGGCCTTTCGTAGTTGGTTTCAGGCTTCTTTCTGGATGGTGAAGGTTTAC
>Ga0209986_10001327_pt1 | contig 23712 bp, 21 predicted proteins | sample BlataG_FD_183168 | JGI IMG/M metagenome (GOLD analysis project Ga0209986, IMG submission 183168) | Deep subsurface microbial communities from Black Sea to uncover new lineages of life (NeLLi) - Black_00105 metaG (SPAdes) (version 2) | ecosystem: Environmental > Aquatic > Marine > Oceanic >... | reverse complement strand
ACGACCTGGAAGATTTCAATAATTGCTTGAAAAGACCCATTAGAAAAGGGCAAGGCAGGAAAGAATCGTGGTTTTACGTGGAACACCAAGGAGAGTCAGCATCTTATTATCACAATATTTTAAACGCCCCGCACGTGGTAGGGGGTGCCGAGATCTCGTGGAGTTCCGAAAAAACACCTCTCGAGCGAATTGGCGTGTTAGATAAGATTTCGGTCACCAACATCATGAATTTAATTAACAGAGAATACTTTTACAAGAGCTTGGCTAAAAATGATGTGCTTTACACGGTACATCGGTGGACGAGAAGGATTTTCAAGCAAGGCTTAGAAAAATGCTTGGCTTCGCTTGATTCTGAATGGGCAAGTTTAATGGAGAATATTATTCTAAAAAAAAAGATTATTAAAGGAGGTGTAACTAGCTCATCCTGATAATATTGATAATCTTAATTTATAAAACCACTTTATTCCAAAGGTGAAATTTGAAGATATCTAAAAAATAAATAATAATTTTTATTTTTATTAATAAGTTCTCCCCCTATTTATATGCCCATGACTGGGTTATAATCTTGGTATTTGACTAAAAATAGAAAATTATCAAAAAATTATTAAATCTTAGAGTATCAGCTAGATTTAAGAAAATTAATATTTATTAATAATAAAACCAATGAATTTTATATTAAATATAATTGAATTAATTAAATAATTTCGAATAATGTATAAAAATAAGAAGATTCTTGCGGTGATTCCGGCAAGAACTGGAAGTAAAGGGTTGCCAAAAAAAAATATACAAATGTTAAATGGAAAACCATTGATTGCTTGGAGTATTGAACAGGGTCATAAATCCAAATATATTGATAAGTTAATTGTTTCTACAGATGGAGAAGAAATCGCAGAGGTTGCCAGAACTTATGGCGCAGAAGTTCCTTTTATGAGACCAAAAGAACTTGCTTCTGATACCGCGAAATCGGAAGATGTTTTAATTCATGCTATTAATTTCTTCAAGGAAAAAGGTGAAAAATTTGATTATATTGTTTTAATCGAGCCCACCTCTCCATTAAGAACTGTAGATGATATAGATAAACCGCTTGAAATTTTAATAGATCATAAAGAAGCCAAAGCAATTGTTAGTGTCGCTCCTTTAGAAGCAGCTCATCCTGAATTTACAGTTACAATACAAGAGAATGGGTTAATTAAACCTTATCTTGGATCTTCTAGAATTAAATCAAAAAGACGTCAAGATTTGGATGATGTCTACTTCTTTGAAGGTACGATTTATATTTCACATATTCCCATATTTGAAGAAATAAAAGGATTTTATCATGAATTGACTCTCGCTTATGTTGTAGATATATTTAAATCATTTGAAGTTGATAAGAAAAAAGATCTGGTAATTATAGAAGCATTAATGAAATACGAAGGAAGGAAATAGAGTAATTCATTAAAAATGTAAAATTATAATTATAAAAAAAAGTAAAATCCTTACAAAGATGCATAGTAAGAACGATAAAATATGATGAAAAATTTGACTTAATTAAAACCATAATACCCAAGTCGTTTTTATTTCATCTTCAGAATGGACAAATCACTTTAGATAATTATGGCTAAATGTGAGCATAAAAATATAATACAACTTTTTTATCTTGTTCTTTTTTTTCGTTTTATTCATTTAAGGTGCTTGGTGCTCAAGTTCTTATAAATTTCAGAGAGGCGTGATAATATATAAGTTAATATTACTTTAGATTTTTCCTTTCTAATGAGAAAATAATGAATTCAAACCTTATAAGTTAATTTTTTTATTAATAGTTTTTTTTCTATCTTTAGATCTTCTAAAATTCTTACAATTCTTTCAGAAGCTTTCCCGTCTCCATACGGGTTTTTAACATTTTTACATAAATCTCTAAAATCTTTTGATAGAACTTTTTTAATAGCATTTTTTATTTCATCATAATCATGAATTACATCAATTACATTCTCAGCAGTTTCTCTTCCTTTATTTCTATCACCAATATTTACAACGGGTAATTTAAATATGGGGGATTCAATAAAACCACTGCTAGAGTTTCCAATTAGAAAATCTACATTTTTTAATAAACTTAAATAAGTTTTTCTTTGTATATTTTTAAAGATTTTAAACTTAGGATGAGCTTTATACTTTTTAATTTCTTCAATTATTAATTCTGAGCCAATATCATTATTTGGGTAAATAATTATTACCTGCAAGTTGAGATCTCTTAAGACTTGAAGAGTGATTTTCATTTGCTCTCCTGCTATTTCTGATTCATATACATTGGGATGTTGGACGCATAAAGCAATTTTCTCGGATTTATTCAATTCAAATTCTTTACAGATTTCTTGTTTGTTTAGAAGCTTTTCATTTAGAATATTATCGATAGTAGTCGAACCTACCATGTGAATTCTCCATTTCTCTTCTCCCATCAATTCTATTCGCTTAGCACTTTTAGAACTTGCGGGAAAATGAATATGAGATAATTTTGTAATAGCATACCTTAAAGATTCATCAATTGTCCCTGAAACATCTCCACCATGAATATGAGCAATAGGAATCTTTAATGTGGACGCCGCTATAGCAGCAACTAAAGGTTCATATCTATCTCCTAATACTAACAACACATCTGGCATCAATTCAATTAAAGCTTCGGTAAATTTAATAATAGAACTACCAACAGCTTTTCCTAACGCACTATTTGAAGAATCATTCTCATCATACATTGGAATTATTTTTGTTATTGGAATATTATCTTTTTGTATTAAATCAATTGTGTGTCCATATTCTTTTAGTAAATGCATGCCAGTTACTATTAATGATAAAGATAATTTCTTTGAATTAATTATCTTCTCAATTATTATTTTTAAATATCCATATTCTGCCCTAGTACCTGTCATTATACAGATCTGTTTTTCCGCCATTTATTGAAGATCCTCCCATTTAATAATTGAATCCTTTGGGATAGGATTTTTTACTTTCTTACCAATGATATTTTCACATTCTTTTGGAGGAATACCATGCCCCGGTCTTTTAATGATGATATCTTCTGCTTGAATAACATCTCTAGGTTTTAAATCTTTTGCAGAAATGATACTTTTTCTCGCTATTTTAGCGATTTCTAATTCGGTTATAGAAGGAGTTTTTTCATAACTTCCTAATGCAATTTCAATTTTTCTTATTGCTTCAACCCATTTAATTAATTCTTCAGGATCCATAGATGCTTTATGGTCAGGACCCTCCATATTTTTATCTAAAGTAAAGTGTTTTTCAATAACTTTGGCTCCTTTAGCTACGGCACCAATAGAAGCTTCAATCCCTATGGAGTGATCTGAAAAACCGATAATCACATTAGGAAATTTAATCTTATACGTGTCAATAACATTAAGATTAACTTCATTTAGAGAAGTGGGATAATTTGTTGTACATTGAAACACAATAAGGTCTTCTATACCTTTAGATTTTATAAAATCAACAGATTCTTTAACTTCATTCAAAGTTGCCATACCAGTTGATAAAAGTATTGGCTTCCCTTTAGAACAAATTATATCTAATAAAGGGAAATTATTCATATCTCCTGAGCCTATTTTATAGGCAGGAACATTTAATTCTTCAAGCCACTCCACTGATATTTCATCAAAAGGAGTAGAGAGAAATATAATTCCCTTTTCAACACAATAATCCTTAAGAATTGTGAAGTTATCTTTTGATAATTCATAATTTTTGATCATATCATAGAAATTTTGATCATCATCAGAGGAAACCTTCTGATACTCTACTTTATTAGTAGTTTTTAATATTAATTTTTCTGTAATGAAAGTTTGAAATTTAATTGCATCTACCTTTGCCTTTACTGCGACATCAATTAATTTCTTTGCGATTGATAAATCACCGTTATGATTTACACCGGCTTCAGCTATCAAAAAGATTGATGCTTGGGTTCCAATAGTCTTTTCATTAATTTGAATATCTCTCATTATAAATATGATTAAAATTAAATTTTACGGAATTAAATTTTCTATAATAACTAATATTTTTAAGATAAATAATAATAATTATTTTTTATATTTCCTTTATTATTTTGTTATATGTAATATGTTTTTGTCAGTAAAAGTGGAATTAAATTTTGTCACTTTTTGTCACTAACCTGCGTTTTTTTTTTAATTTTGGGGTTAATAAGTAGTTTAATTAAAAAAAAAGTATTTAGTTAATTTAATAGACTTTATAGATCTATTGTTTTTATTAATATATCGTCTAGGTACACCAAGAGATTCCTGCCCTGGTTATTCTCTTGTACCTCTACGGTCTTTCCACCTAATTTATAATCGATCGAATATTCTTTTCCCTTATAAGAGATTAATCCATTTTTCCTGACTCTCCTTTTTTGAACGTCTTCTTTTTTGATTTTAATTGACACGTTATAGGGATGAGTTATTAGTAACTTATCGTTATGATAAATTTCGATTTTATTATCATATTCGATGACAACTACTTTTGCTCGCATGTACCCTGGGGGGACCTCGAACTTCTGCGCTTTATATGAAATTTTATTGCATTTATTCACCTTTCTCTCTTCACTTTCTTGTAGCCATTTATCCCAATTTACTTTCACTTGCAATGGTCGATAGATACGGTTTTCACGATCATAATAAATGGTGTTAGGATTTGTTCTATCGGGAAGTGAACTGTGTGGTTTCTTTGTATTGTACCATTCAACCCATTCTTTAAATTTTTCGTTAAATTCTGCCAAGGAATACTTGGGTCTTTCTTTTACAAAAGGACGAGCTTCCACTAAAAACATTTGAATGACAGTCTTAAACCATCTCTCTAGTTTGCCTTTTGTTTCAGGGTGATATGCTCGGGCATATATCGGCTCAATATCTAAAGATTCAAGTAATTTAGAATATTTAGTTCCTAATTCCCCTAACGCATTCCAAAATTGAGTTCCTCTATCAGCAAGGATCTGGTTAGGTCTTCCATGAGAACAAATCGCATCTCGTAAGACTTTAAAAACGTTGGTCCCTTTTTGGGTTCTGAAATATTCTGCCGCAACCACAAATCGGGAACAGTCGTCAATGAAGGCAATTAAGTATACTTGTCTTAAGTGGCCAACGGTCTGTACGCCCGCGATGTCCACTTGCCATAATTCGTTTGGTTTTTCTCTCTGAAATTTCTTGTATCCCTGTTTTTGCTCTCTTGATTTATAGACTAACCCTTCTTCCCGAAGGAACTTCTGAATCGTAGATAAAGATGGAGATTTTTCTTTAAATTCGAGTTGAAGCGTTCGTTCAATCATGGGAGCGCTTCTCTGGGGGATCGCTTCTTTTAATTGTCGTATCCGAGTGAAAATCTCATGAGGATATTTTTTAGCTCGTTTAGATTTCTTTCTTACTGTAGGTATCATTTCACTTTCCTCTTGACGAGCTTTTTTAAGCCATCTATATATTGTTCTCGATGTTCTTCCGGATCGATCTCCCAGAGCTTGCGCGGAAAGTCCCTTATTATAATACAATTCTCTCACTTCCTCGTATAATTCTTTTTTTTTCTTTTCTTTCAAATTCATTAATTTTTACCTCTATGCGTTTTAATACGTGCATGGTCAATGAAATTAGTGAGAATTTAAAAGTCCATTTACTAAATTGGTCTTAAAAAAACCTAAATGAAATGAATCCTTTATTTTCTGTCTTTTATTAAAAATGTCAAAATGAGTACATTTGTTACATATGTCGTTAAAAGTGACAGAGAAAAAATAGGAAAAAAAAGAGCGAATTTAGTGACATTATTGATTACGCATCATTGTGGTGAGTAAAGTATTTATTGTCAAATAAATTCCATTTTTGTGACATTTTTTAATTACTGATCACAATTATTTTAGTGTTGTAACTACTATGTTTTTGTCATATTTATCAGCAATTAATTTTGTCATTTTTTGACAAAAATTTTTCCATTTTTCTTCTTATTCTTAGATTAATAAATAATTTTAATAAAAAAAAAGAATTTATTTTTTAAGATCTCTTATAAGTTTATTGTAGTTACGAGCACGCCGTTGAGATATGCTAAGAGCTTCTTCCCTTGGTTTATCTCCTGAACTTCTACGGTTTTTTCAGCAAGCTTGTAATCTACAGTATACCACTTTCCCTTATAAGAGATCGTGCCATTTTTTCTTATTTTCCTGAACATTTTTTCTGATTTTCTTGATGCTATTGATACTTGATACGGATGAGTTGTTAATAATGTATCCTTGTAATAAATTTCTAGCTTATCTTCATATTCAATCACGTCGACTTTTGAAAGAGCGTATCCTGGAGGAACCTCAAAATTCTGAGCTTTATAGGAGATTTGATTATATTTACTTACTTTTCTTTTCTCTATTTCATGTAACCATTTGTTCCAATTTACTTTTGCCTGTAAGGGTCTGAAAATGCGATCTTTCGATTCAAAAAAGATTTTTCCAGGAGTCGTGGTATTAGGGAGACTACGATGTGGTTTTTCCATGTTGTACCAACTGACCCATTTCTTAAATTCTTGGTTAAAATCGACCAAGGAACATTTTGGATTATCTTTAACTTGTTTCCGAGCCTCAATTAAAAACATTGAATTCACGGTTCGAAACCATCTTTCAAGTTTTCCCTTGGTTTGAGGATGGTCGGGTTTGGCAAAAATTGGTTTGATATCTAACGATTTAAGAAGTCGTGAATACTTTGTTCCTAAATCGCCAATTACATTGCGAAATTGAGTGCCATTGTCTGATAATACTTGATTTGGCCTTCCGTAAGATATGATGGCGTCGCGTATGATTTTTATTACATGAGATCCTTTTTGAGTTCTAAAGTATTCTGCCGCTACAACGAACCTTGAGCAATCGTCAATCAAAGCGATTAGATATAATTGTTTCAAATGACCAACAGTTTGAACTCCTGCAATATCCACTTGCCATAAATCGTTCGGCTTTTCTCTCTGAAATTTGATATATCCCTGAGTTCGTTCCCTGGATCTGTAAGTAAGGCCTTGATCTCGAATGAATTTTCGAATAGTGGATAACGATGGTGTAGATGTTGGAAATTCTTCTTTTAGTATTTTATAAATCATTGGTGCACTTCTTTGTGGTATTTCTTCTTTTAATTCCACGATTCGATTAAAAATATATGATGGATATTTTTTAGGTCTATGATATTTCTTTTTAGCTTTAAGGTTTATGAGCGGGTTTCCTTGATCTGCTCGAGTAAGCCATCTATAGATTGTCCTTGCGGATTTACCAAATTCTTTTGCTAATTCTTTTTTTGAAAGTTCCATATTATAATGCAATTCCTTTACACTCTCGTATAATTCTCTTTTCCTTTTTTCCTTCATTTTCAATATTTTTCACCTCCTTGTGTTGTAATTTAAGAATATTTTTCTAAATTGGAGGTAATTTAAAAATGAAATTAATAAACTGGTTATAATAAAAGATATTGGAAGTGCCTTCTTTAAGTATAGTTCATTTTAGAAATGTCAATGAAGATTACTGACGTTACATCAGTTGTCAAAAAAGAAGAAGAAAAAAGATAAGCAAAATGAATAAAATTATGACATTTTTTAATTGCTGATTACTCATAGGCAGTAATTATTTAATGTCAAATTCATTACTGATTTTATGACATTTTTTAATTACTGATCACAATTTTAGTGTAATAGTATTGATTAAATCAGTAAAATAAGAATTAATACGATAAGAGAAGGTTTTCCAACAAAATTAGAAGATAACTTAACTTTTAAAGATTTCTATAATAGATTAGATATAAAGAGCATAATGGATAAATGAAAGTAATAATTTTGGATAATTTTTTTAATCATAATTATTATAATGCATCTAAATTTCTTATTAGATGGATCCAATGGTATAAGAAAATCAAGTTACAAAGCCTTATTAAAACGTTAAGAAAAATTTACGGAAAAAATATTGAAATTAAGATATTTTCAGCTAGCACGACACAATATCACCTAAATCACAATATAAAAAGCGTTTTAGCTTCGGATTTTAGAGTTGATATTGAGAGAGAAGAATTTATTGAAATTAAAAATAAGGTTTTGGGTGAAGTAAAAGATATTATGATACATATTTTTAAAAACCTTAGAACATCAAAAATCTTTTATTTGCAAGGGATTTTTTTAGGGAAGTTAATAGAATATCATTTTTCGGGTTTTTTAAAGCAAATTTTGGGAGAATATGAAGTCTTAAACAAGATTCTATCAACTGAAACTTATGATAAAGGAATTATTTTTGATTACAATCCAAGATTTTTACCCTTTTTTAGAGAATTAAATAAAGAATATAAAAATCTAGAAGTTTTTAAAGATTATATTTTAAAACAAGTAAAAAATTCATCTTTTTGGTTTTTCAGTAAATACATCATAAATCTCATCGGATTTACAATCAAAACATACCCACAAAAGCAAAAAAAATTGAAGAATACATTAAGAAAAAAAATTGATAATATTCTATTCTTTTCTTTTACAATTAATCAATTTAAAAGTATTAGGCAAATATTTGAATATTTTCAGAATCAGAAGGATATTGGAGCTTTTTTATACGAAGGAGATTATAGTGTCTCTTTAAAAAACTTAACTAAATTATTCAGGTTTTCTTTTCAAATTAGAAATATTTGGTTAAAGGAACCAAAAAACATTCTTAATGAAAAATATAAAATCGATTCTAAAAAACTAATGGAATTATTAAAGGAGTACTATAAGATTGAAATGTTTTTTATCATAGTTAAAATATTTAATTATTTGAAAAATTTTAAAAAAATTTTAAGAGTGTATTTACCTTCATTAGTTGTCTTTGCTGATGAATTACGTGCTGAAGCAAGGTTATACTCAAATTATTGTAAAATTAAAAAAATTCCTAATATTTATGTAACACATGCTAGTATTCCTATTTGGTCAGAATTAACAGAAAAACATGACCTTGAATATATAACAGTACCCGGAGAATTAGATAAGAAATATTTGATTGAAAAAGGAATTCAGAGCGAAAAAATTGTAATCACGGGAAGAAGTCGGTATGATAAATTCTATAGAGGAAAAATTAATAGTTATGATGAAATAAGAGATTATTATACCAATCGTGTTTATCGATTTGATCCTAATAAATTTACAATATTATATTTGACAAATAAGGTTGATATGAGAGCCAGTAGTGAATATGATAAAAAAGTGCTTCTTTCTTTGAAGGAATTGAATTTACTTGATAATTTAATAATTAAGGTACATCCTTACGAATGGCCTACTCGACATAAAAAGGTTTTAGAAGAGTTAAAAATTAAGGGGCCTACCATTGTGCATAATATTGACATTCTTAGACTAATAAAATCAAGTAATCTTGTGTTATCTCAAGGAACTTTTTCAGTAACAACCTTAGAGGCTATGATTGTTGGAATCCCCGTTATAACTTTAGATCTCGTTAATAATGATTTTTTTTTTAGTGGTACCTACAAATATTTTGAAGAAAAAGACTTAATTATATCTAAGGATCAGAATTCCTTGATAGAATCAATTAAAAAATTAATTAATGATAAGGATTTTTATGATCAATATTCACAAAGGATTAAACAACTTGCTAAAGGATATTCATATTATAATGGAAAAAAAACTGCTACAGAAAATATAGTGTCATTAATTGAAAAGATTATATGAATTAATTAGAATTTTTGATATAAATGAAAGAACGAGAGTTTAGGCAAATATTCAATAGAAAATTTTTAGATAATATAATTTTTAACTACTTTTCATTATTAAAAAGAATTTTCAAAAAATATATTTTTGAATTTAAGAATATACACTCATTTTAATTCAGATACTTAATTGAGATTAAATATTGATAAAAATTAAATACTTTTAAAAAATATCAAGATTATGTCAAAGAAAATATTAATAATTGGTGGAGCTGGCTTTATAGGCTCACATTTAGTTGATTTTTTGGTAGAAAAAGGGCATGATGTAATTGTTTTTGACAATTTAGAAGAACAAGTTCATGGAAAAATTGGAAAACCTCCTGAATACTTGAATAAAAATATAAAATTCATAAAAGAAAATATCACAAATTACGATAATTTATATTCAGCAGTAAAAGATGTGGAGATAATATTTCATTTGGCAGCGGCTGTCGGTGTAGGTCAATCAATGTATCAAATTGCTAAATATATTGAAAATAACACGATGGGAACTGCGAATATACTAGATATCTTAGTTAATAAAGAGCATAATGTTAAAAAATTAATAATTGCCTCATCAATGTCCATATATGGTGAAGGTAAATATAAATGTGAATCTTGTGGTGATATGTACCCGAAATTAAGAGAAATTGACGATTTAAAAACTAGCTTTTGGGAATTCAAATGTAAAAATTGTGGTAAGCAGCTAACATCTCTTCCGACAGATGAAGAAAAGCCATTAGATTCAACATCAATATATGCAATGAGTAAAAAACACCAAGAAGAAATGAGTTTATTAATTGGAGAGACATACGGAATTGATACAACAGCCTTACGATTGTTTAATGTATATGGTTCAAGACAGGCATTATCAAATCCTTATACTGGTGTTTGTGCTATCTTTTGTTCCAATTTATTGTCTGGAAATCCCCCCATTATTTTTGAAGATGGGTTACAGTCAAGAGATTTTGTTCATGTGAAAGATATATGTCAATCTTTAATTTTATCTATGGAAAAATCACAAGTTAAAGGAGAAATTTTCAATGTAGGTTCAGGAAACCCAATAACAATTAAGAAAATTGCAGATACATTGATTGAAAAAATGAATCTGGGGATAAAACCAATTATTACAAATAAATTTAGAAAAGGAGATATAAGACATTGTATTGCAGATATTTCAAAAATAAGACAAAAACTAGGATATCGACCAAAAATATCATTTGAAGATGGTATCGAAGAATTAATTCATTGGGTTAAATCCCAAGTTGGAAAAATTCAGGATAAATCGAAAAAAGCATTAGAACAACTAGAAAATAAAGGTCTTATATATAATCAAACATAAAAAAAAGCTAATATTTAAATTCATATAAGTATAAATATGATAAATTAAGTAATTCCAACATCTCTCATAATTAGAATTTTCATAATAAGGAATTAATTTTAAAGCAGCATATTTTTATGTGTTTCAAAAATAAAAAATTAATTATGAATAATTTTCTCTAATTTTAATTTTGCTAAACATGAAAAATCAAAAAATTGGCGTAATTATACAAGCGCGAATGGGTTCTACAAGACTCCCTGGAAAGATATTAAAAACTCTTTTTAATAATGAAACGGTCTTAGATGTTTTAATAAAAAGGTTAAAATTGAGTAAGCAAATAGATGAAATTATTATTGCTACGACTCCTAAGGAAGAGAATTCTGTAATAATTGATAAAGCTAAAGCACATAATATTTCATTTTTTATTGGAGATGAAAATAATGTGTTAAAAAGATATTATGATACAGCAAAACAATTTAAAATAAATCTTATAATAAGAATTACTTCAGATTGTCCATTTACAGACCCTAAAATAATTGATAATATGATTCACTTTTATTTAAGTAGTAATTATGATTATATCAGAAATGTTGATGGTAAAACAAATTTTCCAATAGGGGTTGATGTTGAAATTTTTTCTTTTAAAATTTTAGAAAAAATTTATCAATTAGCAGAAAATGAAGAGGAAAAGGAACATGTTACCAAATATATTTTAAATCATCCTGAACAATATTCAATCTTCTCTTATAACGATAAAAGCATCAATTTAATTTATAATTTACGCTTAACTATTGATTATGAAGAAGATTTACTAGTATGTCAAAAAGTTTTTAAAAAATTGAGAGAAAATAATAAATCTATTGATTTTTCTATATATGATATTATCAATATTGTGGAAAATAATCCTGAGATAATGGATCTAAATAAACATATAAAATGGCGTGATAATCTAACTACTTATAATCCTTTTTTAAGACTTTAAATTTATATGATATTCCATCTTCTTCATAAATCTTAAAGCCAGATTTTTTATAAGCTTTCAATGCACCAATATTTTGCTTATAGACACTTAAATTTATTTCCTCTAATTCTAATTCATCAAAACTAAATTTTATTAAAGAATTTAAAGCTTCAGTTCCGAAACCTTTATTCCAATACTATTTTTCTCCTACCAAAATACCTAAAGTAGCGACTTTTTTTTTGAAATCAATTGGTTCTAATTTTATATTCCCAATATGTTTACTATTAGATTTTATAGAAATCCCAAAAAATAATTAAAAGTAATATTTTTCAAATAACAAGTATTTTATGATACATGGATAAAAAGAATTTAAAAATTGAAGGTCAAAGAATTTATTTAAGATCTTTATCCATTGAAGACGCCACTGAAGAATATTGCTCTTGGATAAATAATCCTGATATAAATTTTTTTTTAGAGACGAAAAAAACCAGCATAGATGATCTTAAGGAATATATTAAAGATCAAAACAACAATCCTAATTGTATATTTTTAGGAATATTTTTAAATAATAATGATCAACATATCGGCAATTTAAAACTAGAACCTATTAATTTCAATGAAAAAAATGCTATTATAGGATTATTGATTGGAGATAAAAATAGTTGGGGGAAGGGATATGGAACAGAAGCCTATGAAATATTATTAAAATATGTTTTTGAAAACTTAGAATTAGAAGAAATTTTATCTGGTGCATATGAAGATAATAAAGCGGCATTGAAAGTTGCTTATAAAATTGGATTTAAGAATTATGATAAAATTAATAATAAAATCATAGTAAAATTGAAAAAAGAAGATTTTTTCAATAGATAAGAAAATATTCTAATATTCTATTCTACTTATTTTCTTTTTTAAAAAATTTTATAATTTTAAATTCATATACTCCGAATTAATCTATTATAAAATATCAAAAATAAAATCGTTTAATATTATGCCACTAAAAACACCTGAAGAATATTTAGAAAGTATAAAAAAACCAAATTTAGAGTTATATCTTTTTGGCGAGAAAATAAAAGAATTCTGGAAACACCCTATAATCATCCCTACAATTAATTCTGTGAAGATTACATATGAATTGGCTCAAAAGGAAGAATATAAAGATCTAATGTTAGCTAAATCAAATCTCACTGGCGAAATAATAAACCGATTTGCTCACCTACATCAATCTATTGATGACTTAATTACTAAAATAAAAATGCAAAGGATGATAGCACAAAAAATAGCAACATGTTTTCAAAGATGTGCAGGTTGGGATGCTGGTAATGCATTATATAGTCTTACTTATCAAATTGATAAGAAATATGGTTCTAATTATCATGAAAGATTTGTGAATTTTTGGAAAAAAGTTCAACATGAGGATTTAACTGTTGTTGGGTCTTTAACAGATCCTAAGGGAGATAGAAGTAAAAGACCTCTTCAACAAAAAGATCCTGATTTATTTCTACATATTGTTGACGAAAATGATGATGGCATAGTAGTTAGAGGTGCTAAAATTCATTTAACAGGTTTATTGCCCTCTCATCATGTATTTATAATGCCTACTCTTTCAATGAGACCTGGAGAAGAAAAATACTCTATTTGTTTCCAAATACCCTCAGATCAAAAAGGTTTGACAGTGATTTATGGAAGACAATCTTGTGATACTCGAAAAATGGAAGATTACAAACTTGATGTTGGAAATTATAAATATGGTGCTCATGAACTTTTTGTAATATTTGATGATGTATTTATTCCTAATGAGAACATTTTTTTAAATGGAGAAACTGAATTTGTAGGGGAATTAGTTAATCGATTTGCCGGTTATCATAGACAATCATATGGAGGATGCAAACCAGGAGTTGGAGATGTGATTATTGGTGCTACTGCCCTAAATACTAGATATAATGGCATTGAGAAAAATGCGATTGTCAGAAATAAAATAGTTGAGATGATACATTTAAATGAAACAATCTATTGCTGTGGATTGGCATGCAGTGCTTTAGGATTTCAAAGAGAAGCGGGAAATTATGAAATGGATATGTTGTTAACAAATGTTTGTAAATTAAATGTAACTCGAATTCCTTATGAAATTTCAAGAATAGCGGATGACCTTGCAGGTGGAATAATTTGTACACTACCTTCTACAGCAGATTTAAAATCCGAAAAACTTGGACCATTACTAAAAAAATATCTATTTACATGTGAGGGTGTTTCGGTTGAAAATCGATATAAAGTTATAAGATTTCTTGAAAATATATCAATGGGTCTTGGTGCTGTAAGTTACAAAGGTGAATCCATGCATGGTGCAGGATCTCCTCAAGCGCAAAGAATAGTCATTCCAAGAACAGCTAATATAGAAAAAAAAATTCAATTAGCTAAAGATCTTTTAGATATTAAGTAATTTTTTTTTTTTAAATATTTTATAAATACCTTAAGACATATTTTATTGAAAAAGAATGAATCCTTCAAAAATAACTCTTGGAACGGTTCAATTGGGAATAGATTATGGAATTGCTAATATAAATGGGAAACCAGATTTTAAAACATCCATTAAAATATTAAAATATGCTTGGGATAATGGAATTAATACTTTTGATACATCTCCTAAATATGGCAATAGTGAAAAAATTATAGGTTCTTTTATTTCTTCAAAAATTACGAATAATATTGAAAATCTAATAATCTCCTCTAAATTACCCCAAGTTAATATAAAAAAAAATTTGACATTTGATAATCTCTATAATTATGTAAAAACTCAAATAAAACATTCAATAGAAGATTTAAAAGTAAAAAAAATTCCCATTTATTTAATACATCATCCAACAGATATATATCTGGAGGAAGGGCTTATTTTTGAATGTTTAACTCAAATTAAAAAAGAAGGGTTAATAGACCGATGTGGTATATCAGCATATAACCCTGAAGAAGTAATTTCATCTTTAAAATTTAAAGAAATTGATGCTGTTCAAGTACCTATTAATGTATTTGACCACCGGTTTATTAAAATGGATTTATTAAAGGAATTAAAAAAAAAAAAATACCTTATTTTTGCAAGAAGTATTTATCTTCAAGGTCTCTTTTTTATTCAACCTCAAAATCTACCAAATTATTTAAGAAAAGCAGAGGAACACTTAATAAAATTGAGAAACATTTCTAATGAATATAATATTGAAATTGATAAATTAGTGTTTTTATTTGTAAGAGATTTACCAGAAATAACAAGTTTGGTAATTGGCGCTGAAAAAATAGAACAAGTAGCAAGAAATATAGAATTATTAAAAGAAAAGCCATTATCAAATAAAATTCATCAATTAATAATGCGTGAATTTTCTGAAATACCAGAAAAAATAATTAATCCCTCTTTTTGGAATAATAAAACAAGCATTAGATAAAAATAAAATATTGAATTTACTAGAGGGCCCAGTTTCACATACAGGCTTTCAACGATTAACTTAATCTATTTAACAATTTTATCTTCTCTCAATGAATTTAGATATCCTTCATTCCTGATATATTTACTATTTATTTCCTTCAATTCTGGTCTTTCTTTTAAAAGTTCTAAAATGTCTTTCATTAAAAAAATACCTTTCTTATGGTACAAATTTTTATATATTTCTCTAATTAATTGTAAATCTTCTTTCTCATCTACGGTCCACCTCAAATATGAAAAATCTTCATCATTTTCAACATTTTTTAATCTAAACAAATTCGGATTTTTCCATATATACGGGGTTACATGCTCTCTTTCTGAAGCAAGTTGAGCTTCATTCCATGCTCTTTTTAATGATTCAAAATTAAATACTTCTACATCAAGCCCATCGGGATAAGTTGGGGGGTGAATATTAGATACATAATCATATTCACCTTTTAAATAAACTTGTAAAATTTTATCAAGAACTTCTGGATCTATTAGAGGACAATCGGCGGTTATTCTAACTACATTATTAACTTTATATTTTAAAGCAGTTTGATAAAAACGATCTAAGACATCATTAATATTCCCTGCATAACTATTAAAATTATATTCTTCTGCGAACTTTAAAATTTTTTTATCTTCATCTGCTTTTGAGGTTGCAATAATAATTTCAGGAGAAAATTTAGAATGTTTTAACCGATTAACATGATGCCATAGCATTGGCTTGCCTTCTATATCTATTACAACTTTATTTGGTAATCTGGTTGAACCCAATCTCGCTTGAATAATAATTGAAATATCCATCATAAATAAACAAACTCTTTACTATTTAAATAATATTAAATTCTTAATTATTTATAATTATGAATAAAGTTTAACCAAAATACGGGAATTATTTTAAATAATTATGAGAAATAAGATAAAAGTTTGTTTTATTACTGAAGGTAATGCTGAAATAGGTTTTGGTCATATTTCCCGTTGTATCTCGCTTTATCAAGCTTTTAAAGAGAAGAACATAACAGCTTATTTTATTGTAAATGGAGATTCCACAATAAAACAATTATTAAATGAGAAAAAGTATCATATTTTTGACTGGATTAAAAATAACGATAAATTATTTGAAAAAATTAAAAAAGCAGATATCGCAATTATCGATTCATATTTAGCAGATCTCTCACTTTATAAACAAATATCACAAAAAGTTAAAGTTTCTGTTTATATTGATGATGCTCTAAGACTGGATTATCCTCCAGGTGTAGTTATTAATAGCTCAATAACACAAAATAATTTTAAAAACCAAAATAAACAAGATGTAATATATTTAGTAGGCTCTGAATATTTCATGCTTAAAAAAGAGTTTTGGAGTATTTCTACTAAGAAAGTTAACGAAAATCTTAATTTTATAATGGTTACTTTTGGGGGCTCTGATGATACAAATTTTACTCCAAGAATTCTAAAAAAAATAAAGGAAACATTCCCAAATTTAAAATTAAATGTTATAATTGGAAAAGGCTTTCAAAATATTTCAGATATTGAAAGTTTTATTGATAAAAACTGTAAATTAATATATTACCCTACAGTAGATGAAATGAAAAAAGTAATGATAAAATCTGATATTGCAATAACTGCAGGTGGGCAAACTATGCATGAGTTAGCAAGTGTTGGAGTTCCATCAGTAATAGTTGCCACAGCAGAAAATCAAATCATTAATGCAAAATCTTACTCTGAATTAGGCATAAATTTTTACGCTGGTTGGTGGGAAGATAAAAAGATATTTGATAATATTATAAATTTCGTAATAAAATTAAAAAATATTGATATTAGGAAAGAAATGATTAAATTAGGTCGAAAATATATCAAACCCGATGGAAGTAGAAGAATTATTGAATTTTTACTAAAATTGTTAAATGAAAAAAAGTAGAATAAAAATAATATATAGGTGGAAAATATGAAAAATAAAAATATATTGATTATTGCTGCTCATCCTGATGATGAAATTTTAGGATGTGGGGGGACAATAGCAAAATTAGCCAAAAATAACAATATTTATGCCTTAATTTTAGGAGAAGGTATTACTTCTCGATCCTCAGATAATTCTGAAGAAAAACTAAAAAAATTGAAAGAAGATGCCAAAAAGGCGCAAAAAATCTTAGGAATAGAAAATTCTTATTTTGAAAGATTTCCAGATAATAGTTTTGATAGTATTCCTTTACTAAAAATAGTTAAAAAAATTGAAGAATATCTGAATAAAATAAATCCTGATGTTATTTTCACACATCACCATTCAGATTTAAATATTGATCATAGAATAACCTTTCAAGCCGTATTCACTTGTTGCAGACCTCAACCTAGCTTTCACCATCCTGATATATATTGCTTCGAAATTCCTTCTTCAACCGATTGGCAAATTTTAACTGGGGAAGCTATGTTTAAACCAAATATTTTTATTGATATTTCAGAGACTATAGATCAGAAATTAAAAGCTCTAGAGAACTATAAATCTGAAATGCGAGATTATCCTCATACGAGATCTTTAAAAGGTGTAAAGATAATGGCTCAGAATTGGGGTAGAAAAGTTGGAAAAAATTTTATTGAAGCGTTTGAATTAGTAAGAAGTGTTAAAGATAATCTGTAAATATTTTTAAAAATTTAATTTAATTATTCAATCAGCTCCCAACTTAATGGAGTTCCTTTTTGAATATCCTTCTTTATTTTTCTTCCTAAAATTTCTTTTAAATATTTTGGGGGTAATCCATTTCCAGGTCTTATTGACCTTATATTATCCTCAGTTAAGATTTTCCCTTTTTTAATATCTTTAACGACGAATAAGGAGCGTGCAAACATTCGATTTTTAGTTATTAATTCTGATAATGAATATGTAATTTTTCCCATCGCCTTTTCTACATTTTTTATTTCTTTCACCATCGTCTTAAATTCTTCTGGTTCTATCGAAAATTCACAATCGGGACCACCTAATTTTCTATTCAAGATAAAGTGTCGTTCAATTATTTTTGCTCCTAAAGCAACAGCCACAAGTGGAACTGATAATTCTCGTGAATGGTCGGATAAGCCAACAACTACATCAAATCTTTCTTCTAAATCAGTAATTGTTTTTAAATTTAATTCCTCTAATGGAGCTGGATAGACAGAAGCACATTTCAATATTGCAATTTGTTCATTTCCCATCCTCTTACACGCGTTTATAGCTTCCTCAATTTCGTTTAAATTTGCTATACCAGTAGATATTAAAATTGGTTTTCTTTTGGAAGCAATATATTCAATAAGAGGAATATCAGTTATTTCAAAAGATGCAATTTTATAAGCTGGTACATCTAATTGTTCTAAGAAATCAACAGCCGTTTTGTCATAAGGGGTAGAAAAAAAAATCAAATTTAAATCTAATGCAATTTTTTTTAGCTTAGGTTGCCATTCCCATGGCATCCAAGTCTGACTATATAATTCATAAAGTGTTTTTCCATCCCATAAAGTCCCTCCTTTAATACGAAAATAATCATTATCACAATCAATCGTTAATGTCTCAGGTTTTTCAGTTTGAATTTTAATGGCATCAGCACCAGATTCTTTTACTGCTTTTATTGTTTTAACAGCTAAATCAAAATTTTGTAAATGATTTGCAGAAAGTTCAGCAACAATAAAAACAGGTTGATTTTTACCTATTTTTCTATTACCAATTAAAAATTCTTTCATTTATATGACCTTAATCCTTTTTTATTGCAATAAAATTCCAACTAGCAAAAATAAAATCGGTATTTGGTATTTCTGTTTTAATAATTTTATGTTCCATAATTTCAATATCAAATTTATTGAATAGTTTCAAAATATGGTCTTTATCAGAAAAATGAACAATTCCTAAACCTTGAAAATTTCCGTCTTTAAAATTTTTTTTACTATATGGGTCATTTGGAACATTGTCTCCTCTATTATATTCTGTATATTGCGTAGAATACCAATCAATTCCGATAAATTTTCCAGCAGGCTTTAAATGGATATAGATAAGTTTTATAGATTTTTCTATCGCACTTTTAGTATTGGATGTGATAGATGCTCTATCTACAATTAAATCAAATTTCTCTTTAAAAGGTATTTCCTTCGTAAAATCTGTACATATTAGATTATTTTTTAAATCTGGAAACTTTTCATTTAATTTTTTAATAATTGTAATACTTCCATCTATTCCAAAATATTTAACTCCAAGAGATTTAAAAAAAGGTATATTTGCCCCAGCTCCGCACCCTAATTCCAGAACTCGAAAATTAGGGCCACTTGGACTAACATCTCGCATTACATAACTAACTAAATCAGTCCATGGCCATATGCTCATTTGTTGATTATTTCGATATGCTTGATCCCAATCGTTTGAAAAACCCATAATAATAAAAATAATCAAAAGATAATTTATTAAACTATTTTTTTTAGCGATGGATGAAAAATATAAGATTTGTTAACTAAGAATCTGAATAGATTAAAAAATATAAATAAATTTCATGTTGCCTTAAATTAAAGGAAATCTTCAATATTTACCAGTAAAAAAAAATTATTTAATTGAATATAAATTATAAATAAAAAAAGTGATTTGAAAATTAAAAAAGAAGATCTATTAAAAATGATTAATTCTATTAGTGAAAGTGAGGAATTAAAAGAAAAATTCCTTAATTTATTAGTTGAAGTTTTAGATCTACGGAAAAATCCATTTCATTCATTGGTATTTATTATAAATATGATGCTCATGAATTTTTTGTAATATTTGATGATATCATATATCATCCTTCGTTGCTATTAATGTAGCAGATTCTCATAAAAAATGTATAGGAAAAACTGATCAAATAGAGCGAAAAGATATTATTTTAGAACATAAGGTATTTGTAGGATCTCATACTTTCATAGAAGGCGATGTTCATATCGGGCACCATTCCGTAGTTGCTTCAGGTACAATTTTAATAAATTGTGGTTCTATACCTCCTTATTCATTAATTGTTGGAAATCCCCCTAAAATAAAAGAAAAGTATTTTTTATTATAACTTGATTATTTTAAATAAATTTAAATTTATTTTTAGTTTAAAATGAAAATATTGTGTGATCACCAAACTGGATATTTACCTTGGTTAGGATTATTTTATAGGGTCTCTTTATGTGATATTTATGTTTCTTTAGATACTGTGAAGTATCAAAAAAGAGATTTTGAATCAAGAAATAGAATTAAAACGCCCAACGGTTATAAATGGCTTAATGTCCCAACGATAAAAGGGGAGTCCAAATTATTAAAAGATATTAAAATTAATAATTCACTTAATTGGAAAGATGAACATTTAAAAATAATTCACCACTCCTACGGAAAGTGTGAATATTTTGATTATTATTACGACAATTTAAAGAAAATTTTATCTAAAAATCACAAATTTCTAATGAAATTAAATGAAGAATTATTCCTTTTTTTCTTAAAAGAATTAAATATTAATATTGAATTTTATAGGACGTCTGATTATGATATTAGTGGAACAAAAAATGAATATTTGATTAATATATGTAAATTCTTTAACGCAGATTTATATGTTTTTGGCCAATTAGGGAAAGATTATGCAGATAAAGATTTATGGAATAAAAACAAAATAAAATATTATCTTTTCACATATAATCATCCAATATATCCACAAAGATTTAAGGAATTTATTCCTAATTTATCAATTATTGATTTATTATTTAATGTTGGAGCAGAACAGGCAAAAGATATAATTACAATTAATAATCCTACAAAGAAAGATTTGATTAAAAAATATAAATCTTAAAAATCGGGCTTCTATTTGAGATCTAAAAAAATTGGGATCATAGTTCAGGCGAGAATGGGTTCGACAAGACTCTCTGGTAAAGTTTTAAAAAAGTTAGATAATAACGTAACTGTTCTTGATCTTTTAATAAAAAGACTAAAATTGTGTAAAAAAGTGGATGAAATCATTCTTGTTACATTAGAAAATAAAATAAAAGACGATTTAAGAAATATGAAATTTTTTTTAAAAGTGTTAAATATTTAAAAGATAATACTGAATTATTAATTTATATAAAGAATTTTAACTAAATATTCGATAGCTATGAAAGGGAATCATATGAGTAAAGATTATAGAATTTTATATTTTGGCAATAATTGGGTTGGTTTTGAAATTTTAAAATTTTTAAAACAAGAAAAGGAGGAGGTAATTGGATTAATTTTACATCCCGATTCAAGAGCAAAATTCAAACCTGAAATAATTAATTTGTTACCAGAAGCAATTTTAATTGAAGGAGATCAATTAAAAAATCCGGAAATAATTAAAAGAATTACAGAATTAAAACCGGATATGTTTATTTCAATATATTTCGGTTATATTCTATCTCCAACTCTGTTAAAAATTCCTTCTAATGGAACGATTAATCTTCATCCTGCTTATTTACCTTATAATCGAGGATCAGACCCAAATGTTTGGTCAATTATAGATGGAACTCCAGCAGGTGTTACTCTTCATTATATAGACGAAGGAATTGATACTGGTCCAATAATTGCTAGGGAAAAAGTTGAATTTGATTATATAGATACTGGAAAAACTCTTTATAAAAAGTTAGAAATCGCCTCAATTGAATTATTTAAAAAAACTTGGAATTCTATTAAAAATGATAATATTTCAAAAAAAATTCCTCAAAAAAAAGGAACAATGCATTATGATAAAGATTTTTTTACTCTCGATGAAATAAATCTTAATAAAAAATATAATGCATTAGAATTAATTAATATTTTGAGAGCACGAACTTTTCCTCCATATAAAGGGTCATATTTTCAAATAAATGGTAAAAAATATTATGTTGAAATTAAAATCACAAAAGAAATTTAAAAAATGAATAAGGAACGATAGAATTATTTATTATTTTTGTCATTAACCCTTAAAATTTTAGATAAATTATAACCTAAGTGCTATAATTGAAAGGAAATTTAGGAACTCTGCCTTATATTGATACGTATATGGGACTCCATTTGATCTATTTAAAATTTGGCTCTCTTGAGGATAGATTTTCTCTCCAAAAGCATTAATAACTTTAATTATTGCTTCTTTACAAGCAAATCTTACTGCAAAATGAGGATAAGAATTTGATTTAGAGAGATAATATTCCATTTAATGTTTTGTAAACAGATTATTAAAAAAATTTTCATTTACTTTAAAATCCAATTTAGTAAATCTTTCTATTTCTTCAATATCTACCCCTATATTATCAATTCTCCAAAAATGGCATTCTTTTTCATTTTGATTCATCTAATAGTTAATTATATTTTTCAAATATTATTTTAATACTTATAATATTTGATTACTTTTTCTATTGCGTTTATAACATCATAAACATCATTATCACTCATTTTATGAAATAATGGTATGGTTAATAGTCTTGGAAACAACCATTCTACATTTGGTAAAATTCCTTTTTTTAATCCAAATTTTTTTCGATAATATGAGTGATAATGAACTGGTATATAATGAACATTTACACCTATATTTTCTTCTCTTAATGCTTTAAAAATTTGATCTCTATTAACCCTTAACTTATCAAGAATTAATTGGATTACATACAAATGCCAAGAATGTTTTACATCTTTTTTTACATATGGAATAATTGTCTCATTAATATTCTGTAGCTCCCTATTATATATCTTTACAATTTCTCTTCTTCGTTTTTGAAATGATTCTAACTTGTTTAACTGATGAATTCCGAGTGCAGCATGAAGTTCGCTTAAATTATATCTAAAACCTAAATACTGCATATCATAATAATACCCTCCAGATTTTCCGAATCTCTTTACGGCATCCTTTGATATTCCATGAGTTCTAAACATTAATAATTTCTCATATAGATTATCATCATTTGTAGTAACCATTCCTCCCTCTGCAGTAGTTATATTTTTTACGGGATGAAAGCTAAATATAGTTAAATCGCTTAATGTTCCTATTTTTTTCCCTTTATATTTAGCGTCAATTGCGTGAGCTGCATCTTCAATTACCATTAAATCATTTTCTTTAGCAATTTCACTAATTTCATCCATATCACAGGGTTGCCCTGCAAAATGCACTGGAATTATTGCCTTCGTTTTAGAAGTTATTTTCCTTTTTACTTCCTCTGTGTCTATATTATATGTATTTTTTTTAATATCTGCAAAAATTGGAGTCCCTCCTCTATAGACAACACAGTTGGCAGATGCTACGAATGTTAAAGGGGTTGTAATTACTTCATCTCCAGGTTTAATATTTAT
>Ga0209986_10001326_pt1 | contig 23726 bp, 20 predicted proteins | sample BlataG_FD_183168 | JGI IMG/M metagenome (GOLD analysis project Ga0209986, IMG submission 183168) | Deep subsurface microbial communities from Black Sea to uncover new lineages of life (NeLLi) - Black_00105 metaG (SPAdes) (version 2) | ecosystem: Environmental > Aquatic > Marine > Oceanic >... | reverse complement strand
TATTGAAGCATTGAACAATGTTTTGCCATCTTACTGCAGCATCCTGAACCCTATTGACGTCCTAGAAGAAGCCACGGCAGATAGGTTCAGGAAAGTTATGGAAATCTGCTTCAAAGATCCCAACAGTGACGGCTTCTTGATCATATACACCCCTCAAGGAGTAGCCGACCCAGTTGAAACCGCAAAGATAATTTTGGAACTTTCGAGACAAACCACAAAACCCATTCTTACCTCTCTAATGGGTGAGAATGGCTGCTGGAAGGCTAGAAGAATCCTTCGCAAGAACGGTATTCCAGCATTTACGACGCCCGAACAGGCAGTTTCCACTTTCATGTACATGTATAACTACACTAGAAACTTGGAGCTCCTGTACGAAACTCCCGAAGAATTATCTGTAGAGCAATCTATCCCGACGTTTCTCAAAGAAGTCTTAAGAAAAGCAGCTAAGGACGGAATGAGAGTCTTAAATCCATCTGAGTCCTTACAGTTCCTTGAAGCATACAAAATCCCGACAACAAAAACCCTAATCGCTAAAACCCCGAAAGAAGCTGTAGCAGCAGCTTCTGAACTGGGATACCCTGTCGTTCTCAAGTTGCTGTCGCCACAGATAACTCACAAATCCAAAGCGGAGGGAGTTGTTTTAAATGTACGATCGCCTGCAGAAGTTAAAGGCTTTTTCAAAGAGCTGGCTGAAAAAGTCAGAAAATACAAGCCTGAAGCAGAATTTCAAGGTGTTATCATCCAACCAATGATCCGAAATAAAAAGTGTGAGCTCTTAATCGGTTCTAAGAAAGATCCTTACTTCGGCTCGGTCATTGCATTTGGCACGGGAGGGATTGCCGCAGAGTTCTTAAGTGATGTAAACATAGGATTTCCACCGTTGAATCAGGTGCTTGCGAGACGACTTATGGAGAAGACCGCCATTTGCAAACTAATGAAGTCAAATCAATATCCTGTTAACACCAAACTTGAAGAAATCTTGGTGAAGTTTTCTCAACTTATAATAGACTTTCCCGAAATAAAAGAAATCGACATAAACCCAATCATAGTCAGTGAAAATGATGCTGTAGCTGTAGATGCTCGCATAATTGTAGAAACGGAGGAAAATCTCCAAAAGATTCAACCCCACGAACACCTAGTGATCACTCCCTACCCCAAAAAGTACATTACTCGACACAAGTTGAAGGATGGAACGTTTGTTGTTCTCCGCCCGATAAAGCCTGAAGACGAGACTTTCCTCTACGAACTGTTTCAGTCCTTCTCGGAAGAAACGATGCGATTTCGATTCTTTCAAGTGATCAAGGACATGCCCCACAAAACTCTAACAAGGTATTGTAACATAGATTATGACCGTGAAATCGCCATAGTAGCAGAGAAGAAAGAGGGCAAAAAAAGAAGAATGATCGGTGTCGCACGAATCGTCTTAGAGATAGGTCAAAAACGAGGTGAGTTCGCTGTTGTAGTGGGCGACGAGTGGCAAGGACTTGGGCTTGGATCGAAGTTGGTTGATTATATAATTGAGATCGGCAAGGACATGGGGCTGGAGACAATCGGCGGAGAAATTCTATCGAAAAACCTTAAGATGATTCGCTTGTGCACTAAAAAAGGTTTCAAGATGGAACGGGTTGACGAAGAAACCAAAAAAGCAACATTGAAACTATCCTAAATCTTTCCTGCTTTGTTTTTCGAGCTTGGCGAGTTTTCTCCACTTTTTCTGGTGGGCACAGTGTAAGATGGCTACTCGTTTGCCTCTCTCACTCTTTCTTTCGTCTTGCTATCCATCTTCATGCGCAGTTTTTGGAATATGTGTTTCTATATTGAAGAGTTTTGATTCACGAAAAATGAATTGTCATAATGGAAGAATTAAATTTGGTGAAAACGTAAATAAGTTCGTAAGGATCAACCAAGGCAGGGGAAATGGAGTGAAAATCGCGGTTTCTGGTAAGGGTGGCGTGGGCAAAACCTTGATCGCTGGAGGTCTAGCATACTCTTTCGCGAGCAAAGAGCTGAAAACAATAGCCATTGATGCTGATCCTTCGCCAAATCTCGCTTTAACATTAGGTTTGTCATTGAATGAAGCGCGCTTCATAGTGCCGATATCGGAAAACAAGGAGTTAATCGAATCTAAAACGAGCACTGGATATCCGGGCGTTTATCGTCTCTCATTTAGGGTGGAAGATATCATCCACGAATTTTCGGTAAAAACCCCTTTTGGCGTGAACTTGATTGTCATGGGAACTGTACGGTCTGTGGGTTCTGGTTGCACTTGTCCAGCAAATTCTGTTGTTCGTGCTTTGCTCCGTCATTTGGTGGTGGAACGAAACGAAGTGGTCATCATCGACATGGAGGCTGGTGTTGAACATTTGGGCAGAGGTACAGCACAATACGTGGACACAATGTTGGTTGTCGCAGATGCAAACATGAAATCCCTAGAAACTGCCAGACACATCCACAATCTAGCTACGAGCGCAGGTATAAAGCAGGTTTTGTTAGTTGGAAACAGGATAGGAAGCAAAATTCAAAAAGAGACCGTCAAAGACTTCGCAGAAAGAAACGGCTTGGCAATTCTTGACCTTGTGCCTTTCGACCAAAATGTAGTGGACGCTGAGATGCGTGGAGAAACCCCTCTTAAAAACATGGAATCGGCTGCTTTACGCGTTATACAAAATTTGAGTGAAAAACTTAGCAAAAAAGATAACAAATAGCTGTAAGGAGATTACTGACAGAGGAGATGAAGGATAACATGAAAACGCTTGTCACCATGGGTCGTGGTGGAACCGGAAAAACAAGCTTCGTTGCTTTGATGACTAAATACTTTATCGAAATTGGAGACACTCCCATGCTTTTGGTTGATGTCGACCCGGACCAAAACCTTGGGGAGATGGTTGGAATTGACTTAGAAGAGGTTGGAAAGAAGACCATTTCAGATTTGCTTGTGAAAACTTTCCTAAAAGAAGGCGGAACCACTGTTGGTGTGCCACCTACGGAGCGAATTGAAAGCAAAATATGGGAGAAAGGCTTGTACGAAGGCGACTATTTCGATTTCATGGCTGTAGGAACAAAATGGATTGAAGGATGCTACTGTCTGCCAGATGCAGCCTTGAAAGGAGCTCTAGGGTCTCTAACAAGAAACTACAGATATGTGCTTATCGATTCTCCAGCAGGCTTGGAACACCTAAACCGAAGAATCTCGACAAGGGTTGACGACATCTTCGATGTGATTGATCCTTCCAAAAAATCCTTTGACCACGTTAAACGTGCGTATCGTGTAGCCAAAGAAGTCAAGATAGAATTCAAAAATTTCCACCTAGTCGGTGGCTTCAGATTTCCAGAACATCTGGAGAACCAAGCTAAGAAGGCTACTCAACTGGAATATTTGGGAAAAATCGCTTACGATGAAAGAGTTGAGGAATACGTTCTTTCCGGAAAGTCTCTACTAGATTTACCTTCAGATTCTCCAGCTTACATCTCTGCTAAGAAAATAATGGAGAAAGCTGGTTATGCTAAAGGGGAGTCAGTGCTTCCAAGCTAGCGGATGATACTTTACGCCAAAGTTGTGCTAAGGGTAACTGAAAGCTATGTCTAGAAGAGATTTCTAGAAAAGCTTAAAATAATCTGCCGCTAACCTTACATCTTCAAAATCTTGGTAGTGTTGTAGTTGACTAGGAAAGGCGTAAACCTAAAAATTAAAGAATTGAAGACTAACGTGGCTCTCATCAAGGACCTTGAACTCGCAATTGGCCGGGTTATCGAAGAGAAATGGGATGAACCTATGGGGCCGACACCTTTTCCGGGAATAACAACTTTAAGAGAGTGGGACATGAAACTCCTTCAACGTTACAAGCCCTTTTATTTGCCCTTCTGTGATGTTTGCTGCCTCTGCACATTTGGCAAGTGCGATCTAACAGGAGATAAGCGGGGAGCTTGTGGACTGAATATGGCAGCTCAGCAGTCGCGTATAGTCCTCCTCGCCTGCTGCATCGGAGCTGCAACCCATACTGCACATGCTAGGCATCTGGTGGAACATTTAATAGAGAAATGCGGTGGAAACAGCCCCATTGATGTGGGAGGCTTGAACGTCGATGTGGAAGCTCCAGTGACTCGCTTGGTTTGCGGCATTAAACCTGAAACTCTCAGAGATTTAGAGGATGGCCTTGACTGGTGTGAGAGTGAGGTTACACATCTTCTCTCCGCCACTCATACGGGGCAAGAGGGAAGCAACGTAGACTTTGAGTCTAAAGTTCTTCATGCAGGGATGGTAGATCAAGTTGGCATGGAAATCGCGGATATGGCGCAGATTTCAGCGTATGGTTTTCCAAAGGGGGATCCCGAAGCTCCTCTAACTGAAATAGGTTGGGGAATAGCAGATGTCACCAAACCTGTGATCTTGGTAATCGGCCATAACGTGCCGTCCGCCGTGGGAATAATAGACTACTTAAAAGAAAAAGGAATGTACAACACGGTTGAGGTTGTGGGCATATGCTGCACAGCTATCGATATGACCCGGTACAGTTCTTCCATGGCTAAAATAGTGGGCCCCATATCTTGGCAATTACGTTTCATTAGGAGTGGATTACCTGATCTAATAGTAGTGGACGAACAGTGCATTCGAGCGGACTCGCTAGTCGAGGCCCAAAAAATTAAGGCACCAGTAATTGCCGCGAGCCCGAAAAACTGTCTAGGACTCGAGAACAGAACCGAAAGCCCCGCGAAGGAGATAATATCAGATCTGGTGGAAGGGAAGGTTCCTGGGGTGCTCATTCTGGACCCAGAAAAGGTTGGAGAAGTTGCAGTTGAAACTGTGATGGCTGTCGCCCCAAAACGAAACAAATTCAAGGTTATCCCGGAAATAGAGGAAATTATTAAGGCTGCCCAAGAATGCACGCAATGCAACGAATGTATGCGGGCCTGTCCAAACAACATGCCTATCCCTCAGGCGATGAAAGCAGCGGCTAAGGGGGACCTTAACCCGCTGGCTGAAATCCTCGAGAGTTGTGTCGGTTGCGCCCGTTGCGATAGCGCTTGCCCCAACGACTTCCCATTGCACAGCTTTATGGTGAAGGCGGGAGAGAAATCGTTGATACAGGAGAAGTTTAAGATACGAGTTGGACGGGGTGCAATCCAAGACGTAGAGATAAGGGAAGTTGGAGGACCCATAGTTCTCGGCGAGATTCCTGGAATAGTAGCTCTCGTAGGATGCGCCAATTATCCCCATGGCGGAAAGGAGGTTGCAGAGATCGCTGAGGAGTTCGCGAAACGTAGATACATCGTTGTCGCCACAGGATGCGCAGCAATGTCCATAGCCATGGTAAAGGATGAGGAGGGAAAAACCCTCTACGAGAAATATTCAGGTCGCTTCGAGGCTGGCGGCATCATAAATGTGGGTTCATGTGTCTCCAACCCTCATATAGCCGGAGCAGCCATCAAAATTGCAAGTATTTTCGCAAAGAGAAAACTGCGGGCTAACTACGAGGAGATCGCTGATTACGTCCTCAACCGAGTCGGAGCGGTGGGACTTGCTTGGGGCGCCATGTCCCAGAAAGCGGCCTCGATAGCCTCTGGTTTCTGGAGGCTTGGGGTGCCAGTAATTGTTGGGCCTCACGGATCTAAGTATCGGCGCATGCTGCTTGGCAGAAAGGATAGAGAGGAAGATTGGTATGTGTATGACGCCAGAACTGGCGACAAAGTCTATGCAGGTCCGACTCCTGAGCATCTCTTCACTGCGGCTGAAACTAAAGAGGAAGCCATGGTGCTTATAGCAAAGTTTTGTATGAGACCCAACGATACTACCAGAGGTCGCGCCATAAAATTAACCCATTACATTGACCTTCATAAACGCCTCTACGGCGTCGTACCTGACGACATACACCTCTTCGTCCGGAACAAGGCCGACATACCTATAACAATGAAGAACGAGATTCTCAAGATTCTAGAGGAAAAAGGATGGAAAGAGACGAGAATCCCAGACCCAACGCTTCTGCCTAGGCTTATCAGAGAAAGGAAAGGTGAATGACATGGGCGTTAAAGCAGAACCGTGGCAGAAGGCTGAGATAGCGGGTCCCAAGAAAGCCCTTCTTATTTTGAAGCCAGAGGTGGTTGTCGCAATGGTGAAGAGGGCGAAGCGTCCGATTCTTATCGTTGGACATTTAGCCGCTGAGGATTATTCAGGCGACGTTAAGATGATTGATTACGCAATCCGCATGAGCAAGACCACTGGAATCCCAGTGGTTGCCACAGCCCATACAATAAGCGAATTTATCAAGAGAGATTTTCACTCCGTAGCTTGTATGCATGCAATGGATATTGGTAACCGGCTTGTGGATCCGGAATGGAAGGGCTTGGATCGAAAGGGACCGTATGATCTCGCATTATTCATGGGGCTCCCATATTATATGGAATTTGTAATATTGGCTGGGCTAAAAAGCTTCGCAACAAACCTTAAGACCATAAGCCTAGACAGATTTTATGATCCCCACGCAACTTGGTCATTTCCGAACCTTTCTGTTCAGGATTGGAACAAAAGTTTTGAGATAATATTAAGCAAGTTAGGAGGAAAATGAAAAAATGTCTATGTTTAAAGATATACCAGTTGACGTAGGGGTAGTCTACGAAGGAGAAAGAATCCGGAGAAAACAAATGTACGTTGAACTCGGAGGCCCAAAAGTAGAAGCAAAATTCGAAGTTGTAAAAAGCAGGAGCATGGACGAAATCGAAGATGAAAAAATAACGGTTATCGGACCTGACCTCAAGGATTTTGAAACTGGGAGCAGACACCCTTTTGGAATATGGATTGAAGTCGCGGGGAAAGAAGTTGAAGAAGAACTTGAAGGCGTTATAGAAAGAAGAGTCCACGAATTCTGCAACTACATTGAGGGCTTCATGCACCTGAATCAGAGATACGATATATGGCTGAGGTTAGGAAAGAAATCCTTCGAAAGAGGATTGAATTCTTTCAAATTGATAGGCAAGGTCTTGCATAGGTTGTTCAAAAGCGATCTACCGTTTATCGAGAAAATACAAACAACATTCTATACCGACCCAGAAAAAGTTAAGGAAATGAAGAAAAAGGCAATGGAGATCTATGATGCTAGAGATGCTAGAGCCAGAGGATTAAAAGATGAGGACGTTGAAGAATTCTATGGGTGCAATCTATGCCAATCCTTTGCTCCAACCCACTCTTGCATCATCACACCTCAAAGGTACGCTAACTGCGGTGCCATCAGTTGGTTCGACGGCAGAGCTGCAGCTCGCGTGGATCCGAAAGGCCCAATTTTCAAGATTGAAAAAGGTGAATGCATCGACGCTTTTAAGGGTGAATGGTCAGGGGCTGATAAGTCTTTAAAAGAAAATACAATGGGAGAGATTACGCGAGTCCAGCTTTACACCTCACAACACAAGCCTGAGCAAGATTTGTATCCCCACACATCCTGCGGATGCTTCGAGGCCATAGCTTTTTACATCCCCGAAGTTGACGGTATAGGAATCGTTCACAGGGGTTTCAAGGAGAGAACCGTGAATGGGCTGCCTTTCTCAACCATGGCGGATGCAACTGCTGGAGGACGGCAAGTAGACGGTTTCCACGGCTTATCCATTGAATATATGAGGTCTCCAAAGTTTCTTCAGGTTGATGACGGTTGGAACCGCATAGTCTGGATGCCAACCAGCGTCAAGGAGCGCGTTAAAGACTTCATACCTAAGGATGTAGTTGACAAAATAGCTACAGAAAACGACGTAAGCACAGTTGATGACTTGAAGGGCCTTCTCGAAAAAACGATGCATCCGGTTGTCGAAAGATGGAAAGCCGTACCGGTTGAAGCTGCACCTGAAGGTGAAGAAGTCGAAGCCCCACCAGAAATACCAGTTTCTGAAATACCCATCGCCGCAGGTGGGTTTCAGATAATTCTTAAAGACGCAAAGATTCACGCCAAGAAAGTTATCATTCGAAGAATTGAGAAGCGTCCGGAGAAAATAATGAAGAAGTGAAAAACTTTGGAAGAAGAAAAGGAGAAGGAAAGAAAGGCTGCGGCCCGACTTGCTGAGCTTCTGGAGCTTCTAGGTTTAGCGGGTAAAGGAGAAATCGAACTCGAAGATGTTGAATTCCAGATTGGGGAGCTCATCTTGCAGCCATCAGCTTTAACCCCATCTGCACTGAAAGCTGTTACACCCCCCGCAGTGCTTGCACCGCTAAAGGTGAAGCCCACCAAAATTTTGGAAGCACCCTTCAAACCCTTTGTCCAAGAATATCCTGGACAGATTAGGGAAGTAACGTTTGGGGCTACTAAAAGTGAGGGAGGCAGTCGCGGCAAAACGATAGTAGTGGGAGGCGCAACCACCCCGTCACTCTACCTATTCGAGAAGACTCCTCCACACCCACCCGTAGTTACTGTAGACACATTCGATATGAAAGTGAGACTGCCTAAAGCTATAAGGACACATGTTGAGGAGGTATGGGAGGACACGGCTGCGTGGGCCAAGATGGCAGTTGACAAGTGGGGAGCGGAGATGCTCACGGTGCACCTGCTGAGTACAGACCCACTTATTAAGGATACATCACCAGCAGAGGCTGCGAAAACTGTTGAGGAGATACTGCAAGCAGTAGACGTCCCACTAATCATCGGAGGTTGTGGTGATCCAAAGAAGGATGCTCAAGTTTTCACCAAGGTTGCCGAAGTGGCTGAGGGCGAGAGGGTTTTACTCAGCTCTGTCACGTTGGACATGGACGAAGCTGGTGTCCTCGAAGGAGTGGCGAAAGCAGCTGGAAAACATGGACATTTAGTCTTGGCATTCACAGCCTTAGATTTGAATCGGGCTAAGGAGTTGAACAGGAAACTTTGCGAGTATTTGCCTGAAGGTAATATAATAATGGACCTAACAACGGCCGCGCTAGGTTACGGACTTGAATACTCTTTTACTATCCACGAGCGCGCTAGGATGGCGGCGTTAATGGGGGACTCAGAGCTTCAGTACCCAGTGCTAGCAGGCACAACGAACGCTTGGGCTGCAAGGGAGGCCTGGCTGAAGTTGGGTCCTGAGTGGGAGCCGAGAAGTCTCAGAGGACCCATATGGGAGACCATAACCGCGTTGACCCTGCTCTTAGCTGGGGTTGACGTATTCATGATGATGCACCCGGACGCCGTTAAGACCATAAAGAAACTCATAGGACAGTTTATGAGCAGAGGCAATGCTAACCCAGAAAAGATAGCTAACTGGGTTGATGCAAGAATACAAAGGAAGAATGGAGTATGAGCGAGAGAGAGATTAAGAAAGGCGTAAGAGCACTCAGCCCAATCGACGCGTATACGCTACTTCCTAGAACAAACTGCAAGGAATGTGGAGAGGCAAACTGCATGGCATTTGCAGCCAAGCTGGTCAACAGAGAAATCTCTTTAGAAGGTTGTCCCCCACTTCTAAAGAAGGAACACGAAAAGGAGTACAAGAAACTCAAAGAAATGCTGGCCCCGGTGATAAAGGAGATAGTAATCGGCACGGGAAAACACGCGGTTAAGATAGGAGGCAAACTTGTCATGTACCGCCATGAGTTCACCTACCACAACCCGGTGTCCCTCGCCTTCGAGGTGACCGACGACATGCCTCCGCGCCCTAGATTCTCCGGTGAAGAGGCTCTCCTAGACAGAGTGAAGAAAGTTGACAATTTCTTATACGAATACATTGGGAGAGAGCTTAAACTCGACATGATAGCTGTCAGATCAACATCGAATGACCCGACCACCTTCAGGTCAGCCGTGGGCACTGTTGCCGAAGCCACGGAAATGCCGCTGATTCTGTGCTCGTTAGACCCTAACGTTGTGGAGGCTGGACTGGTCGCGGCTTCAGGTAGAAGGCCGTTGATTTATGCGGCAACCAAGGAAAACTGGAAAGAGATGGCTGATTTGGCGTTGATGTACGATTGTCCTTTAACCATCTTTGCCCCGAACGACCTCAGTCTTCTCCGGTCCTTATCGAAGACTCTAATCCAGTATGGGGTCGAGGATTTGGTGCTGGACCCTGGAACGTTCTCTGATGAGGGGTTATCGGACACTGTCAATAATTTCACTATGGTGAGAAGGAATGCGTGTAAAGGCGGAGATGAACTGTTCGGCTTCCCCCTTATCGGGACGCCAATCACAGCTTGGTTCAGCGGAAAAGACTCAAAGGAGATGCTAGCGTGGAAGGAGGCATACGTAGCAGCCACGTTAATGACCAGATATGCCGACGTACTAATAATGCACAGTCTCGATGGATGGACTCAACTACCTCTTGTCATATGGAAGTTTAACATCTACACAGACCCTAGGAAGCCAGTTTCAGTTGATGCCGAGCTATATACGTTTGGAAAGCCTGATGAGATGTCGCCAGTGATGCTAACCACCAACTACGCCCTAACGTATTTCACAGTCGAGTCCGACCTTAAGAAATTTGGCGGGAACTACTATCTAATCGTAGCTGACACCGAAGGAATCAGTGTTGAAAGCGCCGTAGCCGGAAGGTATCTGACAGCAGAATCGATCGCAGAGGCGGTAAAGAAATCAGCGATAGCGGAGAAAATTAAGCACAACCACCTGATTATACCAGGTATGGCTGCTAGGTTAAGCGGGGCGACAGAGGACGAATTGAAGAACGTTGGTTTACCTGGTTGGCACGTTATGGTAGGTCCAAGGGATTCATCTGGAATAGCGAAGTTTCTGGACGAAAAGTGGCCCCCAAAAGAAGAAGAGTAATACTAGCAAGCTCTTCTCTCCTGCCGAGGATGTAGAGCGTTCATAAAAGTTATGCTGTGAATCACAAAAGAGAAAATATGGGGTGTACGGAAACATCTCCAGAAGTGTTGGTGATATGCATAACCCTGTACCATTTAAACCTACGTTTACTATTTCTTACAGAGAAGCAAGCCAAGGGAATATCGAAGACAACATGTGCTATTGCTATCTTAATCCAGGCGGTATCACAATTGCTGTCTGGGTTCGCTGAACTCCATTTAAGGACATAAACTTGTTTATAATCTCTCTAAGCGTATCCATGTTGGCAAATTCGGCACAGGCAATGACATCGAACTGACCGGTAACAGCATGGACCGTCTTCACTCCTTCAATCTTAAGCGCCGCTTCGGCAATCTCCCACACCATTCCAGGAATGGAATTGACCAGTATATACGCTTCCACCACAAACACCGTATCAAATATAGAATGACTTCTTTATTCTATTTTCCTATCGAACACGCGCTGGATGAAAAAGTGAAGGAGAGAGATATGTTCCTATCTGATGCCTTTTGGAACTAAGGCATTCAGGTTGCTGATGCAGGGTGCCGAACTTTTTTAGGGTTATCACTGAGCTGGGGTTACATGCGCGCGAAACTTAAATTCAATATTTCTTTAGTTCGAGGAGTCGTATAAGATTCTTAAGATAAAGATGCTCATTTTGAACCGAAAAGCCGCGTTCTTTCAATATGTTCTTCCAGTCCCTTTTTATATAATCGCTTGCCAGATCACATTCTAAACGAAATAAAACCTTGATGTAAAAAGGTTCTTTGGACAGATCAAATTCATTGTAATCCAATATGAAGAATTTTCCCCATTTCTTTAAGGCTTTACTAGCGTTTTCTATGATTTTAATTCGATCCTCTTGCTCAAATCCGTGTAGAGTGAATGAGATAAATACTTTATCAAATTCATCCTCAAAAGGAAGATCCTTCTCTATCCTTAACTCAATTAATTTTAGGTTATCATGATAATAAGATTTCTCCTGAAATTGTTTTTTCATCTCCTCACCTATCTCCAATCCAGTTACCTTGCCTTCTTCCAGATAATCGAGCATCAGAAGATCGTTTCTCCCTGTGCCAGCCCCCATATCTAGGATCATGTCGTTTGGTTGAATATTCATCTCGGATATCACGTCCTTCACAAAATTTTTATAAAATCCAACAGTGGCCAGGTCTAACAAGGTATCGTAATGTCTAGCCAAAAATCCCCTAATCTCAACGTAAGATTCAGCACCATATGGCAAACCTGCTTTTTTCAATACCTTTTTAAAAATTTTTATAGCGTAGGGAAGCAAAATTATCACTAATTCTTGACTAAAATTCATTCAACCTAACAATTCTTTTTCTCCTTATTTCCTTTTCTCATCTAAAATTGATAGGCTTGTTTTAGTCTTTCTGCGGTTAACTCAGATAGCATGCCAATTTGCTCTAAAGCCAAATAATGACTAATTGACTCATCGAAAAAGATTTGCGCTGATGCTGGAAACTCTGAGTCTTGCTCCGTCAAAACAATTGTCAGTGGTACTAAGGGAAGCGAATTTATCCTAACTGAATGATCTCCGTAACTAAAATTCACCTCAGAACCACCTAAAACCTTAGCAGACTTAACCAGCAGCTTAGACATGGATCCAAATACATTTTGGATCGAAGACTTAGCGCGCTCAACCGCAACGTTACAATATTGTCCTCCCTGCAACTGCTTGGAAGTAACGAGATTTGAAGTCTCAGGAGTCGGCTCGGCATCCGCGTAGGATGAAAGAATGCAATAGATGTACGGTAAAGTACGGTGTTTTTGCTCTAAAGCATAATTCGCTAAGTCATCGTATACTGATCCATCTTCAAGATATAAACTGAGTTTCAAAAATCTTAGCACAGGTTTATCTGAGAAACCGAGTCGCCCCTTCAAACTTCTAATCTTGGCTTTACACCTTTTCCAATTCCACAACTCTTCCATAACTTCGACTCCAACTGCTCTGAATTTCCTTTTTCCCTTAATGGTATATTTTTATTTCTTATAATTTCTGATGGTCTTTCACAATAGTTCTAGCGAGCTAGACTTATTTATGGAGCAATAATATTTACTACTGATCCACTATGGGAGACCGTATATCATTCAAAGGTTATAGCATTGTATCTTGCGGTATACTACACCGAGAGTTAAATTACTTAAGAAACATTGGCTTCCTAGATGCTGATAAGATCTTATATACAGCGCCAGGACTGCATGCCAATCGCGATGAACTCAAATCGCAACTTACAAAGCAATTAGAAAACGCCAAAGAAATACTCCCAAAATATTATAGTAGTTTATGGCAAAAACTGTCATCCAGATATAGACAAAATAAGTCAAGGAAAAGGAATCTCGAGGTTGGAAGCCGAGGATTGTATTGACATGCTCGCCGACCTTGAGAAAAGGAAGGAGATGAGTGGCGGGAAAATTGGAAGTGTTTTTTGGCTTTCTCCTGGATGGCTGGACTATGCTGGCAAAAACAGGTATGTTTGGGAACGAATTTACAAAGATTACCTGAAGTGGAACGATGCTGATGCAAACGTGAACTTTGGAATCTATAGGAAAGCAATCTTTCTAGATCCCAAACCCCTAAATGTTTATGGTGAATATACACCTAAAAATATTCTTGATTTCTCCAGTTGGACACGCCTTGTGGTGATCCGTCAAGAAGTTACTCTGGATCGCTTAAAGGGCCTCCTATCAAGGTGTGTTCTAAAAAGCAGAGTTAAAGCGTAAAAATCGCCAAAATTATGAGCGACTAGACAATCTGCCTAGAGCTTCGCCTTGTGGTTCTCGGAGAACATGCTAGGACTTGTAGCTTGGGAAGAGTTCTTTTGGGCCTGGAATGTAGATCGATTCAGAATATGTTTCCGCGAACATCACGTCCGCAAGAAGATCGATATACAGCGTGTTCTGTGCCACAGCGTTCGCTTCGTCTCGCTTCTTCATAGATAGAAGCGTGGCGTAGGCTCCTGAAAGCGAACCGTTTCCAATAGTGCGTATCTTCGCATTTGGAAACTCTGGGAAGATCCCAAGCTTTGTTGCACTCCCCAGATCGGTGTAAGCTCCAAAAGCTCCTGCTAGGTAAAAGTTCTTAACATCGTAAATAGACAGCTTGAATTTCCTCATCAGAACCAATATCCCACCGCAGGCGGCTCCTTTAGAGTCCATTATGTAATCCATGTCACGCTGCGTTATTACTATGTCTCGGCCGATCGCCGTCTTCTCGGCAGGAACTATGACATACTCCAGCCCATCGCTCCCACTTCTGACGAGCGGCGTTCGACCCTTGACGATTTTTCCCGCGAAGTCTAGGATGCCAACCGAAAACATCTCCGCCGCAGCGTCGATTATGCCTGAGCCGCAGATGCCCCTTGGAATTGTATTTCCAATAACCGTGTACTCCGCCCTGAAGGTTTTTGGGTCGATTTTAATATGTTCTATTCCACCGCGCATCGCCCGCATCCCGAATTTGACCCCTCCTCCCTCGAAGGCAGGGCCAGATGCGATGGAACAAGATACGAGCCAGTTCTTGCTCCCTAAAATAATTTCTCCGTTTGTTCCCATGTCAACCAGAAGAGATGTTTCATCAGAATTATACATGCCTGAGGCTACTACGTCACCAACGGCATCGCCTCCAAGAAATCGACTTACGTTCGGAAGACAGTAAACGTATGCCTCTGGGTTCACGTGAAGCCCCAATGTCTTCGCCTTTTTAATAATGGGTGCCCTTGGAACCTTGTCATTCGCATCCACATACCAGAGGTAATCTACGTCTATTCCCGCTGAGAGATGGTTCATAACTGTGTTTCCGCCCGCCGAAACGCTTGTGATTTCTTCATTCTTAATTCCAGCCCTTGATGTAAGCCTGTCCACGAGGTCATTTATGCTTTGGACGACCACCTGTTGGAGCTTCTGCAATCCATTCTTAGCTTTACGTGAAAAGGCAATCCTGGTGAGAAGTGTTTCGCCGTAAGTGATCTGCCTGTTCAGCCCCGAAGCTTTGCCTAATATCTCACCGTTCGTCAAGTCTACAACGAGCGCAACGATCGTTGTGGTTCCAACGTCGATGGCAAGACCGTAGTTTGAACTGGTTCTATCGCCTGGTTCGACGCTTATGATCTCTGGAGGAGCCTTCGTCGTGCTCAAGGTTGCGGTCATGGATTCTTTCATTAAAAGAAGCATGTTATAGATGTCTTCACTCACACTTGGCCTTGGACCTGAGTAACCATGAAGTCTAATAGAGCGGCGTTCATAATCCTTAGTAGGCAGTAGACTTACCAGATATTTTTTCGATGCAGGATCAATTTGATCGATAGCCATTTCTGTACTGATAAGTATCTTAGGGCCAGCAATTCGACTTTCGACCGGAATTGTAATTTCACAGTCGCTTTGGACGCGGATTTGACAGGCGAGACGGTACCCCTCAGATATCTCCTGAGGTGAGAGCCACTTTTCATACTTAGTGGATACATCAGAGACTTCACCTTTGTTAAGAATAACCTTACATGTTCCACACTCGCCTTCTCCGCCACATATGCTTCTAATTCTTATACCCGCCTTTCTGATTGCGTCGAGTAATATCGTGCCTTGTTCGACCTCGATTACCTTATCCATCGGATCGAAGATTATTTTCATGCGGTCACCCATTTCTCGAAACACCTGAAACACACGATTTTTAGGTCTTCACAATCGCTAAAGTTCAAGTTGTTATTTTCTTATGGTAGTACGCGTGACTCTTATACTTTATTTTTCGAACAGTTCACGTCAACTATTCAATTTGTAGATGATCTGTCTTTAAAGCAAGCTCACCCCAAATCATGGGGAAAAACAACTGGAAAAAGGAATCTTATTCAAGCTAATGTTTTCAGCATAAGATGTCCAAATAGAAAAGTTAATCTACATAATCGTTACCTCACTTTCCTTCCTGTTAAACAAGTGAAAGAAGATGCGGAGGAAACTCTATGGTTGAGGACAAAGAGTTTGAAAAGATCAGGTTTAAGAAGTTAAAGGAAATGCTTGGGCGTGGGGCTTCGCAGAAGAAAGAAAATTGCCCTCAGGAGCGGGGACAACCTGTTATCAGTAAACCTGTTAAAGTGAGAGATGGGACTTTCATGGAAGTTGTGCGGAAGAATCCCTTGGTGGTGGTTGACTGTTGGGCGTCGTGGTGTGGTCCATGTCGCATGGTTGGTCCGGTTGTAGAAGAGCTTGCACGGGACTATGCTGGAAAGATATTATTTGGAAAATTGAATGTGGATGAAAACAGAAGGACTGCTATGCAGTATCAGATAATGAGTATTCCAACATTGTTAGTGTTTAAGAACGGAAAACTTGTAGACAGAATAATCGGCGCCATGCCTAAACAGATGTTAGAGCCGAAAATAACACGTTATCTTAAGCCCCAATAACAATGATCGTAGAGATAAAAATCAACTATGACAAATGTACCAGATGCAAGGAATGCGTCAAAGCCTGCAGCTATGGGGTACTAGAATGGCTCGACGACTTGCCTGTTGTCGTAAATCCTAAAAGTTGTGCGCTTTGTCTGGAATGCGAGAAAAATTGCCCTGTTAACGCGATAACTCATGAGGAAAAATAAACAAAAGGCGTAAATTAGAGAATAAGAGCTTAAACATGGGATATGTATGTGTCTTCTAAAGGTTTACGTGGATGAAGGAAAATCAGGTAAGAAACTCGTTGCTGAAGAAATTGCCTTAGTTACTAAAGACAATGACAAAATTAAACTTAAAAATTTGGAGTTCGAGGAAATAAGTTTGGATAATGTTGAAATCGTTTCAATTGACACGTTAAATTCAGTTTTACTTCTCAAAGGCAAGGAGGGTTAAGGTTTGAAAATAATGGTATGCGGAAAAGGCGGTTCGGGAAAATCCGCGGTTTCAGTTCTTATGGCTAGGGCGTTACCTAAAAAGCGTAAAGTGTATTTGATAGACTCTGACGAATCCAATGTTTTGCTTCCCAAACTGCTCGGTGTCAAACCGCCAAAACCCATCGTTGAATATCTTGGAGGAAAAAAGAGCATATTCTCAAAAGGAGAAGTAAACATTGTGAATGCTCTGGCAAAGGCTGGCAAAGGGATTAAGCTGGACAACCTACCCACGGAATACGTTTCCGCATCGACGGAAGGAATCAGACTGGTAACCATAGGTAAAGTTAGAAATTTCGGTGAAGGCTGTGCGTGTCCACTAAACTTTCTAACAAAGACGTTGCTCAAGAATCTAGCATTAGATAAAGATGAAATAGTGTTGGTGGACACCGACGCCGGAATAGAGCATGTGGGAAGAGGAGTTGAAGAAGGCTGTGACGCTATACTGGCTGTGGTAGATCCAACGGCTGAAGCCTTAATGCTGGCAAAAATTCTCAAAGAAACATTTCAGAACCTCAACAAGGAATTCTGGCTGATATTGAACAAAGCCACACCTAAAATAATTGAGCTGGTCAAAGAAAAAGCAAAAGATATGAACCTTGAGATCAACGGAGTGATCAGGTTTGACGAGGAAATCTTTGAATCTTGCATGGATGGCAGGGTGTTACATGCAAAAGAGGCATCCGCTGATGTGGAAGGAATTTTGAAGAACATGGGTCTCATCTAAACCCTTTTGCAAAGTTAAAATTCAATAATAAACGGATTTGTCATGTTGCCTAAGTCAAAGCTAACTCAGGTGGCAAGGTCTCTCTTCGACGAAGAAGAAAAATAATTAGAATGATTGTTGAAATTGTTTCCATTGCAGAAAAACTAGGGTCAGGCAAGAATGTTGAGGAACTTGCGAAGGAGACAACCTTGGCCATGGAGGATTGGAAGGTCATGCCTGTTAGAGCGAAACATTATGACGGTATCGCTTTGGGAGAACAGACTGAACACGCCAGAGCAAACTCGCAATGAATCATAGATTTCTTGCTGCATCACGTGGAAACTTCAAAAATGATTTGGATTTATCTGTTACTTTACTGCTCTTTTCCCAAAGGGTATTTCTTCTCGCCAGCTGTTATGGGCACTTGAAGCCAGTTTTCTGGAGGGATAAAGGGGCAAGTGTAGGCTTCACTGTAGGCACACCATGGATTGTACGCTTTGTTGCAATCGAGAATCCATTTCCCATCCGGGGTGAGATCTCTCTCGGGTTCCAAATCGAGATACCGACCTGCACCATATGTTTCCTCACCTGAGGTTGTATCCCTGAAAGGAACCCACAGTCTTTTCTCATCAGCGTTGCTCTTATAGGCTTGAAGCACACACTGCTTCTCATCAACTTTAAATCTAAATTCTCCCAAACAAATGAATCCTTGTATCCCACCTTTTGTAGTGGCTATTTCTACTCTCTTCTTCTCCTTATGCTCATGAAGCACCAATTCAAAACGTAGGTCCGGATCTGGAGGATAATAGCTAAGACCCGCGCTTATAAGGCCCCTGCGTTCTTCGCGAGGTACAGGTGATCGTGGGTCTAATATAAAAAATCTATTCTTCTCTTCACGTTGTCTTTCAAGACGCGATTTCCACTTGGAGATATTCAAGCCAAATTCATCCAATACTTTACTTGGTTACTTCCAAAATTTTAACGTATCGTCTTCTTGAACTCTATCATGTTGCATGTAAATAGCACATGCAGTGACGGAAAGCTTACTTAAGTTATAGTGTTGAAAATCTATAGAGTCCGTCAAGAACGGTTTGCGGAGAGCCCGCAACCAGTAACTATATCATTACAAACAAAACTCCGGCCACAAATATAGCTACATTGAAAGACAACTCTAACAAGCGTTCAAAGCCTGCTTTCAATTACCCGAAAGTCGAAAATTTCAAGCTCCGGAAGCTTTCCTTTCAGAGCTTTCTATCCGCATGTGGGGCAAGAGCCGCTGGAGCTTGTAGTACCGCCAACAAATTCGTTTTTGCTATAGAGTTTTTCCCAGCAGTCTGAACAAACCTTAACGTAGCCCAACTCTTTATGGTTAGCTCCAAGTAAGGTTAAATCCTTTCCGTTCTTGCCGCAAATATCACATTTTCCCATAGTGAATCTCCACCTGTCTGAAAAGATGAGAAAGATAGGTTTTAAGCTTTTCTCTTGTAGTTGCAACGTGCACAAATAAAGGCAGGTTGTCACTTTGATCAGTGAAGACATGAATCCCAAGAGGGCTATCAGCCTATGTTTTTTAGGTGGAGGAATGTTAGGCGCCATCTGTACATACTCTTCTTCCATCTAAGACGTAGTATTGCCCCTCGACACAGTCTATACATACAGGCTCTACTACACAAATCCTTGCGTGGAAAAACTGCGAAAAGCTGTAGCTAACGTTAAACCGCATTTTGTTATGTTTTCAACTTGGCCTGTTGGTCTGTTTCTTACGATTTTTATGCAGTCGCCTACTATGCAGCTTAAGACGCACGCTCCGCAATATATGCAAATCTCTAGAGTTATTCCAACTTCTCCAGCCCTCCAAAACGAAACAAGAAAAACGGCAAAACTCCACACAATTTATTGGTTTGACCGTGCACGTGTAGGATGTTTAGGCAAGAAAAAAATGTTACATTAGAGTTGCTGTCGAATTCTAAACACGCAAGAGTTTTTAAATCGCAGGCTAAATAACCTCATAGCACCTTCAAATCGCAAAAAGGGATTGCAACGATAAAATGCCTGAAATTAAGTCCTGTGACATAGGTAGCTTGCCTTTTTCTGGGAACCTTACAAAGTTTTTGGACGGAGCATCGAAGTTTGGATTATCTTGTAGCGATGATGCAGGCAGCTATTTTCGTTCGAAAGTTATCAGAAGCTTTGTTGATAAGGCTCGAACAGGCATCAATGTTCCTTACTACCCTCAGTTCAGAGACATGAACTGTATGTTTTTGGAGCTTATTGATGGTGTTGAGAAGCTCGAGAAGGGATACGTACAGTTTAAAGATATGTCTCTGAAAGAGAGAGGAAAATCTATACCAGAGGTGAAGGTTATCAAAGAAAATTCCAGAGAGATTTCTGAAGTTCTTGGTCACCCGTTTGAGCTCGGAGTTTGCGTTACAGGACCGTACACGTTGTCTTCTCAATTTGCTCTCAGAGACACGGATCTGTTTATGAGGCTTGGCCGCTTAATTTCTCAACTTGTCGAAAACACTATTTTCAACGAAAAACATGGAAGAGTAAGTATGATTTCCGTGGATGAGCCTATTTTGGGATTTCTGAATGACCCATTAATAGATCCTGATTGTGAGGGAAGAGAAAACCTGAGAAAAGCTTGGGAACTCATCACCCGCGTTAGCAAGGCGAATTCCAATTCTGCGCACACATGTATACACCTCCACAGCACTGCTGACCGCTTGTTCTGGGAAGTGAAATCGCTTGACGTTATAGAATGTGAAATGAACAACTTCCTTTACCGAAGCAAAGAAACAAAAAAGCTCTTAGAGACTCATGACAAGTTCCTGAAGGCAACTGTATGCACAACAGACTTTGACGGATTAATAAGAGAAAAAGCAACCGCAGCACATCAGCAAGAAGCAGACATCAGCCGGGAAATCAAGGAAAACTGGAAAAAAATCTTGAACGGAGAACTGAATGCCACGGTTTTTCTTGAAGACACGGCCTTGATAAGAAAGCGTATACTAGATATCGTCAACCGATACGGACCAGAAAGAGTCCCGTACGCAAGTCCAGAATGTGGACTGAAAGGATACCCAACCTACGAATGTGCACTCGAATGTTTAAGACGAGTTGCACTTGCCACCCAAAGTGCATACGCCTAGATAAGATCGAGCGCATAAAAGGCCAAAAAGCAGGTTCTTCACAGCTGAGATAAAAGTTGAATCCTTACGTAACTTTATACAAGGGGGGTAGTAAACAGCACAGAGACCACCTTCCGCTAAGCCAAATCCTCCACTGTCTCACGCTGCAATACTGTTTGAAACAATTCTCAGCTTTCCAAAAGAACCCACATACCCCATTAGTGTGATCAATCAAGTCTTTCTCAGTGCTCTTTCAACTTCTTCTCTTATTATGAAGCCTCCAATGTTAAGTATCGGCTCTTTCATTTCCGGGTCTACCCTCATTGTCGCAGTGCACGGATAGCTGTGATGAGCCTTTGCCACTGCATCATATAGAAATCCCTTTCTCGTTCTAACCCCAATCAATTTTTTCGCTACATACCACGTAGACCCGCATGGAGCACTTCTTCTAACAATCGCAGAGTCTATAATCTCGTACCCGTCCCTTCTTGCAGTAGAAATCTCCAGTGAGGGCCTTCCAACTTTCAATTCAGTTACAAACCTCGAGATCAACGGCTTCTTTTCTGCTGTTTTCAGCGAGCAGAAAGGTTTTGGGAAAGCATGTTCTAATCCCAGTTCTTGACATATTTGTACCACCTGCTTTCTCAGGCCTGAAGGAACTTCAACGAAGTCTTCTATCGGCACAATCAGCCCTCTTATCCCAACCTTTTGCAGATGACTCGGCAATTCTAACAGCAGGTCTTTGTGCAGCCCTGACGCCACGCAAATATCTGCTTTCGAAATCTTCTTAGGCATGTACTTTTCCGGAGTGCCTATAAAGGCTGGCAGTTTAAACGGGTCTGGCAACTGTATCGCAGCCCGAATGCAATGAACATGACTGTACACGCCATATTTACAGAAGTCACAGTAGAGATCACAGGACTTGCAGAAACTCGGGTCATTTATCAAATTCCTTATCACCCGCTCCGCATACTCACCACTGTAAACAAACACCAACGTCAACGCTTCTCCACTACGAGCTCGCTTCAAACCCTAACACTCCAAGAACCTAGACAACGACTCTTATAAAAACGTGAAAATTGGAAACGACCGCGATCGCGAATTTCCTGAACTTCTGGGTGTTCTCCCGACCTCTCCAGCCCTCCAAAACAAGGCATTCGTTGGACACGCCTCTACGCAAAGCTTGCATTCCACTCCTTGACAGGTCCGCTTGTTAACGGTTATGCTTCCTTCAGCAAAGAACTCTTCTACGCCTAATGATATGAGAGGTTCCTCTCTCTGCTTCTTCTTCTGTATCTCTGTTGTTTCCTCCAACATCTGAAAAATGTCGAGACTGGAGAATTGCTCACCTTTTTCAGACATCTACATTCATCTTTCACTAGGTACTAGATTGAAGCACGTATAAACAAATGTGAATCACAACTACTAATTCCGGATATAAGGAAATGCTGTGTTCTAGGCTGTTCCGCTCATCTCGATGATCTTAGGTACAACCCATTCGAAGCCAATAGCCATCATGTGAATCCCAGCAGCACTAGTCGTCTTGCGAATTTCACGAACCAGTTCGCCAAAGATCTCAACATTCTCCTCCCGAAACGCCTCCTTACTCTTCTCCCTCGCTCTGCGCAGACGCTGCTCCACATCCTCCGGCACCTTAATCCCAGGCACAAACTTGATCATCCAATTCATCATACCCTTCGACTTAAAGGGCGCAACACCAATCAAAACAGGCGTCTTAAGATATTCAACCGCATCCAAAAACCGCTTAGCCTGCTCCACACTGTAAACACATTGCGTCTGAATAAAATCAACTCCAAGCTTCACTTTTCTCTCAATCTTCAAAATCTCAGCTTCCAATGGATCAGCATTCGGCGCACCCGCAATACCAATGTTAAATTTCGGCGGATCCTCAATCTTATTGCCCTTCAAATCCACGCCTTCATCTATCACCTTACGCATCATATACGTAAAAGTCGCAGAATCCAAATCGAAAACAGGCCTGGCTTCAGGCGTGTCCCCAACCGTAGTGTGATCACCAGTCAAAACCAAAATGTTCTTTATCCCCAAAGCACCAGCCCCCAAAACATCGGAAAGCAAAGCTAAACGATTCCGGTCCCGAGTTGTCATTTGATAAACAGCCTCTAAACCCACCTCCCTCTGAATCATATAACACGGAACAAGAGCATTCATGTACCCAAAGGACGTAGGGTTGTCAGTAACGTTAGCAGCCACAACATGACCCTTTAAAGTCCTGGCCCCTTCAAGAACCTCATGAAGATTCGTCGTCTTGACCGGCTCAAGCTCACCCGTAAAAACAAACTTGCCCTCACCAATCTGCTTCATCAGCTCACTGTATGCTTCCCTCTTAAACGCGCCACCAACTATCTCTTCCTCTCTGGCTTCTTCCTTTTTCTCCACTATCACTTCGCCGGGCAGTTCCCGTGGATGCTCCGAAATTCTATAGTCTCTGGGAATCCTGAACTTCTTGAACAAGTCAAGTCTGTTCCTTTCTTTCAGGCGGTTGTAGATGAGAATCCACGCACAATCGTTTTTCCATCCGCCAACCTCACACTTCCCGCTTGCTTGTCCCCCACAAGGCCCATTAAGGAGACTTTTGGCACATCTGGTTATTGGGCATATGCCTCCAGTTTCAAACAAGATGCAATCTCCACATGCCCGACACATCTCATAAAACTTACCCTCCTTCGTATCATGCATTCCCATAAACATTGTATCGTTTGCTGGAATAATCACCTTATTTGGGAACAGGTCCGCGAGGGTCTGAACGCCAACTCCACATGCTAAGCTGACCACAGCATCATAATCCTCGATCACCGGATGCAGTGAGGACAAGGCTATCTCCCTATCACATTGACGCAAAATCGAAATGGCCTTAGTTTTGGAGCCGTTTCCGCCCGCAAGTTTTCTGTGCATTCCAAGCAAGGTCTTCAAAATCTCAGCTTGTTTCTCGCCACCAACCTGTACTATAGCCGCGCATCCATCGCAACCAACAATCAGCAGGTCCTTGAAGTTTCCAGTCATCTCAAAAATCTTTTCCAACGGCTTCTGCCGTACTATAATCACGCTAGACATCCTCCTTAAAGAAGTTCATATGAGACTGAATCATGGATATAAAAATTCCCATAGAAGACGTTGAAAGCTTCATGGTTTCACCTCAACCTCCTTTCTCAGAGGATTAGGCCCGAGCTTTTGAAGCTGCTTCGTGAAGACGTGCATGA
>Ga0209986_10001325_pt1 | contig 23730 bp, 17 predicted proteins | sample BlataG_FD_183168 | JGI IMG/M metagenome (GOLD analysis project Ga0209986, IMG submission 183168) | Deep subsurface microbial communities from Black Sea to uncover new lineages of life (NeLLi) - Black_00105 metaG (SPAdes) (version 2) | ecosystem: Environmental > Aquatic > Marine > Oceanic >... | reverse complement strand
GTCTCAAAGCGCAGCAACCGGGCTGACAGAGTCAAGGTTGCAGAACTGTACCCAGCAAACCAACTTGCACTTTCACCGCATGCTCCACCTTTCGCATGTCGGTGTGTGTCAATCTGCCCATTTGGTTGACTAAGCGCTGTTTACTCACTGTGGTAAGTTGATCGGCCATGGCCTTGCTTTGCTTATCGTTGAGCATCACAACAGCCTCGCATGGATAAACGCGACCCACCTTGGATGTCAAAGGCACAACTTGCATGCGGTTGAGATACTTGTTAGCCGCATCGTTGCTAATGATGACCGCCGGTCGCTTCTTCCTTATCTCCCCACCTACCGATGGCTCAAAATCCACCCACCATACCTCACCGCGCTTCATCGCTAACGTCTCCAACTGTGGCTTCTGCCCATTCCAACGCTTCCACTTCACGCTCTTCGTCCTGGGCCATCTGCTTGTATGCGGCTTCCAATTCATGATAGATCACATGTGGGCGCACCAAGTCCTCGATGAAACGGCTAATACGGCGGCGGCCTATGACCGCATGTAGTCCTTTATAGACTTGCTCATCAATGGTAATGGTCAATTTCTTTTGCATCACGCACCTCCTCGCGAGTATGCACGTATACTATACGTATCATAGTGCTCGTCAAGGACCCTGTCGAGCGGCACAAGGTGCAAGTGTCGATTCTTCTATACGTGTTTTGACGTTAAACTCCCTGAAATTCGGGTACACCCCGCTGCGGGGAGAATCGAAGCCAACTTGGTACTAAGGAGGACATGGAGGCAACTCTCTCTTCCGAAGCTACGGAAATCGTCCACTCTTGCCAACCACCCTTCTCACTCATTGATCATCACGGTATAATCACGAAACTATGGCTGTTGTCAACAAGATCGGAAAAGTGATGAAGCGAAATCACGCCCTGGTGACCTTCGACCAGGAGCGAATCATGCGGGCGATTCGCCGTGCGGCAGACTCAATCGGCGGATTTGAGCAGGACTACTTGCAAGGGGTGAACGACCGCATCTTCACCGCTGGAGGAACCGATGAAGGCATTGCCGAATTTCTCTCCGATCTGATCGTCGTGTGCCTAAATGCCGAGCCCCGCCACCTCGTCTCCAACTTTCCCCCGACAGTAGAAGAGATCCAAGATGCTGTCCTTCATGTCCTCTCGAGCACTGGCTTCAGCGTAACTGCAGACGCCTATGCCTGCTTTCGCTGGGGGCACCACTGGGTGCGGGAGAAAGCAATTACCGAGGGGCAGTTTGTGAGAAACGGTTACCCTCCTTCCCATATGGAAAGGCTCCTCGCGTGGAACCACGCGCAAGGCTGCGATACTGTAGAGGGGTTGAACGAGATCGTCCGTAGCGGAAGGCTCAAGTCGCTAATCGATGCCGCTTTAGCCAACTATGAGTCTTCGCTAGATGAGGCAGCAAGAAAGGTGATCACACGGATTGAAGCTGGCGATGAAATCCAGATGATCTGGATCAGTGGACCCTCCTGCTCGGGAAAAACGACATCCACAGTCAAGTTAACCGAACGCCTGAGAAAACATGGACTGCACTTTCTCATGCTCAATCTCGATGATTACTTCTGGCCGCTGATCGAGCATCCGACCGATTGGATCAACGACCGCAACTATGAGACCCCAGAGGCACTCGACATCCAGCTTCTGAATAGTCAGCTGCGGGCGCTTCTCGCCGGCGACACTGTAGAGAAACCCTCATACTCCTTTAAGATGGGTCGACGAATTGGTACAAAGCCGGTCCATCGCAAGCCCGATCAGATCCTCCTCCTTGACTGCCTGCATGGCTTCTATCCGCCGATGACTGAGGGAATCGATCCCTCCTCGATCTTCCGCCTGTACATCGAGGCGATGAACCCGCTGTACGAAATCGAGGTTATGGAACCGCTTTATGACACGGCGTGGACGGGGCGCCACCTCACGCGGTTCGAGGACGTGCGGCTCCTGCGCCGGATGCTACGCGATACAAAACACCGCAACCATGCAGCGTTATCGACCCTTCTTCACTGGCACTACGTGCGCGCGGGTGAGCTATTCAGCATTATTCCCTTAAAAGGACTGGCCGATCACATCTTAAACGGAGGGATGCCCTTCGACCTTCCCGCATTGAAGCCATTCTTCTCCGGCAAGGGGAGCATATGGCCACAACAGGACAACCTCGAACAATACTCCTCCTTCCTCGATGCGCGCATTCGCTACCAACGCATCGAACGCCTCCTTCACTCAATTGAGGGACTGACCCTCTCTCAAGTTGATGATCTCAAACTGATTCCGGGTGATGCTATAATCCGCGAGTTCATCGGGAAAAGCACCGTCAAAATCCCGCACAACGAATGAGTTGGTGTAACATTGCCTCCTATTGCGATGAAGCGACCTTCCGTTTACCCTAGAGACGGAAGTGGAGAAAGGCGATGCCAGCGAACCTGACACCAGAATTCCTAAAGGCGCGTGAGCAGTTCCGCGTAGCTCAAACCCCGCAGGAGAAACTCGCCGCCCTGGAAGAGATGCTCACCACTATCCCCAAACACAAGGGGACAGACAAGATGCAGGCCGACATTAAGCGGCGCATCGCCAAACTACGCGACTCCCGTCTGCCCAAAAAACATGGAAAGAGCACAGCATTTGACCATATCGCCAGGGAAGGGGCAGGGCAGGTCGTGCTCATCGGCCCACCGAACAGCGGTAAGTCAAGCCTGTTAGCGGCCCTCACCAACGCTCACCCCGAAATCGCCAACTATCCATATTCGACCATCCTCCCTGTCATAGGAATGATGAACTTCGAGGATGTACCCATCCAACTCATAGACCTTCCCCCGATCACACCGGAGTACACTGAACCCTGGGTGTATAACCTGATTCGTCAGAGCGATCTTGCTCTTTTTCTCCTCGACGGAAGCGCCCCTGGAAATCTCACCTCCGTAGTAGAAGAGATCCTCTCTCTCTTGGAGGAGCGTCATATCAAACTTGCGGAAAGTACTTCGGAAGAGGAGGAAACACGGGTGAAAGTGGTCCCCTGTCGAATAGTTCTCACCAAGGGTGAGCTCGCCGATCACCGCACAACGACCGAGGAATTGGCTTTGATCTTCCCTGTCCTCTCCACCTCCGCGACGACAGGGGCGGGGCTGGATGCCCTAAGACAAGAGGTATTCACTACTCTTGGGATTGTCCGTATCTACACCAAGCTCCCGGGAAAGCCGCCTGACCTGACCGAGCCCTACACCCTGCCTGTCGGGAGTACCGTCCTTGACGCGGTTAAAGCAGTGCATCGCGAGTTTGTCGATAAGCTAAAGTACGTACGCATATGGGGATCGGGAAAGTTCGATGGGCAACAGGTCCCCTCCGATCACGAATTGCAGGACAAGGACATCATCGAGATCCACCTTAGTTAGATCCGAGCTGGATTAAGGTCTATCTCTACTCTTGACAGTTCCTTCCGCACGGCGATACAGGCGGCACGCACCACCTCGGCACTTTCTCCCTTAACCAGCAGGACCTCGCACCCGCGGCGGGTGGGATAGGAAGCGGGACCGAGAACTTCTACCTCAAAGTGACTCAATATCGTGGAAAGCCGTTTGCGATCTCTGCGGCGCTGTACACCGCCTCTACCGGTGAGGATCAAGCGCGCCAGATGGGAGAAGGGCGGATAGAAAAGTTCCCTCCTCTCAGTGATCTCTTGCTCATAGAAGCGGTCATAGTCCCCACTCGCTACGGCGCAGATAGCAAAGTGATCAGGATAATGTGTCTGAACAATCACCTCCCCTTTAGCAAGCCTTCCAGCAAGACCGGTGAGGTACTGGTAGGTTCGCTCGGCAGCACGGAAGTCAGGCAATGCCAGCAGTGCATCTATTCCGATTGCTCCTACGAGCCCAAGACGAGGAATTATCGGTCCCTTAGCGATCATCGGCGTTGAGACCAAGATATCAGCGCCTTCGGCCAACACCTGTTGAACGTCCCGCTCCTGGGGATGGGCCCTCAAGGTATCCATATCGATACGAGCGACGCGTGCCCGGGAAAAGCGGTTCTTCACCTCCTCTTCCAGGCGCTGACTCCCCACACCAACAAAGCGTAACGCCCGCGATCCGCAGTGCGGACAGACCATCCGTGTGTATACCTTCCCGCAGAGGCGACAGACAAGCTGCGCCCTCTTTACATGGTAGGTCAGGTTTACGCCACAGTGCTCACAGCGGAGCGGACGGCCACAACCCTTGCACAAAGTCGCCTGGAAGTATCCGCGCCGGTTAACCCCCAAGAGTATTCGCTTACCCGCGGCAAGCGTCCGATCGATCGCGGTAATGAGAGGCTCACTTAGGATTCCCTTCTCCCCTCTCATATCCACCACTCGTACCGCGTACCACCTGCCAGACTCCTCGGGACGGACGAGCTTTAGTTCTCCACTGCATGCTGCATGGAAGGCCTCAAGCGATGGCGCAAACGATCCCAAGACGACAAAACCTCCTTTTCCCCGTTCGAGTGCCAAGAAACGCGCGTGATAGTAAGGAAGCATCTCGTCCTGCTTGTAGGCGCGATCCTGCTCCTCGTCGACGATCACAAGGCCCACATTGGTTAAAGGCACAAAGAGCGCGGAGCGAGTGCCGACAATCAGACGGGTCTTTCCTTGCCGCGCGCGCTCCCAAACACTGCCCCGTTCCCCTTCAGGAAGGCCACTATGATAGAGTTCAACCATGCTTCCTAACCGTTCATGCAAATACGTGTGAAGCTGTCGGGCGAGAAGGATCTCCGGTGCAAGGACAAGGGCGTTTTTCGAGGCTATGAGGGTCGCCTCGATCAGCCCGAGATAGGCCTCCCACCTATTGCGGGAGAAAAGTAGAACCTGGCCCCCGTGAGGAAGTTGTTCAATCACCTCGGCAATTAAGGACGGTCGTTCCAATTGTTCCTCCCGTGGAACAAAGCAAGGCTCCTCAACCTCCCGTATCAACCCTTTTTGCACTAGACGATGAAACGGACCACGCACCTCACCCAGCTCTTCCCGCAACTGCCTCTCTGAGCAGGGGACAGAAGAGGACAGGAGGAAGCGAAGAACAGCGGCCTGACGGGGTGCCCGTCGGGAGAGTAACTCCAGCTGTGAGATTAACTCCCCCATCTCCCTCGCCAATACGAAGAACCTCTCCTTTCGCGCACTTACCCGTCGAGGAAGCACCCGGTTCACCACCAGGCCAACTGGAGCTAGGTAGTGTTCAGCGATGTGAGCGCAGAAAAAGAGCGCCTCTGGAGAGAACGACGGCCCTTTTGAGATCTCCAAAACCGGTTCTAGCGAGCCGGGGTGCTCGCTCTCTGTCACTAATGCGGCAACGATTCCCCACCGCTCGGTCTCCCGGAAGCAGACCCTCACTCGCTGTCCCAGCGCGATCTCTTTCTCCAGTTCCTTTGGTATGAGAAAGTCGAAGGTCTGATCAATCGGAAGTGGAAGGAGGATCCGTGCGATCAACATGCCTCCCGATCCAAGTAGTCAAGCGCACCGCGCACGCACATCGCAAGTTCAAAATAAAGCTCTTCCGCCAGTAGCTTGAACTGGGGAGCGCTTAGAATCTCTCGCACGACCTCCTCATCCGACAGTTCCCTGCGAAGCTTGCGAATCCTTTCCACCCACTCACGCAGCGCATGATCGTACTGCTCAAGTACACTGATCGCATTCCTGACCTCACCAAAGTGTGCGAAGTATAGGCGATTCGGCTTGTAGTTTTTCAGGCGGCGGATGGTTGCGCGGCTCTGCTCCAGATCGAAGCTCGGGGGAACGGTTGCGGGAACGCGCATTCCGCCTCGATAGATCCCCACCGCATCGCCGCAAAAGAGCGCACGGCGCGACCGCTCAAAGAAACATAAATGATGCAGCGCATGGCCAGGAGCGTCGATCACTTCGATGATGATCCCTTCCCCAAGATCAAAACGGTCGCCGTGTTTGAGCACCGTGATCCTTTCAGAGGGCAGCGGGAACATCTCACCGTAGAGGTCGGCCAGCGGCCCAGTCGAGGCGCGTACGCTCTCGTTGATCCGCGACGGATTAATCAGGTGCTTCACTCCCCGTTCGTGTACCCCGACCATTGCTTGGGGATAGGCTTGAGCTAACAGTGCGGCACCTCCAGCGTGATCTGGATGAACATGGGTTAAGAATATGAAGTCAGGGGCATGGGGCCCTAGTCGCTCTGTGATTCGTGCAACAGCGTGTGAGGTCCCCGTGTCGATCAGGGCGTGCCTCTCTCCGTAAATGTGATAGGCAGCGCCTATCCCGGCAAGGCCGAACTGGAGTGTATCGATCATCTCGATCGGTGGAGACAAAGAGACCGGCATCGGCTCACCTCTAGCAGAGATTCTACAGGAGCCCCAACTCGATGGTAACAAGGAGGGCGACACTCCCGATAACACATGTAACAAGGGCAATGGGCGACCCATTTCTGAGCCATCCCTTGAACGTCAGCCGCTCCCCCATGCTATCCGATAGTGAAACGACAAGCACGTTTGCCGCCGCTCCGATCGGTGTCAGGTTGCCACCAAATCCAACCCCGAGGGCGAGGGCCCACCACAGCGGCGCAACAGAAATCCCCTGGGAAACAAGGCCCTTCAAGATAGGTAACATGGCAATGGTAAAGGGGACGTTGCTGATCATCCCCGAGGCGAGGGCACCACCCCAGAGGATAACAAGGGCGGCAAGAAGCGTCCCGTGTTGAGCAAGCACAACGATTCCTTTCCTAACCAGATCAAGGATCCCTCCTGCCTCCAGCCCACCGACGATGATGAATAGCGAGATGAAGAAGAGGAGAACGTCCCAAGAGACGTCCTTGAGGATTTGATCCAGCCTCGGTCGTACCCACAGAAGGCCGACACAGGCGCCGGCAAGAGCGACCAATCCCGGGTCAAGCCCGATTCTTTCGTGAATGAAGAAGAGAATGATGGTAAACCCCAGAGTCTCCAACATCCGTCTTGTGGTAAGTGGGTCAATGATTGCCCGCTTTTCATCCATCTCCATGAGATGAGCAATGTTTGTCGACTTGCGGGCAAGACTTTGACGGAATATCAAGAGTAGTAGTCCCTGCGCGACTAGCCAGGCAACAAGAACTATCGGCGCTAAGTGTATTAAGAAATCGGTGAAGCTGAACCCAGCTGCTGAGCCAATCAGGATGTTCGGCGGATCTCCGATCAGTGTAGCCACCCCACCGATGTTGGATAGTAGGACTTCATTCATGAGAAACGGGAGTACGGGAATCCCTAGGATGTCCGCTATGGAAACCGTAACCGGGACCATGATGATGATTGTAGTGACGTTATCGAGAACCATCGAGACGAGGCTTGTAACCAATCCCAGATACACCATGAGAAGCCACGGTCTTCCCCGAGCCAGTTTGGCTGCCCTGATCGCGAGGTACTGGAAGAAACCGGTCTCCTTGAACGTCCCCACCACGATCATCATCCCAAAAAGTAGGGAGATGGTGTTAAAGTCGATCGCCTCCACCGCCTGGTGGACATCGTAGAAGGAGAACCAGCTTCCGACGGCGATCATAAATACGGCGCCGGATAGAGCGACGATCGTCCGGTGGATCCTCTCCGAGAGGATCCCCACATACGTGATGACAAATATCGCCAACGATAACCAGAAAGGCCAGACCGATAAGTCACCCATTCAGCCAATCCTAAACCAAGCAACCAGCAGGTGCAACAGGGACTTTCAGATCCAAAGCAATCGGATACCCCTCACCGAAGGAATCGGCGATGTATGATGTATGAGGAATGGTTAACCGCATCGTGACGGAAATACAGTTGGGTAAAAGAGTGGCGGGCCCTGAGAGGCTAGGGCCCGCCTACGGAGGCCGCAAGGAGGTGTGATGTGAAAAACTCTCTTATCCTTTCTGTTCTCTTATGTTAACCGTCTCCCAAGGGGGTGAAATAAATTCTGGTTTCCTGCCGGCCGATGAGGACAGGAAACGTTGGCGGTTCCGGACGGATCGGCTTGTGGCTGCAGTAAGCCGGATAACCCCCAGATCTTTCCTTTCCCGCGCCCTGCAGGAGCTCCCAGCAATGGGGAGAGGCCGGAACGCCCGGAGAGGAGTGTGATAAACAAGGAGTCCAGAACCGCCACCAAAAAGTCCGCTCCGCGCTGAGAATGTCTCCCCAGCGCAGCCAGCAGCGGAACGGCGGGTATATCTTTTGAAATGTGAGTCGCGAGCAGTCACTGTGAAGAAGGACTCATAAGACTGCTTTTTCTGCACCTCTGTGAGGCCTGACGAACCGCGCTTACCAGCCTGGCCACCTGCAAGTATTTTCGCAACACAAAGGAGGTATGCAGAGACAACGCGACAGAAAAACACCATCAATTTTACCTTCGGCGGTCCGGCGACCATGGAAATTCTCCTTTAGGCCCGTAACTTTGCGTCCCCAGCTTTCGCTTGGGTTTGCCATTATCGAGTATTGGTTTCACTATAGCATAAACTTATTTAGAATGCAAACGAGCGCTTCGCATGTGAAAGCGGAATGCTCTAACGATCCGGCAACTGGCGCAATTCTTGCTTTTTTACGAGAATGCTTACCATGGTAAAAGATGCTGCTCTCGATCTCTTTCATCCGGCAGTGAGGCGTTGGTTTAAAGAGAGCTTTAACGCGCCGACCCCGCCGCAAACCCTCGGTTGGCCGCCGATCGCCAGGGGGGAGAACACCCTCATCCTCGCTCCGACAGGGTCGGGGAAGACGCTCGCCGCGTTCCTGTTTGCGATCAATGACCTTATCCTCCGCCAACAACGTGGGCAAGCTTTAAGCGGAGTTCACATCCTCTACCTGTCACCGTTAAAGGCGCTCGCCACCGACATTGAGCGGAACCTGGAGACCCCGCTTGCAGGAATCCGCTCGGCAGCCAGCGGACTCGGACTTGATCTACCTGAGGTGATAGTCGGTGTACGTACGGGAGACACTTCTTCCTCGCAACGGCAGCGGATGGTGCGCCTTCCACCGCAGATCCTGATCACCACTCCTGAATCGTTGCACCTTCTCCTCACATCGCAACGCGCGCGGGAGATCCTGCGGACCGTGCAGTACACCATCGTGGATGAGATCCACGCCGTCTGCGCGAACAAGCGCGGCACCTTCCTCACCCTCCTTCTCGAACGCCTGCAGATGCTGGCTGGAAGATCGTTCGTGCGAGTTGGCCTCTCGGCGACGCAGCGGCCACTTAAAGAAGTTGCTCTCTTTCTCGGTGGTTACGGAAAGACGAACTCTCCCCGGCCTGTGACAATCGTCGATGCTGGAATGCGCAAAGACCTTGACATCGCTGTCCTCTCGCCGGTCGATGACATGACCGATCTTCCATGCGACGATGATACAGGCCCCTCCATCTGGCCAGCGATCTACGAGCAGCTACTGGAGTTGATCGAGTCGCATCGTTCCACACTGATCTTCGCCAACAACCGCCGCAGTGTGGAGCGGATCGCCGCGGAGTTGAACAAGCTCGCCGGCCACGATCTTGTCTATGCACATCACGGGAGCGTCTCCAAGGAACGGCGACACCAGATCGAAGAGGACTTAAAGGTGGGGCGTCTCCCGGCCCTGGTGGCGACCGGCTCACTGGAGCTCGGGATTGACATGGGAGCGATCGACCTCGTCTGTCAGGTGGAATCACCGCACTCGGTCGCTCGCGGCCTTCAGCGGGTCGGACGCGCCGGCCATGTGTACCGTGCGGCGAGCAAAGGACGCCTGATCCCCAAGACGCGCGAGGATCTGTTGGAAATGGCCGCCCTCGGGCGAGCCATGAAGCACGGTGAAATCTCGGCGATCCACATCCCTAAAAACCCACTCGACGTCCTTGCCCAGCAGGTGGTGGCGATGGTCGCAGTGAAGGAGCGGAAAGTCGACGACCTTTACGCCCTGATCAGACAGGCCTCTCCTTACCACGACCTCGCACTAGAGACGTTTCTCTCCGTTCTCGACATGCTCACTGGGGGATATCGAACTTTAGCCTTGTCCAGCCTAAAACCCCGGATCTCCTGGGATCGGGTGAACAACTTCCTCTACCCCCTCCCGGGAAGCCGGCACTTGGCGATCGTGAACGGCGGAGCGATTCCCGATACTGGTCAATACCCGGTATTCTTGGAGGACGGGAAGACGCGACTCGGCGAACTCGACGAGGAGTTCATCTATGAGCGACGCGAAGGAGAGACGATTCTCCTTGGAACCGGGCGTTGGCAAATCACAAAGATCGGCTCCGATCGAGTAATCGTGGCCCCATCGGATGAACAAGCGGCGCAGATGCCGTTCTGGCACGGAGAGGGACTCGGCCGCGACGTCGAGTTTGGCCATCGCTACGGGGCATTCCTGCGCGAGTGCGAGGATCGCATCGACAAGCCTGATTTTGAGGAATGGCTGGTTAAAGAGTGTTCGCTCGACGTGATCGCCGCCCACAATGTGAAAGTTTATCTTAAAGATCAACTCAAGCGCGGTGGGACGATCCCAAACGACCTGGTGATCCTCCTCGATGCGTTCCGCGATGAGCTGGGAGAGACGCGACTCGCGCTCCTTTCACCGTTTGGGCGGTTCTTTCACCTCGCGTTCCTTTTAGCCGCACTTGCCACCTTCCGCAAGCAGGAAGGAGAGGTGCCGCTCGCCGTTCACTCTGACACGGGTATCCTGTTCAAGCTCGCCAATCTACCGATCGATAGAGCTGCAAGCATCCTTCGTTCAATCCGCGCCAGCGAAGTGAAGGACCTGATCATAGAAGAGCTGGAAGACTCAGCCTTCTTCGGGATGCGCTTCCGCCAGAACGCGGCACGCGCGCTTCTGCTTCCTCGGTTGCGCCCAGGGAAGAGGACTCCGTTATGGCTGCAACGCCTGCGAGCCCGTGACCTGCTCGAACTTGCCCGCAGTTATCGCTCTTTCCCGATCGTGGTCGAGACCTACCGGGAGGTGCTCGACGATCACCTTCCAATCAGTAATCTGGTCGCCTTTCTGAAAGCTGTGGAAACGGGTGAAGCACAATTCGTGCTGCAGCGGGGGGAGAGACCCTCACCGTTTACATCCTCACTCTTGTTCGACTTCACCGCCCAGTACCTCTATGAGTGGGATGCGCCAAAGCCACTCGCTTCGGGGAGCAAGGTCGATCACGATGTAGTACGCACGGTTCTCGAACGCCAAAATTCGGTGGAACTCTTGGATCCGGAGGCAATCGCTTCGATGGAAGAGCGATTGCAGTCTTTAAGACAGTTCGATCGAGCGCGGGATGGTGCTGAACTGGTAGAGCTCCTTCGTCGGATCGGTGACCTGACCGATGAAGAGTTGGCTCAACGTGCTACGCCAGAGTCATTGGGCGCACTTCCTACACTTCTCGCTGATGGTCGGATCGTGCGAGTGGAACTTCATGGTTGCGAGCAGCCTTCGAGACTCATCGCGGGAGAGGAGCTTCCACGCTATACCAAACTCAACGAGGAGGACTTACTCTTCTTGATCGGTCGTTATATCACCTCGCACGCCCTGGTCACGCGTGAGGAGATCCTCGCGCGCTATCCCCTCTCTGAAGTGACCCTCGACCGGCTCCTCGCCGAGATGACGTTGGTAGAAGCGACGCTGCCCGATGGGCAGTTGGGGCTCTGTGATCCCCAGATTGCAAGCGGGATTCGCCGCCTTACTCTCTCCCGTCGCCGCCGGCAAGTCAAGATAGTACCCCCCTCGACATTCGCCTCCTTTCTCCTCGAGTTTCAGCGTCTTTCCCATCCTCACACCGGACCGGAAGGCATCCGCGACGTGTTAACGCAGCTTGCCTGGCTCTATCTCCCTGTCAAGGTGTGGCCACGTGTTCTGGGAACGCGCGTGCGCGGGTATCGGGAGAACCTCCTTGAAGAGCTTCTGCGTGCGGGTGAGTTCATCTGGCGTGGGGACGCTCATGACGAGGGGATGAAACGGATAGCGTTTAGCCCTCGCGCGGATCTTCAAGCCTTTCTACACCTCTCTCCTCCATCGAAGGGGATGACTAAGGACGATCTATCGGTTAAGGTACTCGATACCCTGGAAGACCACGGAGCAAGCTTCCTCAATGAAATCGCAGCAAGGCTCGACGCACCGCCTTCTCAAGTCGCTACTGCCCTGTGGAAGCTGATATGGGCCGGAAGAGTGACGAACGATTCCCTCACCCCTGTGTGGTCAGGAAAGCCACGACAAGAACTGTGGCGACCCGGAAGACGACGTAAAAAAGGATGGTCCGGTGGCGCAGGTCGGTGGTCGCTCCTTCCCCAAGTTCAAGGTGAAGAAACACCGGAAGGGATCAAGTCCATCGCCCATCGACTCCTTGCTCGCTATGGCCTAGTCTGCAGAGAAACACTCTCCCTTGAGCGTCTATCCATTCGCTGGAGAAGGCTTTACCCGGTCCTGTCGCGCCTGGAGTGGCAAGGCACGGTCGAGCGGGGACTCTTTGTCAGTGGGCTGTCCGGAGTTCAGTTTGCCCTTCGGGAAGCCGTCACGAGCCTCACTTCCTCCTCTAACACCCAGGCATTGGTCCTTCTGAACACCTGTGACCCAGCAAACCCCTACGGACCCTCATCTCTGTTTCCATTAAAACATCCGCATAAAGAGGGATTCATTCTGCGTCGCCATCCGGGTAACTACCTCGTCCTACAAAATGGAATCCCTATCCTCGCCATCGAGAACTACGGAGAGCGTCTCACGCCACTCGTTCACCTTGTCCCCAAGGAGCGCCGGACTGCTCTGGCGCTTCTACCACAATTACTGCACCATGAAACACACACACGATCGATTCGTGTGAAACAGTGGGCCGGAGGATCGGTCACCTCCTCGATCGTTGCAGAAGACCTGGAGACGATTGGGTTTATGCGCGAAGATCTTAAGATGATCTACCACCGCGGGTATGCGAAGTAAGGAGGCTACGTGACCAGAGAAACTAGAGACGAGCAGGGACAGAGGGTCATCGAGGGTGCCGCAGCGATCCTACGTGCTGGGCCTATCACAATAACGGAATCGTGCGGCAGGCCAGGCTGACTGTTTGCTTGCTACCTGATCTGTTTCGTGGAAATGGCCAACTCAATCCGTAGGATGTATCATTAATTGCACAGAGTTCAATAGGACACGATAATGCAACTGTATGGCGGTTCGGTGAGTAGCAGTGTGCGCAACCAATTGGGCCGATTATACCGCGGCACGTTGGATGCCAAAACCGCTGCCCGTTGGTTATCCGTCTTTGATTGCGAGATGGACCTGCCTCATCCGGAGCTTGAAGACAGCCTATGCGCGGTATTGGATAATATTCTTTCCCGAGGGACGCCTACTATATGCTCACCATACGTTGAACAGATCCTAGCTAAGCAATTACAGCTCACGAGAGCGCGGACGTCCAGTGGGAGCATCGAGTTCGATTTCGCCGCGGCTCCGAACGATGAGATGAATGATCTGCTGCGCCGTGCTCTGGTCATCATTGATCCTCGCCTGGAACCTGCAGAAATCCTAGCTAATAGGTGTGATAGTGAAAAAGAGCGGGAATTTCTGCACTCGATCTTGCCCAACATTGTTGGGGCATACGCTAGCCAACTGTTAGAGCTCCAGCGCCCCCTCGACTCAATCGCTAAGGGCGATCGGTTCCAAGAACAACGTGTGGATTTCGCCTGCGAGTTTCCTGGAAAGACGAATAGGACGCGCGGCTTAGTAATCGAGATCGATGGAGCTCCACACGATGAGGAACCCCAAGCCAGTTTGGATAAACAACGAGATAACGCTGTATGGGCAGCGGGGTGGCAAACCGTCCGCATCAAGACCAGAGAGTTTTCTAGTATCCCCGTTGAGAAAATTGACCAACTGAAGAGTTTCTTCCAAAACGAATACGCCAACATGGCGGCCTATAATCATGAAGGGCCTTTCTGGGAAAACGAGCTCGCACGCCGTGTATTTCAACTTGTTTTGGTGCCTCTAGCCGTTGCCCGCATTCAAAAAACGCTTGTGCGATTGGTTCACAATGGCGTACTATCCTTGGAGGCATCGCAATGGAGGATTGCTGTTCACGAGCGCGATGTACCCTGTGCCTGGCTAGCAATCGAGGATTTCTTGCAGTTCCTTTCCAATTTGCTTGGCTTGCAAGGTAGAACCTTTGGCCCCAAGGTGGAACTACGGGCGTATTGCTCCAAAGAATTCGCTGAGACTGAACTGGGTGAACCTGATCGTAACCTGTCGTTTGACTATCGGCGTGAAGTGGCAGGGTTCCGAGGGGAACTGAGCGATGGATTAGAAGCTTTCGACGCGGACGTGTTCCTTGATGTCGCAATATTCCAACGGTCGGACCTCACGGCTGTCGAACCCTCGTTTAAAGATCACATCGCTCCAAACGCTGTGACCGCCGTTATCCGCTCTGTTCATCACATTGATGCCCCCCGGCGTGTTGCCATTGCTGAGCCGGTCACTTACCAACTGGACTCAGAGGAGAAAAAAGAATCGCTTTGTTACTTCCTCCGATACCTTTTTCGCAAGGAAGAATTCAGGGAAGGTCAATTGGATATACTCAAGCGGGCGTTGGCTCGCAAGGATGTCATTGGCCTACTTCCCACAGGAGCAGGAAAGTCGCTTTGTTACCAGCTCTCCGCATTGCTGCAACCTGGAATCACACTGATTATCGATCCGATCAAGTCGTTGATGCACGACCAGGACGATCATCTCAAAGAGGCGGGCATCGACACCACAATCTTTGTAGATTCTTCCCTTAAGGGAGCCGAGAAGACTAGACGCATTAAGCGTTTCCAAGATGGGCAATTCCAATTCACGTTCATAACGCCAGAGCGACTTATGATCCAGGAATTTCGCAATGCCCTGACTAAAATGGGAACCGGAGCTTCTCCTAAGTGGTTTGCCTACTGCGTTATAGACGAGGCACACTGCGTTTCGGAGTGGGGCCACAATTTTCGTACTGCCTATTTGCGATTGGGGGAGAACGCACGAACATTTTGTAAGCCAGCTTCGGGCGACTTGCCCTTCATTGCTTTGACAGGCACGGCATCCTTTGACGTGCTGAGCGATGTCCAACGGGAACTCCAACTTGAGGATGACCAGGCTATTGTTACTCTTGAGTCGTACCAGCGCAAGGAATTGCATTTTGAAATTATTACAGTTCAAAAGCCTCAGGACCTGCCCGCAAACAAGAAAACAGATTGGGCGTTTCCTGCGAAACAGAAACACTTATACCTCGTCAATTGGCTGAGGAAGCTTCCTCATCAGTTTGGATATCAATCTGGTGAAAATGGCGATTTTTACGAACGTAACGGAGAACGAACGAATTCCGGTTTGATCTTCTGCCCCCATGTCAAGAATGTCTTTGGAATCCATAAAGTGAGTACGTATCTCAAAGAGAACCTTCCACAGATGGCAGAGAGTATAGGTAAGTATGCTGGTAAATTGGACCCCGTTTATCTCGAGGAAACTCAGCGCGGATTCAGAAATAATAATCTCGTACTGCTTGTGGCTACCAAATCCTTCGGCATGGGAATCGACAAGCCCAATATCCGCTACACTCTCCACTTCAACATGCCACCATCCCTTGAAGCCTTCTATCAAGAGGCCGGTCGCGCTGGGCGTGACCGGCAGAAAGCTATATGTGCGCTGCTATTCTCGGAAAAGTTTTCTGATAAAGAGTTGATGAAAAGCTTCATTGACGATGCATTCCGGGGAGAGGACAAAGAAAAAACGATCATCTATGAATTGCTCAATAAGATCGAGTCTTCTAACGGTTCTCGTCCTGGCATAGAGAGGATTCTCGATAAGATGACTGTCAACCAGCCAGAGAAGGTCCTTATACCCTTTGAGAACACACGGATCAAGAAGATCGCTAGATACACACAGAAACCTGAAAAGAGGGTACAAAAGGCCTGTAAGTGGCACTATACCGTAAAGGAATTTGCAGAAAAGCTGGAAGTCCCCGTGAGCAAACAATTAACCAGCGATTTTGAACGCATACGAACCGAGTCAGAGACTTTCAAGGCAATCTATCGTATGTCAGTAGTCGGGGTGATTAAGGACTATACGATTAACTACAACCCTCATCTCATTGAAGCGATTATTCATAAACACCCAGATGACGAATACGTCAAGATACTCACGAAATACGTATCGAGGTACATGTCTCACCAAGAGGCGAAGCGTGTACCAGACCAGATTATGCAGCAGAAGGGCAATACTGTACTACAAAAATGTTTAGGGTACTTGATCTGGTTTGTGTATGATCGCATTAAGAAGCGGCGCGAAGAAGCATTAGATGTCATGGAACGAGCGGCCAAAGTGGGGGCCTATCCCAATGGGAACCCTGAAAAGAGCAAAGCTGAATGCCAACGCGACTTCAGTGATTTTGTGTATAACTATTTCGATTCCTGCTATACGCCTGAACTACGGGAAAAGCTTTACGACTATGATCTCGACCTTGTCTGGCAGTATATCGATAGAGTAAATGGAGAACCTGGTCCAGCGAAGCACTTGCAAGGCTCTTGTGACCGTCTTCTAGTTGAAAATCCCGATAACGCAGCGCTACTCCTGCTGCGTGCGTACGCACGGATTCTTCTTGCGTACGGCGAGGAAGATGTTATAAAGGACTTGCAGCGAGGTTTCGACTTGTTTGAAATACGAATGGGACATTTCCCTGTAGTGAATGCGGCCTCCCAGTTTTATCGCGAAATTGAGAAACAAGGCAATCTAGGGTTGCCTGTAATTGCCAGCGCAATAAGCAAGCTTCATCTAAGCTGGCTTAGAGAGTTCAATCAGAGACTTGAAGGAGAGTGAGTCTATGAGCGATATCGCAACGGTGAATGACCACCTTGTCGAATTGGAGTCGGAACTCGAGCGGCTTAGCAACTCTGTTGATGAGATCAATGCGGCAAGAGAAGCGGCCCGCGAAGCAGTATCTGCGAGCCAATCGGTTCTGTCAACTCTTGGGAAAGTGTCGACTGGCTATGACAACCTATATAAGTCTAATGAGACACTAAGTCGTAGAATGCACGATGTGTTAGACAGTATATCACAAGTGAATTTCCCTTCGCGATTGGATAAGCTGGACAACACTGTGAGCGCCGTCAGCATTGGGGTTCAGAATCTGGCCACCGACTTCCACGATTTAGCTCGAAGACTCGAGGAATCAAACGATCAAATCGGAGCGTTACATTCTGCCTTGAGAATTCAGCGATGGATGATGTTCTCCGTTTTGGGCCTGTTGACCATCGCTACCGTGCTTAGCATTATTATGAGGTGATGCTGAAGGTTGTTTGAAGCTAGTAGTTCCCATATCTTTTGGCTTGTTAGCAAGATGACGTCTAGGGCATAGATCTTCTTTAAAACTTGCCTATCTATACGTGAAGATTTAAGACTGACTAGGATACGCGAGGCGAACCATGAACGATAAAGAGAAGCAGGATCGCGGGCCAGAGATTGTAGCAACTACAGCAGCAGTCCTACGCGCCGGGCCGATCTGCGATGATTGCCTCGGTCGAGCGTTCGCCAAACTCGGACACGGTTTCTCTAACCGTCAGCGGGGGGGAGCACTGCGCACGTTGCTCTCTATGCTCGGGGTGGACGGAAAGCCCGGAACCTGTTGGATCTGTGATGGACTATTTGGACGCGTCAAAGACTGGGCTGATCGCGCCGTCGCTGCTTCCAAAGGGATCGAGTTTGAAAGCTACCTTTTCGGAGTGAAGCTCTCCCCGCGGCTTTCCCAGATGGAGGCGTTCTTTAACGAGAGGTTCCCTACAGGTCTTACCGAGTCGCTCAAACACGCGTTCAATCGCGAGGTGGGGAAAACGTTCGAGGCTAAGATCGGCCGCGGAACAGTCGACCTCACCAACCCCCACCTCTCCTTCATCATCAACCTGGCACAGAGTAAGATCGAGCTTCGCATTCTTCCTCTCTATATCTACGGCCGCTACCTCAAGCTTGTGCGCGGGATCCCGCAGACCCGCTGGCCTTGCCGCCATTGCCGCGGAGAGGGATGCAAAGCGTGCGGGTTCACGGGAAAGCAGTACCCCGAATCGGTGGAGGAGCTCGTCGCTGCCCCGTTTCTCACCGCGGCGGGGGCAGAGGAAGCACACCTGCACGGTGCGGGACGCGAGGACATCGACGCCCGCATGCTCGGGACGGGTCGACCGTTCGTCCTGGAAGTCGTCTCCCCGAGAAGCCGCTGTCTCGACCTTCCTCACCTTCAGAGCCTGGTAAATGCCTCTGCCGCAGAGAAGGTTCAAGTGAACGGCCTCCACTTTGTCCCTCGCGAGACGGTCGCCTTAGTCAAGGAGACACACGCCAAGAAGACCTATCGCGCTCTCGTCGCCTTTGAGAAGGACATTTTCCCCGAGACGCTCACTGAAGCGCTTGATAGCCTGATAGGGACGATTAAACAACGAACCCCACAGCGTGTCTCCCACCGCCGCGCCGACTTGGTGCGAAAGCGTCGCCTCCTTGAGGCAAAAGGGAACCTTCTCTCTCCTCGCCAAGCGGAGCTCGAGCTTTGTGGTGAGGGAGGGCTCTACATCAAAGAACTCGTCTCCGGGGACAACGGTCGCACACTTCCCAGCCTGGCAGCGCGGCTTGGCGTTGCGTCGCGCGTCGTCGAGCTTGATGTAATCGATGTTACATCTGAATCTTTTCCGGATTCTTGAAAAGCGGTTCCTCACTGCCTCGAGTGGGTAACTCAAGAGAAAGAATGAAACGACAAGATTCTCGCAAAGGCGCTTAAGACGCAAAGAACGGCAAAAAAATGGAAGATACAGAAAACCAGGATCTTTCTTGGCTGTCTTGAAATCGGCTGTAACCAACAACAAGGGCCTAACACTGAGGAGACCAGGAATGCAGGAAGAACACGTCTTAAGAACGATGAGAACAAATGACCCTTAGCGATCCTAGCGTCTTGAGTGAGTGAAACGAACGGACGAGAGAAAAAGCTTATGCCTCTCGCAGAGCCGCAGGGAACGCGACGAAAAGCTGAAACACAGTAATGGGTAATCAGTGAAGAGTAATGAGAAAGAGCAAGTGGAGTTGATGTTCTAAGCTGATTGCTGACGGCTGAGGGCTGATAAACCCTTGGCGATCCTAGCGTCTTGGCGAGAGAACGGGGCTTTTCACGAAAATGGGGGATTGGCGATTGTCGCACAAGAAACCGGGATTCTTCCTGCTTTCCTGCCTTCCTCAGGGGGAGAAGATCTTGATTCACGAGAGCAGGCCAGTTCCGATGCCCAGTGGCTGATTACCCACACCTGCCCGCAGCAGGCAGGCCAAATAGCGAGGAGCCTGAAAAGCACGCTTGAACATCCCCGCGTTCTTCTCGTAAAGTTTGCTAGGTGAAAGATACGATGCGAGAGACTCTTGAGAAGAGGCAACCAGTCGATGAGGCTCGATCCTCCGCTACCACGGATATCCTTCGAATCTACTTTCGTGAGATCTCCCGCTTCCCCCTCCTCTCTTTAGCAGAGGAACAAGACCTTGCCCGTGCAATGTCGAGCGGTGTCGATGGGGCGCGGGAACGGTTGATCACGTCCAACCTACGCCTGGTTGTGAAGATCGCACAGGACTACTCCGACGCTGGACTTCCCCTCATCGACCTCGTCCAGGAGGGGAACATCGGCCTGATCGAGGCGGTTGACCGGTTCGACGTCGAACGCGGCTACAGGCTGAGTACGTACGCCTCCTGGTGGATCCGCCGGACCATCCTCACTGCTATCACCGATTACTCGCGTATGATCCGCATCCCTGACTACTTGTTCCGTGCCGTACGGCGACTCGAGCAGATGCGTAGCCTCTCCCGCAACGGACGTGTCGATGAGGAGGAGATCACCCAGGTTCTCGGTGTATCGGTCGAACGCCTACGCCAGATCGAAACACAGGTGAATGAGGTCCTCTCCCTAGATCAAGTTGTCGGGGGTGACGGCGATGAGACGCGGGAGGAGTTAATCGCCGATCCCACAGCACTCTCGCCGGAGAAAGAGGCGCTCCGCCTTCTGTTCCACGACGAACTGGAGCGCGTGTTCGACCGTATTCCTGCTCGGCAAGCGCTCGCCCTACGCCTACACTACGGGATTGAGGATGGCTGCCCGTACAGCCTAGCCGAAGTCGGTCGGGCCATGAACATCACTCGTGAGCGCGCGCGTCAGCTCGTTAAAGAGGGATTAAATCGCGTCACCGAAAACTGGGGACACGATGCTCTTAGCTACTACCGCGGTTTGCTCAACGAGTGATCCCACTGATCTTTATCCCGGTTTGATCGCCCCCGTAATTGGCCACAACCGGCCTGGATCTCGATTCCTCTTCGTACTCGTACCGTGACGGGAATGCCCATTTTCTCTAGAACATGTGCGAACGCCTCCGTTCGCTCACGGGAACTGGGGCGAAAGGAAGAATCGGGGATCGGATTAAGGGGGATCAGGTTAACGTGACACAGGAGCCCAGAGAGGAGCACGGCGATCTCGCGTGCCTGCTTGGGCGAGTCGTTCATCCCATCTATCAAAGCAACCTCAAAGGTAATCCGTCGATGCGTTCGCTCTGTATAAGAGCGGCAAGCATGGATGAGCTTCGCAAGGGGGTAGCGATGGTTGGAAGGAACCAGTTTGTTTCGCAGTCTGTCACTGCCTGCGTGCAGGGAGACCGCCAGGTTCACCTGTAGGTCCTCTTCCATGAACCGTTTGATCCCTCCAACGATACCCACTGTTGAGACGGTGAACCTGCGCGCCGCAAGTGAGAATCCTTCATGATCGTTTAGGATCCGGATCGACTTCATCGTCGCCTCGTAGTTTAAAAACGGTTCACCCATACCCATGTAGACGACGTTGGTCAAGCGCTCATCCTTCTCACGCAACCAACGTGCAAAGTGAAGCGTCTGCCCCACGATCTCTCCCGCGGACAAATTGCGCACAAACCCGCTCTTCCCCGTGGCGCAGAAGGCGCAAGTGATAGGGCAGCCAACCTGGGTGGAGACACAAACAGTCCTTCGCCGCTCGTAGGACATGAAGACCGTCTCAATCGTCTCGTCATCAACGAGGCGAAAAAGAACTTTGCGCGTAAGCCCATCCGCGCTTGCTATACGATCGATCGGTTGTAGTGGATCAAAGGGAAGATCTCGCGTGAGCGCCTCACGTAGGGCACGTGGTAGGGTGGTGATCTTAGTATAGGAGGCTAACAGATCGCGGTAGACCGAACGCCAGACCTGCTCAGTCCGAAAATCCGGCTCACCGCGCCTAACCAGGTATTCTGCCAGTTCTTGACGATCAAGGTCAAGGAGAGTTGGCCTAAGCATCGGCTTTAAGCAAAGCCAAGAACTCCGCCTCGGTGAGGGTCGCTACCCCCAACTTGCGCGCCTTGTCGGCTTTTGCCCCTGGGTTTTCCCCAACGACAACGTAGTCAGTTCGCAAGCTGACTGATGAGGAAACCATACCCCCTAGCCTTTTTATCCGCTCCCCCGCTTCCCCCCGGGGCATAGACACAAGCCTGCCTGTGAGCACGAACCGCTTGCCTTCCAGAGTACGCGCCGAAGCTTTCTTTGAAACCTCAGTGATCTTCACCCCGGCGTCGAGGAGCTCGGAGACCATCTTTTTGTTAGGCTGATTGGCGAAAAAGTCAACGATTGCCGCGGCGGTGCGCGGGCCGATCTCCGGAAGGGCACACAGTGCCTCTTCTGTCACCTCCATAAGTTCCTGCAATCCTTCAAATGCCTCGGCAAGGAGCCCGGCCGTGTGCTCTCCCACCTCAGGAATCCCCAGGGCGAAAAGAATCTTGGGCGGTGCGATCGACTTGCTCTTCTCAAGCGCAGAGAGGAGGTTACTCGCCGACTTTTCCCCCATCCGCTCCAGCCCGATCAACGTGTCGCGATCAAGATGAAATATATCACTGACCCGCTTGACGATCCCCTTATCGACCAGTTGATCAACGAGTTTGGCCCCAAACCCATCAACGTCGAATCCCCCCTTGGAGACAAAGTGAAGGATCGACTCCTTAATCCGCGCTGGGCAGGAGAGATTCAAGCAACGGTGGGCAACCTCTTCCTCGTACCGGATGACCGCGCTTCCGCATACCGGACAGGTATTGGGCATTACAAACAACCGTTCCTTGCCAGTGCGCTGCTCAACCAGTGATCGCACAACCTGAGGAATAACGTCCCCTGCGCGCTGCACTACCACGGTGTCACCGATGCGAATATCTTTTCGTCTTATCTCATCCTCGTTGTGCAGAGTGGCATGCGAAATGGTCACCCCCCGTACGCGCACCGGCTCAAGCACCGCCACCGGGGTCAGGGTTCCGGTACGGCCGACCTGAACGATGATATCCTTCAATTTAGTGATCCCTTGCTCAGCGGGGAACTTCCCGGCGATCGCCCAGCGCGGGCTGCGCGAAACCTCGCCCAAGATCCGCCTTGAGGCAAACTCGTTGACCTTAACCACCACGCCATCGGCTTCATAGGGAAGCTCTTCCCGCGCCTCTTTAACCTGCCCGTAGAAAGCGATCGCCTCATCGATCCCTCCGCAGAGCCGATAGAGCGGATTAACACGGACTCCAAGCTCAACGAGCACCTCCAGAAGCTCCTCTTGCGTCTTAACCCTTATTCCCTCTGCCCGGCCGATGTCGTAGCAGAAGATCTTCAAGGGGCGCGAGGCTGGGACTCGCGGGTCGAGTTGGCGCAACGACCCTGCGGCCAGGTTTCGCGGGTTGGCAAAGAAAGCGAGGCCTTCCTTCTCGCGTTTAAGGTTAAGGCGGGTAAGATCCTCTTTATCGATGTAGACCTCGCCACGTACCTCAAGGAGCGCAGGAACCCTCCTGCCAAGACCTTGTAGGCGCAGTGGGATACTGCGGATTGTGCGCAGATTTAAGGTGACGTCCTCCCCGTTCACTCCGTCACCACGTGTTGAGCCCTGTACGAACAAGCCATCCCGATAGACGAGTTCTACCGATAGGCCATCGAGCTTCGGCTCGGCTAGATACGTAACCTCGGCCGCATCGAGCAGCTTGCGCACGCGGCGATCGAAGTCCTTCAACTCATCCACGTTAAAGGCATTTGCGAGGCTTCGCATGGGTACGGCGTGAGTCGCTGTGGCGAACCCTTGAGCCGGGGGGGCACCGACCCGCTGAGTCGGCGAGTCCGAGGTGACGAGATCCGGATGGGCCTCCTCCAACTCTTGCAGCCGGCGAAAGAGCGCGTCGTATTCGACGTCGCTTACCTTCGGCTTATCGAGGACGTAGTAGAGGTAGTTATGCCGCCTGATCTTTTCCCGCAATTTTTCGATCTCACTTCGTACATCCTGTTCCATGACAACTAAAGGGTCGCGAGGAGTGGTGAGATTGTCAAGCCTGGCATTGGCTTCCTGTCACAATGAAATAGCGCAGGCTCTTAAAGAGAAGCTCCCTGCTCGAAGGGCGAAGCATTCAGATTCTACCTGTAGAAAGACCAGAAGACTAGACCTGGTCTACTGCAAAGTGGTACCTCGGCATGACCGCTTCTAACCCTCTTGTTTACAATCCAGACCCCTCGACTGACATCGATGACCGGCATAGCTTCCTTGCCAGTGACCCTGAGGACATCGAGATGCTGCGCCAACACACCAGGACAGGGCGGCCTTGTGGCGATGGGGCGTTCCTCGCAACTGCCGAAGGAATCATCGGCCGTCCGTTGAAGAAACGACCCCAAAGCGGAAGCCAGAGAAGAAATAGGTATCGTGTCCCCGGAATTCCATTGAGAAAAAAAACACGATCAGCTCTTGTTTTCGATAGGGTAGGAAG
>Ga0209986_10001324_pt1 | contig 23752 bp, 46 predicted proteins | sample BlataG_FD_183168 | JGI IMG/M metagenome (GOLD analysis project Ga0209986, IMG submission 183168) | Deep subsurface microbial communities from Black Sea to uncover new lineages of life (NeLLi) - Black_00105 metaG (SPAdes) (version 2) | ecosystem: Environmental > Aquatic > Marine > Oceanic >... | reverse complement strand
ATAGTTTTGTTTCTGCTGGGTAATGAACTATCCTACGAAAGAGTAATTCCTGTATCTCTTTAGTCAATGTTTTATCTTTATAATTGCCTTTATTGATTAAACTATTCTTCTTCTTTTCTCTATATTCCTCTTCGTTAATACAATAATGATTAGTAAACCTCCCAGTAAAGTTTGGTTTGGGTTGTGAGTAACTATAATACTTTTTACCTAAAACATAAAGTGCTTTCTTCTTATCTGTATTATAAAAACTAAAGAAACCCCTTTCAAATGCTTCGCCAGTTCTAATATGTAGTAAAGCTCTGCTTCTCCAAAGAGCAACATATCTGTCCAAGTCAAAAAATGATGGCATGACAATAAATACAAATAAATTCTTCTGCCTTATCTCTGCTAACATAGATACGAGGGTTCTGTTAATCAAGGACATAGTTGCCCTTGAAGATAAACCAGTATAAGCTTCATCGTAAACGACTGCTTGATATTTGTCTGCATTCAAGATTGCTTTTTTAAATTCTTCTGGGGTGAAGGTAACCCTATCTATATTTAGAGTAGGGTCACAATAATAAGCATCTTGCATAGCCATAACTGATTTACCAGCACCCTCATTCCCATCATATAGGAAGAGCATGTCCCAATCCTTTTGGATAACTTTCTTTGCTGTGTCTAAGTTTTCTTTTAAGTAACCATCCATATAATATTCTTCTTTTGTTCCTTGAAATACCTTAACCATTTTACCTCAAAGCACTCCCTGCATATTCCTTTAGTCTTAATTGTAATCCAGATTTCTTTAATACTTGTCTTAGGAATAAATCAAAAGTATGTAATTCATCATATAATTCTGGATCAATATTACTAATACCATGTCTCTTTCTTCTGTTCATATATTTACCAACATTATCCCTTAAACTTTTCATTATTTTATTTGCAGTATCAATTTCGTTATTGTCTTTCTTCTCTTGCATCTCTGTACTTAGTTCTCTAAACAAAGCATTAAGAGAATGATACCAACTATAAACATTAAGATTCATTGAATGAACGTTGCATGAATTTAGTAAAGCATTTAACCTGTCAAGATAGTTTACATCTCCAGAAAATTCTGATTGGTCTCTTTCTTTCATTTTAAAAATTAAATGGAGGTAACTCCAACCTCCTCAAGAATGTTTATTATTGGTGTTCGTCTCTTGTGTTCTCCCATTTGTAAACTTTGTAGTTGTTTTGAAAATATTGGTTCAAATTCTTTTTGATTCATATTAACACCTCCAATGTTAAAATAATAATATTATAACTTATATATAAATGTTTCGTTTATTATTTATAACCAAAAGATTTATATATAAGTTAGTAGTAATAGTATTTAATATTATTTTATGGAGGTAAAAAATGCAAGTTGATATTGAACAGGAATTGTATGAACAGATTGAAAAGGTAGTTGAGAAAATGAAGATTGAATATCCTAATCTAAAAAACTTTGTTAATAAAGCAGTTAGGAATCAATTAAGAATAGATATGATCCAAATTAAAGAACAAGAAAAAGAAGAATAAAAAAATGGAGGTGATTGAAGTTACACTACAATTTGGAAAAAGGGCTTGTTGTAAAAACGTACGTATGTACGTATACTACTACTTACTATATAGTAATATATTTATATATTATATATTATATAAGCTTTTCTATACTATACTATATACTTCGTGCTTAAAATTCTTACCATTATATAATAGTATTAATAATACGTACATACGTACGTTTTTATGCATAGGGGGTTTTAGATAGTAAAAAATGAATAAAATTCATGTTACTATCTCTCTTAATTATGAATTAAGGAAAAAGGCAGAAGAAAAAAAAATAAACCTTTCACAATTATTAGAAGAAGCATTAGAATTAGAATTAAATGAAAGAATATATCAAGAATCAAAAGAGAATATATGTTGTAAATGTGGTAAAAAGATTAAGAAGGGATATATAGATATGGTTGAAATAACAAGAGATAATTTTGTTATGTATCACAAAGAATGTTCACCAAAGGTGAAAGGGAGGTAAAATAAAATGGAAATAGAAGTAAAAGCCAGTGCAAATCTGGAAGATGGAAAACACACAGGTGTTGTGGACAATGTAGAGTTCAGAAGCGAACCATTTTCTTATGTAGATGTGTTTGTTAAAGAGCAAGAGACAGGGTTCATAATAAAATATGGATGCCCAACATTGATTTCAGAGAAAACCAAGCTTGGTAAATTATTATCCAAGTTTGCAGAACTAAAAGTAGGAAGCAAGTTAGATCCTGAAAAGGTTCTAAGTGGAAAAGAAGTAACATTTATGACAATAGTAGAAAAGGCAAAAGATGGAAATGAGTATTGCAGGATAGTTGACGGAAGTATCAAGCCAACAGTAACACAGGAGAAAGTAACAGGATAGAGCTTTATGCTCTTCCTATATATAAGACTATTATATATAATACCAAAAAACTAACAGAAACACCCCAAATTTAAAAGATGAATGAAGATAGGATAATAACACTCCAAAAGGAAATAACTGAAGATTTATGGGCAATCAGAGGTTATCTCTATAATACAATATCTGAGATAGAAGGAAAAATAAGAAAATTGGAGAAAATAATGGAAAAGGAGGTAAACCAAAATGATAAAAATAACACAAAGGAACAAGAAGTGGTTAATTGAAATCCAAGAGACTTGGGAATGGGAAAACAAGCAAGAAATGGAAGAAAACCTGAAAGAACTTATTAAAATGAAGTCATTATATGGACAACTAACTAACTAACCAAAAAATATTGATAAATAATGGAAAAGACAGCAGTTAACTTTGTCTTTTAACGGTGGCGTGTACCTAATCTAATTGCTGTCTCCATAAATTAGGAAAGAAAGAAATCAGGAGTTTTGGATCACCTCTTTCTCTTGGTTTCTTTCCCTAAAAATTTAAAAGAAAATGATTGGATATTGGATGATGCTCAAAAAGAAACCAAAGAATATTTATTTGAGATGGAGTTTGATAATTTCTTTTGATATTTTATTTTTCTTTCTTTTTTATAAATTTTTAATGTTCATCATTAAATAGGCAAAGCCAAATTAAATAGTTAATTTTATATATAAGTTATTACATATGTTTTAATATGATTATTGGATTTCTCAAGAGGGGTGTATTTAATTAATTAAATATGGTAATGATAGCGACGGTTAATGAAAAGAAAATCTATTACAAAGATTTAAATGGTTTTCTTAAAACAACAGTTGTTTTATTTTGGATTTCTTTAATATCATTTATTATTATTCCATTTCTTGTAGGGGTTGTATGGGGGTTAATCTATGGTTAAAACTTCATTTAAAAGAACAACCACAACACAAGGTGGAGTAAGGACAACAACTACAACAACTTACGTCGGGGGTGTAGCAGTAGGTTCAACAACAAAGACTGCAACAGCACAAAGAACAGGTGGTGCAGGTGGACAAGGTGGACATGTAACTTATGTTCCTGATGTTGTTGCAAAGATACCTTCTGTTCCAAAAGAAATAATTACACCGACAGTTAAATTAACTTCTGCTGAAGCTGGAAAACAATTACAACAATTAGCTGGAACAAAAGAAGGAGTTGCTGGAAAAGTAACCCAAGTAAGTGGTAGAATACCAACACAACCTTCATTTTCTCCTCCAATAGGTAAGAAAGGAGAATTAATAAGAAAAGGTTTTGAAATTTCTAAAGAAGTTGCCAGAGAAAAAGCATTGGAATTAGAAACTAAACAAGCAAGAGCAAGAACAACTGGAGAGAAAGTATTTACAGGTGCAGGATTATTTGCAACAGGTGTAGTTGTTAGAACTGGAGAAATTGTTCAGATGCCTTTCAAACCATTTGAAACAGCAAAGGGAATGTTTTCATTTGGTAAACAAATTGTAACTAAACCTTCACAAACTTTATATGAATTTGGTGGAGAGATAAAAAGAAGACCAGCATTTACTGCAGGAAAGATAGCAGTTGATGTTGCAATATTAAAAGGTTCTCCAAAAGTTACAAAAGGAATTAGAATAAAAACACCGAAGGAAACTATATCAAAAGTTACAGGTGTTGCAATTCAAGAAGTAGAAGGTATTAAACCAATTATATTTAAAGGTATTGAAGCACCAAGACAATTTAAATCATATAGATTTGGTATTGAAGCAGAAGTTATTAAACCAAAAAAAGGAGTAGCACCAATAAGAATTAAAGGACAAACAGAAGTATTTAAATTAAAAGAAGATATTGCAATTGGAAAGACAGCTTTTGAAGTTGAGAAACCAAAAATTAAAGGAAGAGCTGAAAGTGTAATAACTCCATTTCCAAAAAAGAAGGGAGTATTTATAAGTGCTTCTAAAATATTCCAGCCATTAAAGAAAGGTAAAACTCCAAAAGTTACAAAAGGTTTAGGATTATCTAAAGAGATTGGTTTAAAAAAAACTGCTGGGTTTGATGTTTCAAAAGTTGTTGGATTACAAATAACTAAACAAGCTAAAGTAAAAGGTGTATCAGCATTTGAAGTTGATGTATTTAGATTAAAAAAATTAGAGGATATTAATGTACGTGATGTTGGATTATTTAAACAAAAATTTAAACAAAGAATTGTAAGAAAAAGATTAATTGAAGCACCTCCAATTTCTCAGGAAATAATTAAACCAGCAATTGAAAAGGCATTGGAATCAAGAAGAACAATAAGAACAATTAGGATTGGTGGAAAACCTTCATATCCCATAGGAACTTTTTCATTAAAGATGAAAGAAGCAATTCCTGTTACAACTGAATTTCAACCTTTGGCAATGAAGTTTGAAAAACCAACAGTATCAATAATAAAATCAGTTTATCAACCAATTTCAATTCCTGTAGGAATAGGAATACAAAGACAAAGACAAGTTGTTAGAGGGAGAGAAATTACAAGACAAATACAAATGCCATTATCAATTTTAAAACCTATAGGGATAACAAGAGCAAAAATTATTAGTGCATCAATTATAAAAACAAAAGCAATACAAAGAACAAAAACAAGATTATTACAAAAGAGATTAATAAGAGGTAGAGATATTTTTCAATATCCTCGTCCATTAACAGGATTTCCAGTAGCTACTCCTTTTAAGTTTGATACTTCATTCAAAAAAATAAAAAAACCATTTAAGAAAAAACAAGAATTTGACTTAAGATTCAAATCAAAGTATGCACCAAGCATAGAAGCAAAAGTATTCAAGATAAAAGGCAAGATGCCTTCTAAAAGAAGTATTGAAACAGGTGTTACATTAAGACCAATAATAAAATAAACTAAAAAGAAAAATGGTAAAATCAAATAAAAATATTAGTATGAAAAGAGATAAAGAAAAAAGTTATGTATATATTTATGATGGTAAAAAATCTATAGGAATATTAATGTGGCATTACAATAAAAAGAAATGGGTGTTTGAAGAATAATATTATCACAAGAAATAATCATTGAAAACCAAAAGGAGGTAAAATAAATGGTAACAAAAATACCAACACCAAAACAAGCTGAGTTATATCTTAGATTAAGAAAAAAAGGATTGTCAGTTAAATTAGCGGGGGATTTAATAAATAGACCAAGCTTAGCAAGAAAAGTATTATTGGTTAAAACTAAAAGGAGATAAACTAAAATGTGTAACAAATATAACATCTCTGCAAAGAGACCAATAAAAATATTGAAGAAAAAGAAGTTTAATATTAATACAAAGAGAGGACTAACAGCGTTGAAGAAATGACAGACTACTGGGAAGATAATTATTTTGTCTGTAAAGAAAGAAATAAAATGAAAAGAGAATTAGAAGATAAATGGGAAAGAGAACAACAAGAATATGAAGATAGAAAAAAAAAGTTTTATTATAAGAAGAGGAAAAATAAATGAATGATACAATACTTGGAATAAACATTTTAGGTTTAGAAGCAAAGTTAGATTATAATAAAAGGAAAAGGAGAAAGAAAAAATGAATGAAGAATATATACAACAACAACCAATGCAACAACCAATGCCTTTTATGACACCAAGAGATGAGTATGGTGGAAGCATTGTTACACTTACCAATCCAGAGAATGTCATATTCAAATTAGAATTAACTTATCGTTCGCAAGTTGAAGATAAGGATGGAAATATAAAACAAATTGGTGCTCCTTTAATGAATGAAGAAGGTATTAATTCAGTTATAGGACAAATACAAACACTTGTTAATCAAGTTACCGTTATGAGTAACTTAAACAAAGCCGAAGTTCCAATGTTGGTTGACTTCTTGGGGGATACTTTGGCAAAAGATTTAATGGTTAATAGATTGAAATATAATATTATTTCATCATCAGCAAGAGATAAGATATTTTTTACTGCTTTAACATCTGCATTTGTCTGCATGAAAAGAGCTTTTGAGGAAGGGGAAAAGAGATTCTGGAAGGGTAGTCAACATGAAATGACTACAAGACATGAAGGAATACAACAATCAAGTCCTCTTAAGAAGTTAATGGGGTGGGGGGGGAAATAAGATGGAGGGAATAAAAGATGGTAACTTTGGAAAGTTTTACGACAGGTGCAATGAATTTAGGAATAATCATTGTAATTATTTTGATAGGGGGAGGATTTATTCTTACACTATTATATTTTTACTTCAAATATAAGAAGTATAAAGAGTTTGATTGTATAATATGGGACGAAGGGAAAATAACTGAAACCCACGACAAGGCAGGAATCTTTGTTGATTCAAAGACAAAGAACAAAAGATTGTTTTTGAAGAAAGCAAATGTGGGTTTAGACCCTGATAATATTCCATACAAGATTGGTGCAGGAGGTAAGAAGATTATTTACCTCTTGAGAAGTGGTTTAAAGAACTTCAAGTATATAGACATTAAAGTTAATGAACCGAATGTTAAAATAAACGTCGGGGAAGAAGATGTGAATTGGGCTGTCAATGCCTATGAAAGACAAAAGAAAATGTTTAGCACTGGATTGCTAATGCAACTAATGCCTTTCATTGCTTTGGCATTTGTTTCAATAATCATTTTGATTATTTTCATATACTTCTTCAAGGACTTTGCAGTCCTAAAAGATGTAGCCATTAACCTAAAAGAAGCTTCATTATCCTGTAATGCAGGAACAATTATTAGATAACACGGGGGTGAGAAGAATGGCAAAAAAAAGAAAGAAAGCAAAAAGAAAGAAATAGGGGCAACCCTATTTACTTTTTAATCATTCCATAATTAATTTAAGATGGTAAAAATAATTAAGAACATAACAAGATTTGGTTTTATAATTTTATTACTTAGTTTAACATTTATAGTCGGTGCAGAAGTTTTTATAGGACAACCATATGTTTCAGAAAATATTCCCTCTTCAGGAGTTTATATAACAACCCAAAATGCAATTAATTATAGAGACTACACGGTAGCAAGAACCAATACAACACTTTATTGTAACTACTTAAATATTTCTGGAGCTCCAACTTATCAATGGTATAAGAACGATGTTGTAGTAGCTGGTGAAACAAGTTCAAGTTTAGCAAGTAATAACTTCATAAAGGGAGACAATATCTTCTGTTCTATTCAGGGGATAAATAGTACATCTCGGTACATCCTTACTACATTAATTGGAGACTTTTCTAATGGAACTACTAACTATGGTAATAGGACTTATGAAAGTGGTAATGTGACTTTAAACTTTAACTCAAGAAATATACAGGATACTTTACTTCTTTTACATTTTGATAATAATTATACTTTGAATACTAATATTACTGATGATGTTTCTATTTATAATAATAATGGGGTATGTAATTCTTCTATTAATTGTCCTACTTTTAATTCAAGTGGTTATATTGGCGGGGCTTTTGAGTTTGATGGTGTGGATGATTATATTGATGCTGGAGACTCACTTGTAGGATTAGATATTTTAACATATTCTATGTGGATAAATCCAAGTTCTACACCCTCTGCACAAACATATCTTTTATCTACAAGAATAAGTGGTGCTGCTTCTGGATGGTGGGTATGGAATAATGCAGGAAGCCTTGCATGTTTGGGGTATAATCAACTAAGTAGTACATTTAATGCAATAATCGGAACATTACCGCTGAAGAGTTGGTCTTACATTACTTGCGTTTATGATGGAACAAATGTTATATCCTATTTGAATGGTATTAAACGAGCAACATCAGTTGGTACTTATGTTAGTATCCCTAATGGAGTGAAATTAACAATTGGTGTTGATGCTGGAATTATTTCTGGTAGATATTTCAACGGCACAATAGATGAAGTAAGAATATTAAACCGTTCTTTAACAGCAGATGAAATATTAAGAGATTATCAAGCTGGTTTAAAGAAAATACAGCCAAGTTTAAATAATTATGAACATAATGCAAGTTTTACTTCTTCTATTTTTGACTTAGGTAAGAATCCTAATATGAGTATGATAAGTTGGGGACATGATACTCCACATAGTTCTTATTATTATCAAGATAATTTAATATTTGGATGGGATGGAAGTAATTTATTAAATTATGTTAATCAAAGTATGACTGGAACTGCAAGTGGTGGATTATTAGTTGGTAATAATTACTCTATATTTCCTGATAATAATGCTACGAGTTTTGATGGTGTGGATGATAGGATTAATTATGGTGATGTAGATGCTCTTGATTTTACTAATAATACTGCATTTAGTATTTCTGCTTGGTTTTATCCAATAGTGTCTTCATCTTCTCACACAGTAATTTTTGGGAAAACAAATTTATTATCTGCTATTTATAAAGAATATGAGCTTTTAATAAATATAGGTACAAGTCAGTTGATGTTTTATCTTGTTGATGGCGATGGAACTTTTAATACAATTTCAACAGCAGTTAGTTATAATCAATGGCAACATGTTATTGTAACAAGAGATACAAATGGAGTTGCAAATATGTATGTTAATGGAGTATATAAAGGAACAACAACAGAAGATGGGGATTTAAATAATTCACTCAATTTTGTTATTGGTGCAACTTCAATTGGTACTTATGCTTTTAATGGAACAATAGATGAAGTCCACATCTGGGACAGAGCTTTAACTTCAGATGAAATACAAACTATGTATAATATCTCTAAAAATAAATATCCTATTACTTTACAAACAAGAATGGGAAATTACTATGATGAAGGTGATGAAGATGTAATATTTGGATGGCATGGAGATAGTAAAAAAGATTATATAGGAGGTTTAGTAGGTACAGAAAATGGTGGTGTTAAAGTAAATAATAAAGAAGGGTATTTAGGTGGTGGGACAGAGTTTGATGGAAGTAATGATTGTCTTGAAGTTGATGGTTTTTTAAGTAATGGTATGAGTACAAGTGCAGGAACTATATCACTTTGGATTAAACAGGATGAAACCCCTTTAAGTGTTGCTAATTGGTTTTTTCAAAATAAATTAAATACAAATGAAAATATTAATTTGCGTATGACTTCTGCTACGCAAGTTGGATTTGGTATGGACCACGACAACATTCCTTATGAAATATATGGTTCTTTATCTGGTGTTGGTGTTTGGAATCATATTGTAGCAACTTGGTCAGGAGATAGTTCTGGAAGTGATGATGAATTAGCATTATATATAAATGGTGTTCTTAAATCTTCTACAAGTGTTGCTAATGTTTTTGACACGATTCTTGATGATAGTTTTATTGGTTCTGCTGAAGCTTGTGGAAGTAATTTTAATGGCTCAATTGATGAACTTCACATTTACAAAAGAGCTTTAAGTTCTACAGAAGTAAGTAATTTATACAAATCATATTTAAATTGGGGAAATTGGACAAATAGCACTGGAACTTCAGGAGGATATTATACAAATAGTAGTGGAGAATTAATAAACTCTACTTATAATGGAACTAATGCTCGTTACTTGCAATATAGAGCTGAGTTTGAAACTTTAGATAGTAATGTTACTCCTAAATTAAGTGATGTTGCTTTGAAGCAGGTTGATTATAAGGTTAAGATATTTAATTCAGAGCCTTTTGGGAATTTTAGTTTATTATTCCCATTGAATGGTACTTGGACAAATAACAATCAAACTTATTTTAATCTAACAAATGTTTCTGATATGGACGGAACTGATGATTTAAGATGGGATTTAGAAATTTATAATTTAACTGATGGATTAATAAAAGCATTTTATAATCTTACAACTTCAGCATATCAATTAAATGTAGCACAAAAATTAGATGATGGTGCTTATAAATGGAGAGCAAGACTTAATGATAATTCAACAGGATATGATGATATATATGAAAATTATTTAACTCCTTGGACTTCTTATTTTAATTTAAATGTTAATACAGGTTATCCAACTTGCACATTTACAAAACCTATATTTGCAACTGGAAGTTATTTTGGAGATAGCTTGATAGTTAATATTCTTTGTATTGGGACTTATTTATGGGATATGAACTTTAGTTTATTTAGCAACCGTGAAGAAACAAATATTATAACTTCAATATATAATTCTTCATGTCAAGGAACAACTCAATGTTCTATTTACAATGATACAATAGATTTATCGTCTATTGCAGATGGAACTGTTTTGTTTTATAATCTTACTTCAGGGAATGGGGGTGTCCCATTGTAAATGAAAAAGATATTTTTTTTTATTATAATAGGATTATTGTTAGTACCTTTGGTGGTTAAAGCAGAAGACATAATATTAATTGATAGAAATAATGTTTTGAATATAAGAAATATTAATATAAGAGGGGGATTATTTAATAATGAAAGATTTGAAGAACCAGCTATTGATAGAAATGTTCTTTGTTTTCAGGAAGAAAGAGGAATGAATATTAAATTTAAATGTTCTTTTATACTTAGAAATAATAATGATAGATTTGTTTATTCATTTGAAGGTAATGGGGGAGAAGGGTTGATTGAAAATACAATAAATATAATTAACGACGGTGGTTATAAATTAATTGATTATTCAGATTTGGTAAATGAAGGGTATTATATTCAAGTAAGATATGAAAGAAATAATGTATTTTTAATTTTCTGGAAAGATTGGGGTGTTGAAAGAATAGCAATTGGTTCAAGAGTAGAAGGAGACCCAATGGTTTATGGAATAAATCAAAAAAGTTATGATGGTAATTTTACAGTAGATAGAAGTCCTCCAGTAATTCTTGATGCAGGTGTTACTCCAAAAAGTATATGGGAAGGTATAACAGCAGAAGTATGGGCTATTGTAATTGATATTTATGGAGTAGTTTCTTCTGTATGGGTTGATATTTACGACGGTGTAGGTAATTTTGTTGATAGAATATTCTTGGAAAAACAAAATGATACTTATTGGAATGTGTCATTTGACCCAGAAGATTATGGATTGAATGATACAAACTTTACTGCATACTTTCAAGCAAATGATACTTCAGATACTCCAAACATTGCAATAAATGTAACTTATGAATTTGAAGATGTTACACAAGCACCAGTAATAACATTTATTTCACCAACTGAGAATAATGGAAAATATATGAATATTAGTTATATTTATATTAATGTAAGTATTGTAGAAGTTACATTAATAAATACAACATTTTATTTATATAATGAAACTGGGGTGTTCAATAAGACAACTTATGTTGATGGAACTAAAGAAATTAATATTTCTATTCCGGATTTAGGGCAAATTTATTCTTACAATGTTTCTTCTGCTGATACTTACAATAATGTCGGGTGGAGTGAAACAAGATATATAACAAGATACTTAGGGGGGGAAGTTCCAGTATCAAATGTAATTCCATTTGTTAATCAATATGGAATACCTTATGTAAAACTATCGGAGATAAATACATTCAGATGAAAAAATTAAATATTTTAATAATAATTGTAATGATGTTTTCATTAGTTAGTTTTGTCTATGCTTCAGATACTTCAACTGTTGAAAGTTCTTATATATTTAAGAGAGGAGATAATATAGACTTGAAAGTTTCTTGTATTGATACTGATAATTCATTATGTGCAGTTCAAATTCCTTGTTACATAACTGTTATATCACCAAATACAACAACAATTATCAACGGTGCTTACATGACTCATAATGAAAATTATTATAATTATACTTTATCAGGTGACAAGACACAACAATTAGGAAATTATGCAAATACAGTATTCTGTTCTGGTGGTTCAAATGGTTTCTCTTCATTTAATTTTGAAGTTACAGCAACAGGACATAATCCTTCAGTAGCAGAAGGAATAATAAATGGTATTATGATTTTAATTCCTTTATTATTAAGTTTTATATTCCTAATAGGAGCTTGGATAACAGATGTAGATGAACACAGATTATTAAAATTATTTTTGTTCTTGGCTTCCATAGTTCCATTCTTTACAACAATGCACTTTGGTTTAATCAATATAGCAAAGTTTTATGGTTCAAGTGAAGTTCAAGACTTGATTGGTGGAACAACATATTGGGTTGGAATAATATTCTTTGTAATATTAACTTATTTTATGATATATATATTTTATACGGCAGTTCATGTGGCCGCACAAAAAAAGAAAGCGAGGTTAGAATATTAAAATGAAACAAAAAGGAAAAATGATGTATGTACCACCGTCTGTAATGGAGGAAGTTGAAAGAATAAAAAAAGAAAATGATTTGATAATTGGTACAGAAGCTTTTAGAAAAATGGTAAAATATTCAATGTTGGGAAGGGAAATGGAAAAGATAAAGAAATCTCCAAGTAGATTAATTTCTCAACCAATAATAAATGTAACAAGAAGTAAAAATAAGAAATGGAAATACAATGATTTTGGAGGTATGATATGAGTGCAAGAGACATTGTAATAACAGCTGTAATATTATTTAGTCTTGGACTTGGATTTTTCATAATACATTCAATAATGAGTACAACAGTTGATAGTATGATAAGTGTTGGAGAAATTAATGAAAGCGAAGATGTAGTAACAGCACTTGAAGGTATAGATAAAATAACTGCAAAGTTTGATTATCTAATATTAGGAGTATTTATAGCATTAATATTGGGAATAATTATAACAAGCTGGTTCATAGCAGGAAATCCAATTTATGTATTTATATATTTTATAGTAATAATAATGGCAGTAGTAATATCAGCAATACTTGCCAATGTTTGGGAGGAAGTAAGTCAAGCATCTGTGTTTGGAACTACCATTACACAATTTGCTATTACAAATAATATCTTAATGCACTTACCAATTTACATTGCTGTAATTGGTTTCATTGGTGTTATTGTAATGTTTGCTAAACCAAGAGAATGAACCTTTTTCTTTAAAAAGAAAAACGTTCACGAAAAAGAAACAAAATGAATAAAAAGATAATAACATTTGGAGCAGTATTTTTATGCCTTATTTTGATACTTGGGGTAGGGTTTTTCTTCCTGTCAGGGCAAAGAAATGATGGTATTGGAGAACCAATAAATTATGAAATACAAGAAGAATTTATACCAACGCAACCAAGAATTGGAGATAATGGTATTGAAGTAAATGAAGAAATGTTTTTGGAAAATAGGGGAGATGTAACTTATACTGCTTATTCTGAAGATGTACCTAATGGAGATAATGGAAAAAGGACTTTAATAATTTCAAGTGGAATAAGAAATGTTTATGAGGATGGTGGATGGAAAAAAATAGAGAATGCAAGAAGCTTGTTAAATTCTGGAATAAATTTTAAAACAACAGAGTATGATGAAAGATATGGATATGAAATAATTGATTTCAATTATACAAATGTCAAGTTTAAACCAGTAATAAATGATAATGGGATGCTTAATAGAAATGTTCCAATAAAAAGAAATGGACAAGTAGAAAATAATATTAATTATAATAATAAAAACCAAAGAGAAGAAATTGAATTTAATAATATAAATACATTAAATAATAATTTTACAATAGGAGAACATTCAACTACATTCCAAGCAAATAGTGTAGGAACTTCTCCAAGTTATATGGGGGTGGTTGATCCTTTTAGTACTGCAAGAGTATTAACAAACTTTGTTAATACACCAACGGAAGGTGGTATAGGTATTAGAGACTATAATCCGGATTGGTATATATGGAGATTGGGGGTTAATTTCTCAACTGCTGGAATACCTTTAGGTTCTACAATTATAGGATTTAATGTTTCATTTCATGTACTAAATGATTATAATTATTTAAAAACTAATTTTAGTTTTACTGGAAAGATTGGAACTTGGGGAGAATGGACTAAAGGAAGTGGTGATACAGCAAAGAACTTTACAGGATGGGTAGATAGTGGAACTGAACCTTATGGTGGAGCAAATATAACAATTCCATTTTCTACGGGAAATATAACAACAACAATTGGTGCTTATAATTTTATTATTAATGTTTCAAGCTCTTCTGCAGGAGTAAATTATCTTCAAAGTAATATTGGAAGTGATTTTAAGATAATGTTCTTGGCTGAAAATGATATTAATGGAACAGCACCACCTGATTCAACAAATGAATTATTATTATTTGGTTCAGGTTTTGCTTATGCACCTGTTTTATATGTTGAATACACTGTTTCACCAATTTCACTTGGACTTAATAATTTAATATTAAATTCAACTTATGGAACAAATTATTCAAGTGAGGACTTAATTGTATCTTTCATTCCATCTGTTAATAATATAGACACACCAATATATGCAAACATATCTTGGTTAAGATATTCAGTAATAAATTATACAATTAATAATACACTATTAACAAATGGAACATTCTTTGAAAGTAAATTAAAATATGCAAATACTACAAAAAATGAAACTTGGCACGTCACAATAAATGCAAGTTATACAGGTGGTGTAATAAATAACCAAACAAATTATCTTACAATATTAAATTCTCCACCAACAACACCAAACATAATATATCCTATAGATAATTTTTTAACAGCAAATTACACAATTAATTTAAGCTGTGCTGGTTCAAGTGATTATGACAATGATGAAATAAATTACGAATTTTATGCAGATTTAACAACAAATCCACCAACGACACTAGTAAACAATGCAACAAATCAATCAATAATTTATTCTATTGATAATGAAGGAAATTATTATTGGAGATGTAGAACTAATGATAATTCAAGTGTAAGCAGTTATACAACTACAAGAAAATTTTTATCCAATAGAATATTAATAAATTCAACTTCACAAACATATAGCACATATGCATTGGAATCAAGTACACAAACATTCAAGATAAATTTAACTTACAATAAATTAACAACTTCAGATGTAAATGTTGTTTTTAATTATAATCACACAAATTATACTGCAACAAAAACAAATGAAGGCAATGAAAGAATTTCATTTAGTTCAACATTAACAACACCAATAATTGAATCTTCTCCATTGACAAAAGGTTTTGGTTGGAATTTTACAATAACACAATTAAATGGAACATTAATATTAAATAATACTTACACAGGTTCACAAATATTAGAAGGACTTACATTAATTAATTGCACAAGTGGTAATAGGACAATAAATTTCTTGATTAAAGACGAGGATACTCCAGCAACTTATTTAAACTCAACATTGGAAATGGAATTTGAATATTGGAAGGGAGACCCATCAGTAACAAAGAAGTATAATGCTGAATTAGAAGATAATTATAATTATACCATCTGTTTATCTAATGTTGACGATACAACTTATGCAAATGGATATATAAGAAATACTGCAGAAGATTCATTTACACACAGATATTATTTTTACAATTTAAGCTTGACAAATGCAACACAATATATTGACTTGTTTAATTTTAATGTAACGACGGGAAAGTCAGACTTAAAGATTACTTTAAGAGATAAGAATACATATAATTATTATTCAAACATAATTGGAAGTCTGCAAAGAAGATATATAACCGAAGGTGTTTGGAGAACAGTACAGATGTATGAATCTGATGACTTTGGTTTAAACTTCTTTAATGTTATAGAAGAAACAACAGATTACAAATTAGTATTTAAAGATAAAAGTAATAATATTTTAAAGACTTCAGACCAAATGTCATTTGCTTGTACTTCTGGAGTTTGTGAATTAACCTTCTTGTTAGACCCATTTTCAACAACAGCAACATATCAAGAATTAACTTATGACTTGGATTATGGAAATGAAACAGGATTAATAACATTAAGTTGGAATGATCCAACAGGTGCAACAAGTTCAGTAAGACTTCATGTTACAAAGGAAACAATGACAGGAACTTCTGAAATATGTAATCCAACTGGTACTGGTTCAGTAGGAACTTTAACTTGTGATGTTTCAGCTTACACAGGAGAAGTTTATGTAAGGGTATTTGATTCAGCATCTCCAGAGAAACCAACAATTACAAGGTGGATGAAATTAGTTAGTGTTTCATTAGGTAATTTAATACCAACAAAGGATGCTGTATTTTGGGCTTTTGGAATTATGATTACAATAATAGGTTTTGGAATAATAATATCACCAATGGCAAGTGTAATCACAACAATTATTGGATTAATTACTTTATTGTTCTTAGGATTATTTGCACCTTTAACAATAACATTTGTAATTATAGCTTGTATAATTGGGATTGTAGTGGGGTTAATGATAAGAAGATGAAAGGATTAATGTTTATAATAATTATAGCAGTAGGAATAGGGATTTACTATTTGGTAAAATATATTCAGGCAAATGGGATGTTTGGATTAATGGTTGGAGGTTTTATTGTAATTAGCATATTATCATTAATTGCTTTGATAAATTATGCTAAAAAATACAAACCAGTAGGATAAAATGACAAGAACAATAATAAGAGATTTATTTTATGGAATAATAATATTCACACTTGTATTAGTTGGAGGAGTATCAATGATGAGTATATTCAACGATTCTAATGCAGATTATACTTCAGATAGTAAATTTTCTGAATTTAATGCTTCAATGAATACTTTAACAGGAATAACCTCAAAAGTAGAAATATTAGAAGAAGGAATAACTCAAGACCCTGAAGGAGATGTTTCACTTTTGGGAGTATTGGGGAATTTAATTAATGGAGCTTGGAATACATTATCTGTACTTATTGGTGGTTTTGGATTTATGGGAACTGCATTTACTGGTTTAAGTATGACATTTGGTATCCCATTATGGATTACAGGTTTATTAAGTTTAATAATAACAGTTTTATTGATATTTGTACTATATTCAGCATTATTCCAGAGGGAGATATAAAATGGTATTTGAAAACTCAACATACAATATAACAGGATTTACAAACGCAGAAACAGTCGCAGACATAGTTGTATTTGCAAATGAATCAACAGGAAACATCTTGTTTGGTTTATTTATACTTGCTTTATTTTTCATAATGTTAATGACAATGAGAAAATATGAATTTACAGACACATTATTAACAAGCAGTTTTGTTTGTTTTGTATTAAGTGCAATATTATCTTATGGTGGATTTCTAAATATTCTTTTCCCAATTGGATTCTTGGCAATATTGTCATTTACAACACTTTATGTGTGGATGAATAGAAATTAATATAATATTATATACTATTATAGATTTATAAGTAGGGTAAAACATCAAAATAGCAGGTAAAAAGAGTAATCTTTTTACTGAATTAGTATATTAACTGAAAAGGGAGGAAAAATAATGGAAATTGGAGACTTATACTCTTTCGTATTAACACTTGTGTTAGTAGGTATGATTTTAGGTGTCGGTTTATTGGTACTCGGTAAATTCAGCGTAACTTCTGGAATTACTGATAAAGCATCACAAGGAATTAATGCAACCATAGATGCAATTTTACCAGTTGCAACTACATGGTTACCATTAATTGTTACTGTTGTTGTATTAGCAATAATCTTAACACTTGTAATCAGGAGCTTTGTAGGTAAAACAAGATAATTTTCATTTTAAATAAAATGGAAATTAAACAACTATATCCTTTTGTTCTTATCCTGATAATGACGGGTATGATAATTGGGGTTGGCTTGTTGGTACTTGGTAACTTTAGTGATGCAGTTAGAGATACAAATAATATTGTAAACGAAACATCTGACGCAGTAGGAACCATATTTGCAGGAACACCACCAAATGGTACAATTACATTAACTAATATTCCAGTTAGAGATATTACAAGAATTACAAATAGCAGTAATTATAATGCTGTTTTGAATGTTGATTATAATGTCAGTGATCTAAAAACAGGAACAATTAGGTTATGGAATTATACTGGAGGAATGTTTAGCAGTGCAGGAGCAGGTGCATATGTGAATATAACATACAGATACTACGCAGATAGTAAGGCAACGGATGCTTTACAAGCAACAGAAGATGCAACAGTTACAATACCAAATACTTGGTTACCTTTAATAATTACTGTAATGATATTAGCAATAATATTAACATTAGTTATTAGAAGCTTCGGTGGAAAAAGAAGGTAAAAAGAAAATTCTTTTTCTTTTTTTTATTTTAAATAATTATTTCTTTAACATTTCTTTAAAATATTCATTGGTTTTCTTTTGTTCTTGTAAGATCCCATGCAATAAATTACAGAAATGAACATTTGCAGGTATTGCAACAAAGTCTTGTGGGTTAAAAATCCCATTATACTCTTCATTGTACCAATCAATCATTTCTTTAACTTTTACCTGTTCTGCTGTTAATTCTTCACTTTCTGTCTTTAATTCTTCATTTTTTGTACCTACATTTACAACTTCAGTAGGTTGTTCAATTGTTTCCTTAACTTCTTCTTTCTTTTTTCTTCCAAATACCATTTTCTTACCTCCATAAGCAAATTTATTATTAGTACTATTACTAAAATGTACCATAATATTATAATTATTATAATAGCTGTTTTCATAAAAACCTCTTTGCATTCTCTAATGCTTTCTCTGTATCTTCAATTAACTTCTCAAAACTTTCTCTTTCTTCTTTTGTAAGTATCATTTGCTTACAAGTCTTGCATCTTTTCATTTCAACCTCATTAATATCTCATCCAACTTTTTAACAATTTCTTTTCCATCTTTTATTATTTCTTCATCAGTTTCCATTTTAGTATCAGTTACTATTTTTTTACTATCACTTTTCATTGTTTTTCTTTTGTATAATCTTTAATTATATTTTCAATATCTTTAATTACGATATCTGAAACATAAGACCATTTAATTCCCATTCTTTTATCATAATCTCTTCTCAATTCCCCTAATCTTTTTAAAAGTATATTTACAAAATCTTTTTTACCTAAATCATAAGCATCAATTCTTCTTAACTTTTCTTTATTTTCCATTTTCAAGTCTTTGTAAAATACTCCTTTATTTCCTTCCATTGTTTTTCATTTAAACAAATACCATTTTTATCACAATCCCAATCAGTTCCAGCATAACATTTACTTTCTATATTTTCAAATATCTCTTTAACTATTAATTTTCTTCCTAAATTCATACCATCAATTTTTGATTTAATAACTGAAATCTCTTTAGCATCAGAAGTATTACCTTCCATATTATTTAAAATTTCAATTCTTTTATTAAATTCATTCATATTTCCACATCCCCCATTTCAACTATCCTTTTTATCTTTTCCAGATAATGTGTATAAGACATAGTAATGGTTGCATTTTCACCTATCTCTTGTTCTATTTTAATTAACTCTTGTATTAGTTCTGATTTTTTCATTTTACCCTCCACTAATTATTTTTAATGGTCTTGTCTAACCAGTTTAATCTTTTGTAATCTTCCACAATTTTCACATTGAAATATAATTATTCTTCCAGCATTTGAACCAAACCAACCAGTTAAAGGTTCTTCCTCTATTTTCTTCCATTTACATTGTTTACACATATTCTTTTCTCCTGAATTGTTAAATTCCCCTCTCCTTTTTTATTTCAGACCAAGCTTCATTTATTTTAGATATTTTCTTTTCCATCATCTCTTTAGCTTCTTCTGAATTAGCCATATCTGGATGATAAGTTTTACAAAGTTTCTTATGTTGTTTTATTAGTTCTTCATTACTCGCAAGAGAATTTATCTCCAAAACTTTATAACATTCTTTATCTGCCTCATAAAATTCATTATCCTTAAATTCTGAATAGTTAGGAAGTTGTAAATAAGCACTCATACTCTTCTCAAAATCTTCTATGCCCATTATATGAAATCTAACTTTACCTTCCATAACTCGTGCTATTCCGTGCATATTTAACCTACAATTATTCTGCTTTGTACTTCTAAACTCATAATCCTTATTTTTATACTTAAATTTACATAAAGCAATATTAGTTTTAGCATCATATCTTAAATCAACAGCCATTCCATTTATTCCAAGCCTATCTAACCATTCTCTTATTTCTCTTGTAGCTACATCTATTGACTTACTTGTTTGAAGTTGACCTATTTTTCCCATCTTTTTTCTCCTTTTTTTGTTTAATCTCTTTACCAATATCTATTATGGCTTCTCTTAAATGAACTGGATTTTCTGAAGTATTTTTATTTAATTTCTTAACTTCTAATTCTGCTTTTTTCAGTCCTTCATTTGAAGCAAAAACATAAATTATTTTTCCACATCCATCCGACAAAACTTGAGGCTTTCCCTTATACCATTCTTTCCTTTGACATATTAAATAAACTTTTCTTTTCATTTGTTTTTCTCCTGTTTTTGTATAATTATTTTTGATAATTTCTCTTTTAATTCAGAAACATGATTACTACATAGCCAAATACTTTTTTTACCAAATTTTAATTCAATTAAGGTATGTTGCCAATTATCCTTACCACATTCTTCACAACTATTTACTCTTATTTCTATTGGTTTATTTTTCATTCAAACACCCCCACTCCTCTTTCGTTTAAATTCATTCTCTTTTTACCTTCCTTTCTTTTTTTGTATATCTCATTTTACCCTCCTACTAAAAACTACCCAACCATCCGAACTCGAATAGGCAAGGACATCACTCCTAGCAACCAAATCCGAGTCCCCGTAACGGTAGAGGACCCTTACCCATTTATTTTTTTTATCCATATTTAATTGCTTACACCATATATATATCCTTCTTTTATTATTCAAAACTTTCTTACACCATTCCTCATTATCACATATTCTAATAGCATCACTAACATGAATTAACTCCCATCCTTCCGGAACTTTTATATCACAATATTCACCCATATATTTTTTAGCAATACTAAACTCTTTTCCTAATTCTTTTATTTTTATTGTTTTACTCATTTTCCCCTCCACTAATTATTTTTAATCATCTTCTCCAAACATTTTATATAGAGAATCATAATGTTTATCATGACACTCTTTACTACAAAAACCTCTAAATCCTATATTTTTACCACAGACCATACAATCTTTAGCCATATCCATTATTCCTTCCCCCTCTCTTTAATTTTAACACTTTCATTAATTCCCCATCTACCAACTATTTTAGTAATTTTATTTTCTAAATCAACAAGACATTTCCAATCTTCACTATCTATGTCATATTTAGATAATCTATGGTCTTGTAAATAATCTACTATTATCCTTAAGTCATTTGCTTTTATTTTTAGTTCCATTATTCCTTCCCCCTCTTTCTTTTTGTATAACATATAACTATTTTCTAAACAACAATGTTTTTTAAGTCTACTTAATAAATTAATTGTAGATCCAATATAAACGATTTCCTTATCTAAATTATGAAGAAAATATAAACACATCTTCTCTGGAATATCATCTCCCCTACTTATCAAAAAACGAGCGTTTTTATCTATATCCATTTTAACCTTAATTTGAGGGCTTTCTTAATACCCCCCTTTTTAATCTTGGCTTTTTATCCTTCCCACGCTTACCAACATTCTTGGCATACTTCAATCCCTCTTTAGTTCTTTCACTTATTAAGTTCCTTTCAAATTCTGCAAAGGCTCCTATTATTTGCATCTGAAGTTTACCAGCAGATGAAGTAGTATCTATGTTTTGTGTTATTGCCACTACCTCAACACCCTTACTTTTAAATTCATCAAACAAAGATAATAAATGTTTTAATGATCTTCCAATCCTATCTAATTTGGTAATAACTATTGCCCTAAATTTATAATACCTCATATCTTCAAGCAACTCATTAAAGGAAACTCTATTCTCTTTTGTTCCAGAGATAGTATCAGAATAAATTTTATATATCTCCCAACCTTTTGACTCACAATATTTCTTACACAAATCAATTTGATTATGTAGTTCCTGCTTATCCGTTGATACTCTTGCATATATACAAACTTTCATTTTACATTACCCCTCTTTCACATTTAATTAGACTATAATGACACCCACAATAATCACACCACCATTTGGTTATTTTCTTGTCATCTACTTCTAATCTTAATTTATTGTGGCAGACTGGACAATTAGTCATTTTTTCAAATACTCCATTCTCATTAATGCCCAGCAAACAAATATTCCAGCAAAGAAACAAAATGCTTCTAATATGGTTGCAGTTAAATATTTTTTTGGATCTCCACCAAATATTATTGAATCAATATAAATAACAAAAGGCAAGAATACTAATGATGCAATAATTATCCACCATATAAATTTCATTTAATAACTCCTTCCATAACTTTCTTTTCTTAACATTGACTTCTTTATTTCTGCTGACTTGATTCTTTGTGCTTCAAGTTTTCCTTCATGTATTCTTCTTTCAGTTTCTCTTTCATAAGATAATTCTTCCATTTTATATTTATGTCTCAATTCTTCAAATTTCATCTTCTCGCAATTGTTTAGTTCTTCTTTATTCATTCTTTAATTATCTCCACACTTGTATGATTTAGTAACATATCTTCCAATTCTTTCCTTTGTTCAGGTTTAACCTTTTTCTTAAATAATTTGTTTCCAAGAACAAGTTTCATTACACCATCAAACTTCATAACATTCTTTTGGACTTTCATAATCTTCCTAATATCGTCTTCAATTGTCCAAAGAATCTCATTATCGGCTTTGTTTATCTTAACCTGATGAATCTTTGGTTTTCTTAATCCAAGAATGAAAGGACGAATCTTTTTCTCTACGGAAGTTGCCTTTCCACTTATGGTTCTTATTCTTACTTTAATTTTCATTTCATCCTCAGTGCTATATATACAACACCTATTGTTGTTAGTATTGCAAGTCCATTTTGCCAGTTACCCATAAATAATATACTAATATAACCAGAAGCCATTACCAATATGAAAGCTCCCATATAACATATTATTTTATCAATATCAAAACTCATTTTATCCCTCCTAATATATTATCATACTTTATATTAAAGCACCCTAATCTTTCCATCTGCTCCATACAATATGTATGAACATTTGCTTGTTGCCATACTAAATATAATATCAATCCTAACAGAAGGATTATTATTATTATGTAGTGCCAGTCATTTACAAGCATTTGCTTCCATTGTATCCATATTTTGTTCATTTTCTTATAACTTTTAATCAATGCTTAAAGGTTTTAATCAATGCTTATAACCTTTAAGCAGGTAACTACTTTCTTACTTTCTTACTTAAAGCCCATTTTGGGCGTTTCCCATCCTTTCATTCATTAAATCTCTTTCCTTTTGATAATAAGTTGGTTTTGATATTCCAATAAGTTTTAGTTTAACTGGAAGAGATAGTTTTGTTTCTGCTGGGTAATGAACTATCCTACGAAAGAGTAATTCCTGTATCTCTTTAGTCAATGTTTTATCTTTATAATTGCCTTTATTGATTAAACTATTCTTCTTCTTTTCTCTGTATTCATTTT
>Ga0209986_10001323_pt1 | contig 23755 bp, 23 predicted proteins | sample BlataG_FD_183168 | JGI IMG/M metagenome (GOLD analysis project Ga0209986, IMG submission 183168) | Deep subsurface microbial communities from Black Sea to uncover new lineages of life (NeLLi) - Black_00105 metaG (SPAdes) (version 2) | ecosystem: Environmental > Aquatic > Marine > Oceanic >... | reverse complement strand
GCTTCAAGGAGAGCATGAGACGAAGGGAGGTGATTGCCTAGAACTTATTAAATTTGCCATGGGTGGGTTCATTTTCGGTTAGCACAGGTGGGCTCATTTTGGGTTGCTATTCACAGCTGCTAGTCAGTTTGCTAAGATTTGGCTTTCTAAGAAGGGACAAGAATTTGTAAACAACCTAATAAAGAGTGGTAGGACTAAGGCTGAATTGAAGATAGACAGTCTGATTGTGGCTACAGCCATTTCTCAAAAGGCTGAATGTATATATAGTCACGATGATGGTGTGAAGGCGTTTGCACAAGATTATATTGAGGTAAAAGAAATTCCCTTTATCCCTCGACAAACAAGTATGCTACCACCATAAATGTAATTGTTATTTATTCCACCTTTTCAGTGCAGCTTTTTGGGCTATTTCTCTTCTTTGTTCAGGAGTCAACTTCGAAGCTCTAGCCTTGCCACCTTTGAGACCACCCAATCTACCCAAGGCAATGGCATGAGGATTCTTGCCATCTACTAATTCTAGTTCAGGTTCTACTGGCTTTGATTCAACCTGACCGGTAGCTTCTTGTACTACCCGATAAGCAGTAACACTAAAGTCATAGTCTCGTTTCTTTTTTCTTGACATACTTCAAGTATACCAGAACGCTCAAGCATGGTCAATTATCAGTTATTTCAAATTGATACACTACCCGAAAGCGTGTAAAATTAGAATTGCAAAAAGAAGGACTCAAGGGGCAGTTCGAGTTATCGTGGCCAATATGTCTACAGTTAGGGATGAAATTCTGGATGTCGTTTTCAGAGACCCTGAAGTGAAGCACGGGCTTAGGATTTTTCCTGAAGGAGGGACTGGGGAAACTCGGCAGCTTGTCTGAGACCAAGGGCTTGATTTCTGGAGGGGATAGGCGATGATCAAAGATAGAAAGTCAAGAAAACTTATTCTGAAGATCGTTGATCAGATCAAGACGGAGTATGAGCCGGAGAAAATCATTCTTTATGGCTCGTATGCCTATGGCAAGCCCACTGAGGATAGCGATATAGACTTGTTCATAGTGAAGGAGACAGACAAGAGGCGAGTTGACCGCTTTGTGGAAGTCAAGAGGCTCATATATGAGCCAGGACGCCGCATTTCTATTTCGCCCCTCGTCTATACCCCTAAAGAGGTCCAGGAGCGGCTAGCTTTGGGCGACGGCTTCGTCGAGGAAGTCCTGACCAGAGGAGAAGTGCTCTATGCCAGATAAGCCAAACCACAAAAGTATCAGTGAGGAATGGTTCCTGCGTGGAGAGCACGACCTGCAAAGCGCCGAGCTTCTCCTTCAGCAAGGAGGGCCCACTGATACGATCGCTATCCTTGCCCAGCAAGCTGCTGAAAAGTGCCTTAAAGGCTATCTACTGACTCAGGGCTGGAGACTCCAGAAGACCCACGACCTGGAAGTGCTGGTAACTGAGGCGATAATGCACGATAAAGCCTTTGAGCAGTTCCTGGATTTTGCCAGGGTAGTTTCGGCCTATTACCTGGAAGACCGCTACCCGCCTGGCCCACCCGCAAACTACCCCAGGGAGGAGATAGCCGAGATCATAGGGCAGACCGAGAAGCTCATCGCGAGGATAAAAGAGGCGACAAGGTAATGGCTCAAATCTCCATAATCTGGAAATCACAGCTTGAAGGCGCTATGAGGGTGGATGCCGAATATAGTATTACTAGCCGAAGTATTTGCAGCTGGTCGAGTTACTCCATAAATCAAGCGCTCATCCTGGCGCCTCTGGAGAAAAATGGAAAAAAACTCCTGATTCCCCCAACCAACCCCTCGACAGAATACACGAAAGCGTGTAAAATAGGCTAAATGCCTATTCAAGTTCTGCATTCAGAGGTAGTTTCCAAGATTGCCGCCGGAGAGGTAATCGAGAGGCCGGCTTCGGTGGTGAAAGAGTTGGTGGAGAACTCCCTTGACGCTGGAGCCAGTCAAATCGGCGTTGAAGTACGAAACGGTGGAATAGAGCTGATCAAAGTGAGTGATAATGGGGCAGGCGTCCCTGCCTCAGAGATAGAGCTGGCGTTCCGCCGATATGCCACAAGTAAGATAAGCAATCTGGGTGATCTGGCAAATATTGCCAGTCTTGGCTTTCGTGGTGAGGCTTTGCCCAGTATCGCCGCTGTTGCCGAGGTAGAAATCTTCACCAAGACGTCCTCAGAGGCTGCTGGCACCTTTATGCATTTGAGGAGTGGCGATGTAATTCGAAGGGAAGGTCGTGCCAGAGCCCAGGGCACCACCATAACCGTGCGCCGCCTGTTCCATCATTTTCCCGCTCGCTTGAAGTTTCTCAAATCGGTAGCTACGGAGAATAGCCATATTGCTCACATGTTAAGCCAATACGCCCTAGCTTTCCCCGAGCTTAGATTTAGCCTCCTCCTTGACAGGCGGCCCAGCTTGAACACCACAGGCGATGGTGATCTGCGCAATGTGGTGAACCAAATATATGGTTCAGAGGTAGCTGGAAAGATGCTGGAAGTACATGGAAAACACACCTTTACCGAGAGTAGCGGCATGATAAGCCCGCCTTCCTTGACTCGCGCCAACCGTCACTATCTGAGCTTCTTTGCCAATCGGAGGTGGATACATAGTCCATTGTTGATTCGGGCAGTAGAGGAAGGCTATCGTGGCTTACTTATGGATGGCAAGCATCCCATTGCCATAATTAACGTGTCATTGCCGTTCCAAGAAATCGACGTTAACGTCCATCCGGCCAAAGCTCAGGTGAGGTTCCGCTGTGAGCACGACGTTTTTGCTGAGACGAAGAACACAATTAAGCAAGCATTAAGCAAAGCACCCATAGCTACGAAGCGTATGCCTTCTTCGGGTACTTCGTGGCAGCAGCAAAGCTTTCAGATGGTAAAGGAAAAGGAGCCGAGTTTCACTGCCCCATTGCCTGTTCTGGGCTTACCTATTTTGCGCCCAATAGGGCAGCTGGCCAATACCTACATTGCTGCTGAGGGTGACGAGGGCTTCTACGTCATTGACCAGCATGCTGCGCACGAGCGTATACTCTATGAGAGAATTCTGGCCCAGTGGTTGCAACAGGAGGTTGAAGTTCAAGGACTACTCCAGCCAGTCACTATGGAACTCAGTCCCAGAGAGGAGGAAACTCTGAAAATCAACCAAGAGGCTTTGGCCCAATTTGGCTTTGCTATGGAGTCTTTTGGTGATAGAAGCTACCTGATACGTGCTGCGCCGGCATTAATAATCAAGGCGAACCTTGTTGAGGCAATACGGGTATTACTTGACAACCTCGCCAGCAAAGATGTTCTAGCTCCCTGGGAGGAAAAAGTAGCTAAATCGCTGGCTTGCCACGGTGCCATTAAGGCGGGGCAGCAGTTGGGCAGTGAGGAAATGAGGGAATTGATAAGGCAGCTAGAGCAGTGCCATCAGCCACGCACTTGCCCTCACGGCAGACCAACCATGATTCATCTGACCTTGCATCAATTAGAAAGAGAGTTTGGCAGGATAAGCTAGCTCATATCGAGAGTTTCTGCTCTATGCTTGTGGTAATCCATAAACCGAGCAATAGCCCTAGCAGAATTACTTAGAGAATGATAAACGGGCAAACCGCATCCGCTGAGTACTCGCTGGACTTCGAGCATATTTTGATAGCTCTCAGCATAAGCGATGGAATGCATTACGATTGCCATCGGTTTCTCCGAGGCCTTATGGATTCTGATGATACTCTTAAGGGGATTGTCATCTTCCTCATCTATTTCCAGAGTAGGCAAGAGAAGCTCATCCCTAGCGACATAGGGATGCACAAGGAAAGTATCTAGGGATAGGTGAGTAAGCAGTAAGTCAACGCCATCATAATCGATCAATGTTCGGCCACAATTATAGAGCACATCTGGGTCCATTCCATCAACAGAAAGGTCTACAGGATTGTTCAGACTGATACCAATGCCGGCTCCTTTGATACAGCTCTTCATCTTATCCTGAAGCTCTATAGGGGAATGAGGTACGTCGAATCCAGCCCTGGTGAAGTCGTCGCTGGCCAAAACAGTGGCTCCCCCGCCGAAACCTAGGATAGCGGTTCTATTGCCTGGGGGCAGAGGGAAATAGGTGAAGGTTACCGCCATATCTAGCAGCTCTTCCAAGCTGTAGACCCTTATGGCTCCGGCCTGACGCAAAACCCCGTCCCACACCTCATCTGAGCCAGCTAACGCACCGGTGTGGGAAGCCGTTGCTCTCGCTCCAGCTTCTCCTAGCCCGCCCTTGAGCACTATGACTGGCTTCGCTTTAGCTGCTTCCTTCAATGACTGGCTTAGTCTCCTGCCATCCTTGACACCCTCAAAATAGGCAAGTATGAGCTTTGTATCGGTATCATGAGCCAGATACTCCAGCAAATCACTCTCGTTAACATCGCAAGCATTGTTGTAGGAAATTGCTTTGCTAAACCTGATGCCTCTCTTGATTCCTTGACGAATTGTGTAGGTGCAGTTGCCGCCGCTCTGGCTTATGAGCGCCACTGAACCGCTTTCCTTAGTGAAATCGGGGGCATAAGATAATCCTGATTTGGGACAATATACGCCCAGACAATTAGGCCCAATTAGGCGTATGCTATTTCGCCGGACTAATGAGGAAATCTCCTGCTCTAATTGTTTGCCTTCTAAAGTACCCGTTTCAGAAAAGCCAGAAGTAAAGAAATGGACTACTTTCACTTTCTTATCTATGCAATCTTTCACCAATTGCATTGCCGAAGATACTGGCGCACAAGAAATAACGTAATCTACTGGTTCGGGAATATCCTTGATACTGGCATAAACCTTTAAGCCAAGAATCTCTCCACCCTTGGGATTTATGGGGTAGATCTTGCCTTTGAATCCACAATTGAGTATGGAATTTAGATAGACTTCCCCACCCATCCATCGCATTATCCCTTTAGTAGAGACTCCGGAAATAGCCACTGACCTGGGGTGAAAGACACAATCTAGATCTCGGGTAGTCACTTCATTTCTCTCCTTTTGACCTGTCGTCGTGGTAGTCCAGAAAGCGAGCTATGGCTTTGACTGCGCTGTTTAAGGAGTGATAGACAGGGAGGCCTGCTTCACAGAAAACTTGCTCGCACTCAAGACCTACTTTGCAGTCCTCACTGCAGCTAAGGAAGTTGGTTATCACCGCCGACATTGACTTGTTTGATTCATTATAAGCTTTGACAAAGGCATAAGCAAGCTCTTTGATATGGGGAAACATCATGTCTTGGTAGGGGGAGGGGAAAACCCTAATAGGCAACTGAACAATGAGCAGATCGATGCCATCGTAGTCCAGTATCGCCTTGGCACAATCGTGAAGTATGCCCCATCCCTGATCTGAGAGGTCCACAGGATTTCCTAGACCCATACCGATGCCACCGGAGGCAGAGAGTTGCCTCAGCTTATTTTGAACCTCTGAGGGGAAACGAGGCACTATGAGCCCGGCATTAGCACAATCATCAGCAGCTACGACTGCCCCCCCTCCACCAATGCCAAGCACGCTTGCTCTCCTGCCCGAAGGCAAACGTAGGCGAGTAAAGGTTACCACCATATCTATCAGGTCCTCCAAATCGTGAACCCTTATTGCTCCCGCTTGATGTAGAAAGTGGTCCCATACTTCATCTGAGCCAGCCAAAGCACCGGTATGCGATGCCACTGCCCTGGCGCCAGCTTCAGCAACGCCTACTTTGAGCACTATCACCGGCTTAGCTTGAGCCGTTTCCCTTAGCACTCGCTTGAATCGCTTGCCATCCTTCACTCCCTCTATATAGGCAGCGATTACTGCTGTATTCTCATCGGCGGCGAAATATTCCAGTAGGTCGCACTCATTAATGTCACAGGCATTGCCGTAGGAAAGCACTTTGCTAAACCTTACTCCTCGCTGGGCCATTGCTGGAACCAAATAGTTGCAAAATGCTCCACTCTGAGAGAGAAAAGCGACTGAGCCACTTTCCCTGGGGAAGCTACTACTGAAAGATAGGCCTGACTCAGGACAATATGGCCCGAGACAATTGGGGCCAATAATGCGTATGCCACTCTCATGGGCTAAGGAGGAGATTCCTTCTTCTAAACGCCTGCCCTCTTCACTGTCAATCTCAGAAAAACCTGAGCTGAAGATATGGACTGCCTTCAGTCCCTTCGTGGCACAGTCCTTGACAAACGGCACTACGCGGTGACGTGAAATACAGCAAATGGCGTAGTCAACAGGCTCGGGGACATCCATGATGCTGGGATAGACTTTCAAGCCGAGAGTCTCTCCGCCCTTGGGATTTATGGGATAGATCTTGCCTTTGAAATTGCTCCTGATCAGACCTTCGAGGAATATTGCTCCAGTCCCTTGTAAGCCTTGTGGTCTGGATGAAACCCCGACAATAGCCACTGACTTAGGGTAAAAAACAGACTCTAGCTCATGCCTGCTCATCTTACTTCGTGGTTTTTCTACCATATCCGTCACGCGAATGCAAGATGAGATGCTGTAGAGCCGCGTCCACTAATCTGGAATAGACACCTTTGCTCTGATGTCACGGGATTATGAAAAAACTCTAGAATGGATTAGAATAGAGGCCATCCTAAGCAAACCAGAGGAGGAACGAGAAACATGGCTCTAGAAAGCAAGGTGTTGGAGTTAGCCAGGATGGAAGGAAGAGCAGTATTAACCGAGGTTGAATCCAAGGAACTTCTTGAACAGGCGGACATTCCAGTTGTTGAAACGAGGCTGGCGAAGAGCAAGAAAGATGCCATCACCATAAGCAAAGAACTGGGCTTCCCCGTAGTGCTAAAAATAGCCTCCCCCGATATTGTTCACAAGAGCGACTCTGGCGGCGTTAAACTTGGTGTGGCTAACGCGACACAAGTAGGGAAGGCTTACAGTGAAATTATGTCAGTCATAAAGCAGAAATATCCTAATGCCGCAATTCAAGGTTTGGCTATACAACGGATGGCTCCACCTGGAGTTGAAGTGATCGTTGGCATGAGTAAGGATGTGCAGTTTGGCCCCGTCCTCATGTTTGGCCTTGGTGGCATACTGGTAGAAGTATTGAAAGATGTTTCCTTCAGGATAGTACCCGTAACCAGGAGGGATGCTGCCGAGATGATCAGAGAGATAAAAGGGTATCCTTTGCTGGAAGGTTACAGGGGGCAAGAGCCGGCTGACATCTCCGCCCTTGAGGAGCTAATAGTCAAAGTATCGCAATTTGTGGACCAAAACCCTGAGATGAAAGAACTCGACCTCAACCCCATATTTGCTTATAGGGACAGGGCCATAGCTGTAGATGCCAGGATAATCCTAGAAACACCCGAGAAAATGTGAGTAGTCTGCCAGATGGCTCAAAGCTCTGGCAGCCCTGTGTGGGCTCGAGAAAGCCATTGTTTTCCCGGTTTTCTCTAGCTTGTCCGCAGCCTCATTAGCCAGGGGGCCGTAAGGATGAGAAACGAAAGCTTTGTCGGGGTAACTACTAGCCAACTCCATCATGAGTTGAGAGTGCTCATCACACCATTGCTGGGAGCTGGCAAGCCATACAAAAAGAACAGCATCCACGTCGCTAATAACGGCATGGGTAGCCTCTGCCATTGCTGCTGTAGGGGATTGCTTTGACACCATTATTGCCGGCCATGTGTCCACTGGATTGCTAACCGCTAGCCACGGAGGAGACATAGCGCTCAAATGCTTCATGGCTACCGAAGATGGCTTAACTATCTGTAGGCCGAACTTCTGACAGGCATCTATGCTTATCACGCCACATGCACCGGTATGAGTGACAACACCAATCCTCTTTCCTTTCAATAGAGGCAGCGTAGAAAAGGCCTTCACCATGTCGCCCAGTTCATCTATATTGCTGACCCTGGTTATCCCAGATTGCTTCAGTGCTACTTCCCATACTTCATCTTTGCCTATCAATGAACCTGTGTGCGATTGGGCCGCCTCGGCGGCAAGCCCACTCCTTCCGGTCTTTAAGGCTACTATGGGCTTGCTGTGAGCTACACGATTGGCTACACTCAAAAACCGCCTAGCATCTCGCATGCCTTCGACATGTAGGGCGACCACGTTAACGTCGTTATCTTGCTCAAAGTACTCCAGACCGTCGGCAAAATCAACATCACAACCGTTACCTAAATCAATCCCCTTACCTACTAATGTCAAACCGGGATAACCTAGCATGAAGACACCACTCTGGCAAATGACTCCAGTGGGCACCAGTTTCATTTCCATTTTCACGAATGATGAGCTGAAATTGATGAAAGCATTGGCCGTGCCAAAGGTGTTCGGGCCAAGCACTCTAGCCTTCCCTTTGACAATCTCATCTACCTCTTTCTGTAATTGCTTGCCTTCCACATCATCAGCGTCGGCAAACCCCTGCGTTACGATGGTTATGGCCGAAATGCCCTTTTCAACAGATTCCCTGGTTGTGCCGGGGACTAAAGGCCGAGGCAAGTTTATCACCGCCAAATCAACGTCATCTGCCACTTCTCCAATACTGGGATAGGTCCTAATGCCCAGAATTTCACTGGCATGGGGATTCACGGGATAAATCCTGCCTTGATAGCCGTAATCGAGTAGATTTCCCAAAATATCGAACATTAGACCGCTTATTGATGCCGGTGCCCGCGACACACCGACGAGAGCTACAGATTTAGGTTCCACAAATTTTTTCATTTGAGCCACAACACTCATAGATTGAAGCCTCCAATTTGAAGTAGGGCCTGATGGCCGCGACAACATGTCTTCGGGCAATGCCCCCTGGGAAGGAGATATCCGCCGGGAACGCCGAGACTCTTGAGATGATCCCCGTTCTGAGCATCGGCAGATGTGTGAATCGAACCCACCTCCGTGCCCAGACTAGCTCTAACTGCTGGATACTTCAACAACAGGTCTCCCTTGTTCCTTCGCCTCTTCCCTTCTCCCCCTTCAAGGATTCCACCAGTGTCGTCAGCTACCGTTTCCTAACCATCCTTGCGCTCTGATGTTATCGGGCTATGTCGGTGGGTCTTTCACTCTGGTGCCCAGTCAGCCTGAGCAATTATACTGATTCCCGTGCACTTTGGAAAACCTTGCCCACCTTCAGCAATCGCGCTGGACCGGTCTTCTGTGGCAAGCTAAGGTTTCGCCAAACTAGGACTCTGTATTATAATGAACAAGAAAAGAGGTAAGCCATTGTTTGAGGAAAGACTTCAAGAGTTTGAGGCGCTATTTTACCCCAGGTCTATTGCTGTTGTAGGCGTTTCGGCCGACGAATACAAAGCGGGGTCTGGTTGGGTTACAGGCTTGCTCTCTGCCAATTTCAAAGGGAATGTTTATCCCGTAGGAGCCAGCGGTGGTAGCATAGCGGGTTCAAAGATATTCCCCAACCTGAGGTCAATCCCGGGGGAGATAGACTACGTGGTTGTGTGCATTCCCCGACAATTCGTTTTGGAACTTCTGGATGACTGTGGCTTCAAGAAGGTGAAATTTGTCCAATTCTTTACCGCCGGATTCAGCGAGATGGGTGATGCTGGAGGATATGAGCTAGAACAAGACGTAGTAACAAAAGCAAGACAAAATGGCATTCGTATCATTGGGCCAAATTGCATCGGTGCTTATTGCCCGGAGAGCAGATTTCCCTGCGGCCCATCACCCAGAGCCAGAATCGGCCTGGACGGTTCGGCGGGCTTTATCTCTCAAAGCGGTGGGCTTGCTGACAAACTGGTAGAAATTGGCATAGCGCGTGGCATCGGCTTCAGCAAAGGAGTCAGCTTTGGCAACGGTGCTGATTTGGATGCCGCCGATTTCTTACAATATTTCGCTGCTGATCCAAAGACCGAGATCGTCGGCGCCTACTTTGAAGGAACGAGAGACGGACGCCGCCTTTTTGATACCATAAGAGCGGTAGCCAAAGTGAAGCCATTAGTCGCCTGGAAGGGAGGAAAGACTGAAGCCGGTGCTGAAGCAGCGGTGTCACATACCGGCTCTCTAAGCAGCTCAGCAGTTATTTGGTCAACGATGCTGAAGCAAGCTGGCGCTATTGAAGTAAATAGCCTGGAGGAGTTAGCTGACGTGTTGCTCCTTTTCCAAAAAGCGCGCCACTGGCAAGGCAGTGGTGTAGGCATTGTTGGGGGATTGTGTGGAGGCGGTGGGGGCATCTCTGTTTCAGCAGGCGACGACTGTAGTGAGCAGGGGTTGAATATCCCGGCTCTCTCCAAGGCAACGAGGCAGGAGTTAATTAGTATCCTGGGCCGGGTAGGCAGCATAGTGCACAATCCCGTAGATATTAGCCAGGGCTACGGGCGACCTTCCATTCTACGCAAAGTCATGGAAGCTATCATGTCCGATGTCAATATTCAGCTTGTCATAGTCCAAGAAGATGTGGACATACTCTTGAAGTACGGGTCGCCGCAAATCGTAGACACGATGAACAGTACCCTTATGGATTTGGCGAGCAAGTGCAGTAAGCCTGTAGTTGTTGTTTCGCCTCCAGGGTCCAGCGAAGTGAAGCGCCTCAAGATGGAGAATGAATTGTCGCAAGCTTCGATCCCTGTCTTCCCAACCATGGAACGGGCAGCTAGGGCTATTGCCAGGGTGAATCAGTATTTCTGCTCCCACTAACGCACGTAATCCACCCTTTACAGCAAGTGCCTTCCTGGAATATGATTCGCCATAATGGCTGAGAGGATCAACGAATACTCCCATTGCAGGCAATACTTGCTCAGAGAGCCGGGGTTGCGTGCAGACAGGTACGGGCTGTGATGCCCTAATGGCCCCTTCAGCTGCTACCAGAGGAATACGGGATAGCGTTTGCTGAGGTAATTTGAGATTAGGGAGGTAGAAATGATAAAGACTCATGATGAATACTATGACCGCTTGAAGAAAATGAGGCGGAATCTTTATATAGGCGGGGAGAAAGTAGATAGAACGGATGAAAGGCTTACCGGACAGCTACGCATCATACAGGAGACCTATGACCGCGCTAATGATCCCGAGTATCAGGATCTGTGCACAGTAACGTCACATCTAACAGGCGAGGGGATAAACAGATTCACTAACATCCACCAGAGCAAAGAAGACCTGCTGAATAAGCAACTGATGACCAGGCTCCTAAGCCACCGGGTGGGAGGGTGCATCATGAGGTGTATGGGAACAGACGCTATGAATGCCTTTTCCGTTGTTACCTATGAAATGGATCAGGCGCTGGGCACAGATACATACCAGAATTTCCTGAGGTATCTCAGATACTGGCAGGACAATGATATATGTGCTAACTGTGCTCAGACCGACTGTAAAGGTGACAGGCTAAAGAGACCTCATGAGCAAGCTGATCCTGACCTCTATCTAAGGATTGTAGAAAGCAGGCCCGATGGGATTGTAGTGAGAGGTGCCAAGATTGATAATACGGTTGCTCCAGTCGGTGATGAAATAATAGCTCTACCTACGAGATTCATGACAGATAAGGATAACGAGTATGCTGTTGCATTCGCCCTTCCTGCCGACTGGGAAGGAGTGAAAATGCTTGTCAGGCCGGCGTATCATTACAAGAGGAAATGGCTGAAAGCTCCTATTGCGGAAATAGGCGATGCTGAATCATTTACCATTTTTGATGATGTCTTTGTCCCCAGGGAGAGGGTGTTTCTCGATGGAAAGGGTGACCCTAGACAGACACCGTACGCTGGTTTTGTGGCGTTGCTTTTCGCTCACTATCACAGGCATTCGTATACTGGCTGCAAGCCTGCTGTGTCTGAAGTTCTAGCTAGCGCCGCCGCGCTTGTAGCAGAATACAATGGAATTGAACGAGAGGCTCATGTAAGGGAAAAGATATCCCATATGATAGGCACAGCAGAGCTTGTCTTTGCCGCCGGCCAGATGAGTGCTTATCGTGCCGAGAGGTCAGCATCCGGGACATATATACCTGATGAAGTCCTGACTAATGCTGGCAGGAGGCTCGCTGGAGAGGCGATCTATGATGAGTATAAGATCCTCGCTGATCTTGCTGGAGGTTTGTCAGCTACTATGCCTTTCGAGGAGGAATTCTTCTCCGAGGAAACGGGGGAACTGGCGAACAAGTATATGATGAGAAACCCGAAAATATCCTCAGAAAGCCAACACAGGTGTTTCCGAGGAATAGAGAATTTGCTGGTTTCGGAACTTGCTGGAGTAATGCAGGTAGCTGGCTTGCACGGTGGGGGATCCCCCCAGATGGAGACTATTTCCATGATGGCAAGATACGATACGGAACGTTTGAAGAGTATAGCGAAATATCTATTTGGCATAGAAAAAGAGCTGCCTAGATATGAAAGGCCTACGGTAACTCCCAGAGCGATGTTGGAGAGGTATCGGAAGACGTACGGAGGTTCCTAGATAACCGTATGTGAAGGAGAATTACAAACTAGTGTAAGGAGGTGAAATCGTGAGGACCTCAGCAGAGTATCTTTCGGATCTGATGAAATTGAAAGCTAATGTTTACGTAGGGGGCAAGACGGTAGGCAGGGATGACCCCAGGATTATGCCTGGTATTAGAGTCATGTCTACAACCTTTGACTGGGCGCAAGGTCCGGACTGGGAGGACTTGATGACCGCGACATCCCCTTTGACAGGTGGAAGAGTCAATCGCTTTACCTGTCCCCCTCGAAATCCGTACGACCTGATGCAAAAGCAGAAGATGATACGCTTGCTTGCTCAAAGAGTCGGTGGTTGCATACAAAGATGTATGGGCTATGATGCTTTGATCGCCCTTTCAATTGCCACCAAAGAAATGGACGATAAATACGGAACGGAGTACAACCGCCGCTTCACCAATTATCTCAAGTATTATCAGGAACGTGATTTGACCGCTGCTTGTGCTCAGACAGACATGAAGGGGGATAGAACCAAAAGGCCTTCTGAACAGTCTGACCCTGATGCTTATGTCCGTGTAGTTGAGGTGAGGAACGATGGGATTGTGGTGAGGGGAGCAAAGATCAGCATAACGATGGTAGCGTACGCTGATGAGATAATAGTTATTCCAACTCGGGCCATGCGGGAGGATGATAAAGACTATGCAGTGGCATTTGCCATCCCGGCAGACTGGGATGGTGTGAGGTTGATCACCAGGCCCGTTTGGGTGCGAGAAAGAAAGGAACTCGGAGCACCTTTGGCTGAATACGGGGTTTCCGATTCTGTTGTGGTTTTTGATAATACCTTCATCCCTAAAGAAAGGGTATTCATGTGCAAAGAGTGGGAATTTGGTAGGAGGCTTGCCTTACTTTTTGCTGACTCCCATAGGCATAGCTACACCGGATGCAAGCCTGCAGTATCGGACATATTGTGTGGTGTAACAGCGCTAGTCGCTGAAGCTAACAATATTGAAGGAATTGCTCACGTGAGGCAAAAACTATCTGAGTTTGCCGGGGGTGGAGAATTGTCATATGCCGCCGGCATAGCAAGTGCCCTTTTTGGGGAGAGGACCTCCTCGGGCACATTCTTTCCCAATGCTACGTATGTGAATGTAGGGAGAAGGCTTATGGGAGAGACAATCTATCACGAGTACAATATACTAACTGAAATAGCCGGAGGTCTTTCGGTGACTCTGCCTTTTGAGGAGGACTTCTTTGCTGAGCCAACCAAACAAGACTTGGATAAGTATATCAAGAGGAACCCTAAGCTATCCTCTGAGGAACAACATCGTATCTGGAGGCTGGTAGAGAGCGTAGGTGCTTCAGCTATGACTTCTTGGTATCAAATCGCGGGGGTTCATGGTGGTGGTTCCCCAATCATGGAAACAATCACGTTGAATGCAGAGTATGATTATGAATCAAAGAAGGACATAGCAAAGTATCTCGCTGGTATCAGTAAGGAATTGGATCAGTCAAAATACCTGAAGGAAAAACCTACTTTTTGATAAGCAGCCATTTAGAGGGTTACAAAGGAGGTTCAGATTCATGGATCGTGCCACTGTAGCGGTTATCAAATACGATCAAACGCCAAATGCCTTGAGGAAGGCTGTAGAACTGTGCGACGGGTTCGAGAAGCTTAAAACTACTGATAAAGTCTTGATTAAGCCCAATGCAGGTCAGGGTCTCAGAAGGACCCAGCCCCCAAACGGTGTGGTTACCACCACTGCAGTCCTTGGCGACCTTATAGGGCTGCTGCGCGACTACGGCTGCACCAATATCACCATAGGTGAGGGGCCGATACTGTTACCGGAGTTTAGATGGGACTCTACCAGGGCCTTTGAGTGGTCTGGCATCCGAGAGCTGGCCCAAAGTCTGGACGTCAATCTAGTGGATTTCAATGAAGGGGAATTTGCGAGGTTTGTTCTGGGAAGGAAAAGGGTTGAAGTCTCAAAGGTGGCTCTGGAGGCTGATTTCTTGATTGATGTGCCGGTTATGAAGACTCACAGGCAGTCGATGGTCTCTTTAGGTCTGAAGAACCTCAAAGGCTGTTTACATAACACATCAAAGAAGAACTTTCACCGCTTTGGTCTGGATGAGTATATTGCCTTATTGAACACTAAGATCAAGCCTGACTTGACCATCATCGATGCCATCTACGCCTTGCAGCGAGGACCGTGGGGAGACGATGCCCATCGTCTCGATTTGATTATTGCCGGGAAGGATGTCTTATCTTGCGACTTGGTGGGTTCCACCATCCTGGGCATTGATCCCAAGACTGTGCCTCAATTTCAGGAATTTGCCCAAATGACAGGAAAATCGTTGGACCTGGAGAGCATAGATATAAAGGGGGAAAGGATAGAGGATGTCGCCACCAAACTGGAATGGAGATTGGTGTTGGCCGGAGAAACCCTTAGCCAGGATTATGAAGTGAAGGGGATTGCCATGGATGATCCTGGGGCATTAGTTTGCACTGCCTGTGGCACAACGGTGTGGACAGGTATCTGCCAGTACCTCGAGGAGAATCGTGGAGCAGAATTCGACAGTATTGAATTTTGCATGGGGCTGGCGCCCAAAGCCAAAGAGGAATCGAGACAGGTTTTCCTCCTGGGCAACTGCGCCATCACAGCTAACAAGGAGCGCAAGGACACTATTCGATTGAAGGGCTGCCCCCCCTCGATCCAGGATACCTATGACATATTGAAGGAGCACTCAGTGAGAAAATAGCAAAATATCCTGCTGGTGTCGGCGGAGAATTGGATCAGTTGAAGGAGTTGAAGGCAAAACCCCTCAATTCAGTTTTGGACTGAGAATCGAGGAATTGTCGCAAAGTGAGGGCGGAAGGAGAGAAAATCATGAGCAGCGAGCATGAAGTAACATCTGAAAGAAGAGCATTCTTAGATAGGTTTGCGCTCCAAGGGAAGGTAGCGTTGGTCACCGGGGGGAGTCAAGGAATTGGCAGAGCTATTGCCTTGGGTTTGGCGGAGGCAGGTGCTGATGTAGTTGTTGCTAGCCGCAAGCTGCCGAATTTAGAAGCGGTCGCTCAGGAGATATCGGACATAGGGAGGAGAGCCCTGGCTGTGTCGGCTAATGTTCGCCATCTTCCGGAAATCGATAACTTGGTCAAAAAGGCGATGGACGAATTTGATCGCATTGATATCTTGGTCAATAATGCTGGTACCAATCCCATATTTGGCTCGGTATTTGATATAGATGAAAAGGCTTGGGAGGTAATTATGGGACTAAACCTGAAGGGGTATTTCTTTCTGGCACAGCAGGTAGGCAAAGTAATGCGACATGAGGGCGGCGGAACCATCATCAACGTAGCCTCACAGGGTGGGATCGACCCTTCAGTGGGAATTGGAACGTATTGTATAAGCAAGGCGGGTGTGATCATGCTTACCAAGGTGCTTGCCCAAGAATGGGGACAGTACAATATCAGGGTAAACGCGATTGCCCCAGGGCTCGTGAAAACCCAATTTGCTGAGGCGCTGTGGGACAACCCAGTAATCTCTAAGAGCTTCATGGATAATACAGTTTTGGGACGTATAGCTGAACCTGAGGAAATGGTTGATGTCGCTCTATTTCTGGCATCGGAGGCTTCAAGCTACATGACAGGACAGACTATGGTGCTAGACGGTGGTCATTTTGCTTCTGTCAGGACGTTGGTGTCAATGATCACTCCAAGGTAGTAGCCCTCTACAATTCTAATCCTTTACATCGGATGCCTCCGCAGACTATAATTCGCATAGTGACCCTCTTAAGACGGACCGGCGCAGCTGCCACCTTAGACAAGATATCTCATTTGCTAGTCCATCAAGGATATCAAGGTTATATTGTTGGTGGCTTCATTCGTGACTGCCTGCTGGAGCGAGAAACCAATGATATTGACATCGCTGTAGACGGTGATGCTACAGTTTTGGCCCACAAGGTGGCTAAGGCAGTCGAAGGAAAATTTGTGCTGCTCGATGAGGCGAATGGCATAGCTAGAGTAGTAGTAATTGAGAAAGAGAAACAATGGGACTCGCGGGAAAACCGAAGATCCCCTAGAGCGGAGTGGCATCTCGATTTTTCCTCTTTCTGGGGCGACATCGAATCTGACCTCGCCCGCCGAGATTTCACCATTAATGCTATGGCCATAGAACTCAACCAATTTGTCATTGCGGTGAGCCGAAGCCCTGAGGAGAGCGAAGGGGCAGCGCAGCAATCTCAAGTAGAGCTCATCGACCCTTTTTCTGGCCAGAAGGACCTAAAGCACGGAATAGTGAGGGGGATAAGCGAGCAGATATTCGAAAACGATGCTGCTCGGCTGCTGCGGGCGATCCGCATTGCTGCTGAGCTTGGATTTGTAATTGAGCCAGGGACTGAAACTTCAATCCGCCGCTACTCCCACTATATCTCTAAAGTGCCTGGGGAGAGAACCAGAGAGGAATTGCTTCGCTTGCTTAGGCTCCCGCGAGCTGCCTATTATCTGATGTATCTGGATGAGCTTGGCTTGCTCCTAGCCTTGATTCCTGAGATGGCGGAATGCAAGGGCGTAGAGCAGCCAAGGCTTCACTTCTGGGATGTTTTTGACCATTCCTTGCAAACCGTTGCTGCTGTCGAATTCCTGACCAGAGAAAACGCTTTGGAATATGGCAGCGCAGAGATGCTGACTATCGCCCCCTGGTCGGATGCCATAGATGAGCACCTGTCCCAGGAAGTATCCAGTGGAAGCAATCACAGAGCCTTGCTTAAATTAGCTGGGCTACTTCATGATATCGCTAAACCCCAGACGAAGTTCGTTGATGATGCAGGTAGAGCACACTTCTATGGCCATACTAATGAAGGCGCCGATATGACAGCAGCTATTCTGCAGAGGTTGCGGTTTAGTAACCGGGAGATTAGTCTGGTGAAAAGCCTTGTCTATCATCACCTGCGCCCGGCTCAGATGGCAAATGGGAAGTTGCCTACTCAGCGCGCCATCTATCGCTACTTCCGAGACACTGGCGACGCCGGCGTTGATATCCTGATTCTGGCTCTGGCTGATTACCTCGCTAGTCGCGGGCCTCTCATAGACACGGAGGAATGGAAGGAGCGTTGCCAGCTAGTAAACTATGTATTGGCGGAACATGACAAGCAGCAAGTTCACGTTCTGCCAGTGAAGCTCATTGATGGACATGACCTGATAAATATCTTTGGCTTAACTCCGGGGCCATTGATTGGGGAGCTTCTAGCTGTGGTTCGGGAAGCCCAAGCCAGTGGCGATTTGACCACTCGAGAGGAAGCTCTAGCTTCAGTGCGTGGGGAGCTAGATAAACGGCAATGCCAGGCAGGGCAATGCAAAGGGACGCAGTGAATTGAAAAGAGATATCTATATGCTGATTTTCATCCTTGCCCTATTTGGCTTCGCCCTATGGTCAATAGTGCCTCTGGACAGAGATGTCTTTGGCAGAGATGGGTTAATGCTCGGCTTGGACCTCAAAGGAGGTAGCTATCTGGTATACGAGGCTGATCTTAGCGAAATAGCGCCTGACGATAGGGCCGAGGTTATGGACGGCATGAAGGGAGTTATTGAAAGGCGTATCAATGCCCTGGGAATAACAGAGCCAATTATTCAAGTACAAGAACAGGAGGGAAAACATACCATCGCTATCCAGTTACCTGGCGTCAGTGATGTTGAGAGGGCTAAGGAGCTAATTGGGCAGGTAGGGATACTCGAATTCAGAGAGCAGAATGAGCAAGGAGAGTGGATTCCTGCTACCGGGACGGTCGATGGTAAGGAGTTAACGCTTACCAGCAGGTATTTCAAGGAGAATACCTATGTTGATTTGGATCAAGTTGGCAGACCACTATTAATATTCGAGTGGGACGAAACTGGGCGGCAGCTTTCTGAGCAGATAACTGGTCGTATGATAGGCAAACCGCTGGGCATTTTTCTTGATGATGAGCCGCTCCGCGGCGAGGATGGGCATCCTATCGCTCCGATAGTCCGCAGCGTAATTAGCAGTAGGGGACAAATTGAGGGTTTGAGTCTGGCGGATGCTCAAGATCTGTCTACCACACTGAATTATGGACGTCTGCCTGCACAATTGGGGCATTGGGAAGAGGAAGATGGCTCCGCGGTATTCATTCCCGAGGTTCCTCTTTATGAGAGGACCGTAGATGCCACTCTAGGCGCTGATTCTGTCCAGAAAAGCCTGCTCGCTGGGGCGATTGGAGTGGCATTGCTGTTGGCATTCATGATTTCATACTACCGCGTGCCTGGTCTGATAGCTTGCCTCAGCCTGGGAGTTTATGGCACCTTACTGTTATCCATCTTTAAGCTTTTTGGGATAACTTTGACCCTTCCCGGCGTTGCTGCCTTCATACTATCCCTGGGTATGGCGGTGGATGCTAATGTCCTCATCTTTGAGAGGATGAAGGAGGAGTTGCGAGCTGGGCGTACTCCTGGTGCTGCCGTGGAAGCCGGGTTCAACCGTGCCTGGACAGCTATCCGTGACAGCAATATTACCACCTTCATTGCCTGTCTTGTCCTCTTCTGGTTTGGTGGTGCTTTGGGCGCCTTTATGGTCAGGGGTTTTGCCATAACCCTGTTTATTGGTGTGGCTTTGAGCATGTTCACCGCCATAGTTGTGACTCGAACCTTTCTTCGCCTGATCCTGGGCCGCCGAGTGGCGCTTAGACCATCAGCCTACGGGGTGAGTGAATGATTGATTTTGTAGGCAAGAAACGCTGGTTTTTCCTCGCTTCAGCCATAGCGGTCCTTGTGGGGATAGTCTGCCTCTCTGTTTTTGGGCTGAAGCCGGGGACGGATTTTGTTGGCGGTACAGCTATAACCTTCCATTTTAGCGAGCCAGTGGAGCAAAGTCAGCTGCGGGAGGAGATGACAAGCTTGGGCTATGGCGATGCCATGATTCAAAATGCTGGCGGTGGCTATTTCCTTGTCCATCTTGGGGAAGTATCATCGGCTGAAGCAAACGACTTGGCGGAAGCATTAGGAACGGAGTTGGGATGTGAGGCCACAGTAGAAGACTATTATTTAGCCTCCCCAAGAGTAGGTGCTGATACAGCGTGGGATGCCGTCATTGCCGTGGCCGTAGCTGCTGGGGCTATGTTGGTTTACATTGCCTGGGCATTTCGTCGCATGCCCAAGCCATTCCGCTGGGGCACCTGTGCCATCATTGCCTTAGTTCACGATGTGTTTATAGTTGTAACCGTCTTTTCTATCCTGGGGCAGGTAGCTGGGGTAGAGGTTGATGCCATGTTTATCACGGGATTACTGGCGGTCGTGGGCTACAGTATCAACAATACCGTGGTCATATTTGACCGCATCAGAGAGAATATGGGTAAGCACATCAGCTCCGACTTCGCAGAGACGGTAAACTCCAGCATCGTGGAAACACTGGGGAGGTCTGTAAATACCGCTCTGACTACCCTATTTGTTCTTCTGGCGCTGTTTCTCTTCGGTGGGGTTACCATACACTATTTTGTCCTGGTATTGATCCTGGGCGTTGTTATCGGCACCTACAGCTCGATTTGTATCTCTAGCCAGATATTGGTCGTGTGGGAAAAGCGCCAGTGGGGCCAATTATTCTCCTGGCTTCCCTTTGCTAAGTAGCGCGGGGGCTTGTCCCGCGCATTTGCCGAGGGTAAACCTCGGCGCTACATAATATGGTGTGTTTGTTTTATTCTTTGGATGTGCTCCTCAAATCCCCCGGGCTTTCCTGCCGAGGATAAACCTCGGCGCTACATAATATGGTGTGTTTGTTTTATTCTTTGGATGTGCTCCTCAAATCCTCCGGGCTTTCTTGCCGACGATTCTCCCAGAGGGTCAACTATCTCCGGGCAATCCAGAAGCACATCAAAGGTTGCTCTTAGCGCACAGGAGTCTACTTGAAGGTTGTAGCCACCTTCCAAGGTAAACACAAGACGCCCTCGACATAGCTCGGTGGCTAGTTCCTTCAAAACCTTCACCATTTGGGCAAAGCCGGTAACGCTCACTTCCATCAGGGCTAAGTTGTCAGCCCAGTGCGGGTCAAAGCCAGCGGAAACCAGAATGAGCTCTGGCTGAAACCTCCTCGCCACAGGAACCAGGACCTCATTGAAAGCCCTTAGATATTCCTCATCGCCCCAGCCAGCAGTCATGGGAACGTTGACTGTAGTCCCTTTCCCTTCCGCGATTCCGATTTCGTCGACCCTTCCTGTCCCGGGATAAAAAGGATATTGATGAGTGGAGAAATAAAGGACCTTGGGGTCGGCGTAGAATGTGTCCTGAGTGCCGTTGCCATGGTGGACATCGAAATCGGCGATCAGAACCCGGCTGATATTGAAATTGGACAGAGCAAACTTGGCAGCAATAGCCACATTATTGAAAATGCAGAAGCCCATGGCGCAGTTGTGGGTGGCGTGGTGTCCTGGGGGTCTGACCAAGGCAAAGGCGTTATCTACCTCCCCCTTCATCACCGACTCCACAGCGGTCAAAAGTCCCCCAGCAGCATACAGAGCTACGTCGTAAGACCTGGGGCACATCAGTGTATCAGGGTCGAGCCAACCCCCTCCGCTTTCAGCTTTGCTTTTCGTCTGAGAAACATATTCTGGTGTATGCACCATCTGTATCTCCTCAACCGAGGCGGCACGTGGGGAAAGCAGAACGAGCTTTTCCTTGATCCCGGTCTCATCCAGATGTGACATCATGGCTACCAGCCTTCGGGAATTCTCGGGATGGCTGCCAGTATCATGATCCAGATAGATTGGGTCGTAAACTAAAGCTGCCTTCATAGGCAATACCCCCAAAGTTCATGCTTAGCGCTCTGAGTTTAGATGGCGCTATCGGCATATGTTATACTTCCTCGAGGTAGCAGGCAAGTGTCACTAGATTTGGCGCAGGTAGCTGAGCAAATCGAAAAAATGGCTGCCAGACTGAAGGCAGAACAGGCTGAAAGAAAGCAGAAAATCAGCCTTGCCATAGAGACACTACATAAGCAAGCCGGTCAGCTTGACCATCTGCGCCAAAAGATCCAGTCCAGCAGGACTACCTGGCTTGTAGCTGAAATCCCGGACAGGCTGGATATTCACGAAGCTCCCCCACCCTGCCCCCAGGATTTCATCGTTCTTGCCAGCGATGGCTCCCACATTGACGTAGACCGTCATCGCTCTGCCCGTTGCTTCCTGATCAACGTTGGCACAATCAAGTTAAGGTACGGAAAACACCCCGACGCCGAGCTTTCCAGCTCTCCTTCCCTCTATTTTCAAGCTGAGGATTTGGTTATCTCCTCGCCCAGCGGGAATAGCTACGAACCGATAGAGGGGGCGCTATTGGGTGTAAAACGCAGCGTGGAAGAATGCCACTCACTAGCTGATGCCGCCAGCGAATTGGAAGATAGCCTGCCCACCCTGGCTTTGCTCGATGGCTCGCTTGTCCTCTGGACGCTCGCGGGGAAAAAAACCTATCCCGAATATGTTAGTCAGGCTCTTGTCGACGAAGGATTCCTGAGATACCTTGAGGAGATGAGGAAGTTAAGCCTGGTTACGCAGCTAGCCATTGCTGCCTATATTAGCTTCCCTCGGAGTACCGAGGTAACTAATGCATTAAGGCTAGCCATCTGTCCCCATGACCCTGTAGATTGTGACCGCTATTGCCGGGGTAAGGATGCTGAGCGCCAGTGCGATTCTGTGGCAGGGGTGCTCGATCGTGCTATCTTTGACCAGCTTCTCTCCGTGGGCGAAAGGTCGGCTACATTTGGTAGTCGCTCTTCCATAGTAGAACAGCGCTATGGCCTGCATAGGGCAAACTTCTTTTACATCAAAATTGATGATGAGGAGATAGCTCGGGTGGAAATTCCCTTGTGGGTTGCTCAGAGTGGAGAGCTCACCGGGCTCGTTCATGCCCTCGTCTGGCAGCAGTGCCGACAGGGGCAAGGCTACCCAGTTGCCTTGAGCGAAGCTCATGAGAAAGCAGTAGTCACGGGCGCCGACCGGGAGCAATTCTGGCAGCTAGTGGAACGGGATGTGGCCCTGAAAAGCTCGGCCAAGAGCAGAAGCAAAAGGAATAGATGGATTTAACTGTGGAAGCGACCAAAATAGGCGAAGTGATTGAGGCGAGCACGGGGAAATTCACGGCTCAATGTTATCAACTTAATCAAGCTCCTCCTTTAGGCAGCCTGGTAAAGGTAGGCAGTATGCCATCGGAGATTTTCGCCGTAGTCTATAACATCGAGAACCATAGTCTAGAGCTAGGTCGCCGCCCCATTGCCAGAGGTGAGAGTGAGGAGACAGAGGAAGGGATATTCCGCGCCAATCCTCAGCTAAGCAAGCTTCTATGCACCGACTTCAATGCTTTGGTGCTAGGGCATAGGCAAGCAGGCGATATTGCTCACTGGCTACCACCAAAACCGGCGTATATCCACAACTTTGTATATACTTGCTCCAGCGATGAGGTAAGAGATTTTACCCAATCGCTCCATTTCCTCAGCCTGCTTGTGGCTGCCAACCTGCCCACCCCGGTGGAGGAAATCACTGCCGCTTGCCTCCGATATTCCAGCCAGGCCCATGACGACCCTCATGCCTTCCTTGTGAAAGCTGGGAAGGAACTGGCTACTCTGCTTAGTGGGGACCTTAAGAGGGTAAACTCAATCTTGAAAAAGCTTTGATGAAATTGATTAGCAACGCACCTGCTATTCTGAGCCACGGTTCTGTCATTCTGAGCCGCAGTTCTCTCATTGTGCCCCGGAGTTCTGTCATTCTGAGCCGCAGGCGAAGAATCTCTACAATTAGGACGGCGCTCGGAGACCCTTTGCTATTGCTCAGGGTGACAGTTAAAACACAAGAGGTCTAATGGAAGAAGAGAAAAACCTGGGCGTAGTTGTCTCCGGCTCCTTGAACAAGGGACTCGAGGTGAAACTTGATGCCGCAACTTCGGTGGAAGACATATCTGTAGGCAGCTACGTAACTATCGAAGGGGGAAAACGCCGCTTCTTCGGCATGATCACTGATATAAGCCTGGAAGCAACCGATAATCAAATAATACACAGCCCTCCTGACATATCCAACCCCCTCATTGCTGAGGTAATTGCAGGCACAGCCACGTATGGAAAGCTCCACATATTGCCGACGCTAACGATTGGAGGTGGAGCGACTGAGATACTGGAGGGCCCACAGCCGGTAAAGAGTCTGCCAGGTCATTTCTCGCCGGTTAGGCGGGCTTCGCCCAGAGACATAGAATTGGTTTTCGGGAAGGAGGATGAAAAGCAATTTTGGGTAGGCACACCCCTGGATATGGAGACGAAAATATGTCTCAACCTTGCCGAGTTCGTTAAGCGCTCGAGGTAGAATCAAAAGGTGTGGAAATAGCTAGCGGCAGCGAGTACCCTTTCTGTAGTAAGAAAACAGCAGAAGGAGGTACTCACAACCGCCATGGGAAAGCAAAGCACA
>Ga0209986_10001322_pt1 | contig 23779 bp, 22 predicted proteins | sample BlataG_FD_183168 | JGI IMG/M metagenome (GOLD analysis project Ga0209986, IMG submission 183168) | Deep subsurface microbial communities from Black Sea to uncover new lineages of life (NeLLi) - Black_00105 metaG (SPAdes) (version 2) | ecosystem: Environmental > Aquatic > Marine > Oceanic >... | reverse complement strand
TAGAAGATCCCGTCTATTTCAATAAGGAAATTAAAGTAACTATAGAACATGGACATGATAACCACCGACGTGATGACTGGTCCTCTACCGCCTATTGGTATCAAAAAGAACCTCACGATCATAGTCTTTTTCCAAAATTATTAGATAATGAAGGGAGAAAACCTCGATCTCATCTTGCACATATAATAAGAAAGACTCTATGTCTTCTTATTTTATTCTTTTTGGTTTGGTGGCTTCTTTTCATCGCAAATATTTTGCCATTCTTTCCTTTTCTTTAATTATTCTGACATTTTTTTTAATAACAAAATCTCTCGATAAATTTAATAGATCATGCTTACACTGACTTAAAACTTGTTTAATTTTATCCGTTATGGCTTTCACAAAAAAAAAACCATAATATTTATATACAAAAATTTCGCATTTTATATTCGATAATATTTTTATTTTTATTTTTTTTTTAATGAATAAATCGAGGGCGTTTATTATTATAAAACTAAATAAAATTTTCTTTCTAATACTAATTTTTAACATTTCAATGGTTACATATGGGTTCTATAAAAAAGATATATTTTATACGAAAAATGCTCTAGATATCAATATCGAACTTAAAGAACGGCCAATCCAGGAACCAACTCAAAACAAATATGAATTTAATGATAAAAATCTTAAAACATCCGCTTCATTAACACCAAAAAACGCTTATGCTATTGTTGTGGGGATTGCAGATTATCCCGGATCTAGTAACGATTTATCCTATACTGATAATGATGCAAATGATGTATATTCTTTATTAATTAATGATTATAATTTTAAACCTGAAAATGTGATATATCTCCAAGATTCAAGCGCTGGAAAGAGCGAAATTAGCAATGCATTTGATCAAATCGCTTCTCAAATAAGCGACGATGATGTTTTTTTCTTCTATTATTCGGGACATGGAGGTTTCGGGACAGAGGTGGGTCCTTATTCATGGAATGTGGAAACATCTCACCCCTATTCGAATAATTATGATAATTATTGGCATATTTCACATCCAGGAGCAGATTACATGAGAGCTCATTTTTATCGATTTGATACAGAATATTACTACGATAGTGCTTATACTGGTGATTCAGATTTATTATTAGGATGGTACTATGAAGAATTAACCGGAGATTTAGGGTATGATGTTTGGTCAGCGTATATTCCTGTAGATGATTTTTATATCCGATTTATTACTGATAGCACTATTACTGAATGGGGATTTAAAATAGATAAATATGAAGCATTATTTGACGATGGGACTCATTATTTATGCTCATATGATTCAATCCCCGATAATCCTAATAATTATTATTTGGATACATTACTTGATTCAAAATTGGATGATATTAATTGTACGGAAAAATATATTGTAATGGATTCATGTTATAGTGGAGGGATGATCCCAGAGGTTCAAGACATAGGGAGGTACATAATGACAGCGTGTGATCACGATGAGTCAAGTTTAGAGTCATCATATTTACAAAATGGGGTTTTTAGCTATTATTTCATTAGATCGTTAGATTCTGCAGCAGACACAAATGGAGATGGAGTGAAATCGATGGAAGAATGTTTTTCATATACTTATACAAATACAGTTTCGTACTCTACATCTTTAGGTTATACACATCATCCACAGGAATATGATGGAATAACGGGAGAATCTGTTTTATATCCTTCATTTGGTTCTGTTTCTTATTATTTATCTGGTAATGAGTTATCATATAATTTTACGATGTACGGGAATGGTTTAATAGAGGAATTGTATGTTGGAATATGTTTCGTTTCTCAAGAAATTAATTTTGAAATTGATGATTTATTGGAAAATCCAGTTTCAGAAACAGGATTTGGAAATTATTCAGGAACAATCCAATTAGAAGATTGTGAAATTATTACAAATTATGGTATTTTCGCTGAAATTAGGGGGAATAATTTAATTAAATTAAATAATACTTGGTTTAATGATACAGATTTAGATGGTCTTGATGATATGGTTGAAATTATGAATGGATTAGATCCAACATTAATGGATACAGATATCGATGGATTGAGTGATGGAGAAGAATATTATGGAGATTCTGACCCTTTATTACCAGACACTGATTATGATGGATTATTAGATGGGTTAGAATTAAATGTTTATAATACAGATGTTTTAAATCCAGATACAGATGCAGACGGGATTTACGATGGGTATGAGGTCATCTGTTATCTAAATCCTTTAATTAACGATTCATATCTTGATTCTGATAATGATGGGTTAAACAATTTATTAGAATTTCAACTTGGGTCTAATGCAAATAATACTGATTCAGATGGTGATGGTATAACTGATGGATATGAGGTTTTTAATAGTTTGGATTTGTTAAATGATGATGCAGATCTTGATTTTGATAGTGATGGGTTAATTAATATTTTAGAATTTCAAATAGGGTCGAGTGCAAACAATACTGATTCAGATTTTGACCAAATGCCAGATTTTTGGGAATACAATAATGGTTTAAATTTAATTTATAACGATGCACAAGCTGACCTTGATAATGATGGGTTAAATAACTATTTAGAATTTCAAATAGGGTCGAGTGCAAACAATACTGATTCAGATTTTGACCAAATGCCAGATTATTGGGAATATAATAATAATTTAAATTTAACTTATAATGATACACAGCTTGATCCTGACAATGATGGATTAATTAATATTGATGAATATCTTTACCAAACAGATCCTCAAGATTATGATACAGATGGTGATTTATATTCAGATGGAATTGAAGTCTTGTGGGGTACAGATCCATTAAACCCACTCTACTCGTTAAATTCAATTTTTTTAAATTTGGCTGGAATAGCATTAATGTGTGTTTTGGGATATTATACTTTCAATATAGTGATTAAGAAAAATATGAAAATTATTGAGAAAGAAAAATTAAATAGAAAGTTTAAGATAAATCAAAATACAATTAATTATAATTCTCTAAGAGTGGAAACTAAAGTTAAGCCAATTCCCATAACAACATATAAACAAAGACCTCCTTATTCTCAATATGCTGTTCCAAGTACGACTTCAGCATACACCCCTATCACCCCTTATGAACGGATATCAAGTTATGGAATACCTTCTAATTTAGAGTTAAATAAAATGAGAATTGTTGCAAGGGATTTCATCCAGAATAAATTACCTCCACCAAAACCAAGTTTTTCAGCTGATGGCCAACGAGCTATGCAAATAGCAGTGGCATCTCTTAAATTACTCTCAGAGGGGAGATTTGATGAAAGCATTAAATCTATGATTTTAGCTTTACAATTAGGAGTCCCAGAACCCATAAATAGCCAAATAAAAAGAACTTTATTAAATTTATTAGATCCAAATATTGATAATTCAACTTTAACCTCAATGGATAAAGTAGTATCTCATAAAAAATGTATGTGGTGCGGAACCTTGAATGAATCTACTAATAATTTTTGTGTAAAATGTGGGAGGTCGTTTTAAATTACGGAATTAACAATTAGTGAAGATAGTAAAAAAAAAATTCTTAATAAAAATTCAGTGGAATTTTATGATGTTAAAGAGATATACTTTCCTAAAGTATGTATCATTTGCGGTCAGACAACAAATAATACAATTAAAAGAACTAAATTCGGGTCTTATTCTTATATGACGAATTCGAAAAATGATTATCAATTCTCCTTACCAATATGTGAAAAGTGTAATAATTATCTTAAAATTAAAACAGGAGTTTTTGGTAAAGAAGGCTTCAAAGTCTTATTTTTTTCAATTTTAGGCTTAATTACATCAATATTGGTAGGATATTTTACATTTTCAATTTTTATCGGTATAGCAATATTTTCACTGTCTTTTACATTTCCATATTTAAATTATAGGGCTAAAACACAAAAAAAACTTAGATTAGATCAATTTTTAAAAATTAACATAAAAAAGGACCTTAGAAATACAATACAAATGACATTTGTGAATCAAAATTATGCTGATTACATCAATGAGATCAATTTAAAAAAGTATAGCGATATAGAAAAATCTAAAGAACTAATAAAATCAACTACACCTGCACTTGAAACAAAATTATCAGATTTTGAAATAAAAGATGATGAAAAATCAACAGATCATAAGCTAATTGAGAAAGAGAAAGCCATTGAAATTCAAAATGAGAAACCTGTACAGGATGAGAGTATATTTGAATTAACATTACCTAAAGAAGAAGAAATAATAGAAGAGAAAAATTCTGAACAGAATAATTTATCTAATAATGAAAAGATCAAAAAACAAGTGGATTTACTAGAAAAACCTGTTGAAAAGACTGAATATTCAAGTGAAGACGTTTTGGATCAAAAGATTGAAAAAGAAAAGATGATTTTAACAGAAATTCCCGAAGACGATGTATTCAAATTAGAAGTCCCAAAAAAAATTGAAGATGAGGGCAAAAAAGTTAATAATAATTTAGACGTCAATGAAGAATCTGAAAAAAAAAAGTAAATAAAGCAAGATACTTATAAAATTGATGAAATTTCGGAATTTTGAACTAAAAGAGTTAAAATTAATTATCTTTTTTCTTAAAAGACGTAATCATTAAATATATGATTATTCTAGAAACTATTTATGAAACTTATAAGTAATGATTTTAAACACAATGAAATGATGGATAGTAAATTTACTTGTGATGGAGGAGATATATCCCCACATTTAAAGTGGGATAATATTCCTGATGATACTAAAAGTTTTGCAATTTCTTGTAATGATCCTGATGCGCCAGTAGGAGATTGGATACACTGGTATATTCACGATATCCCCGTAGAGATAAATGAAATTCAGCAAGGAGGTCAAATACCGGGAATTGAAGTTAAGAATGATTTTGGAAAAACTTCATATGGTGGACCTTGCCCTCCAAGTGGAACCCATAGATATTTTTTTAGAGTTTATGCTATTAATGTAGAAAAATTGGAAAGTGTTAAGAAAAAAAATTTTAGAGAAAAAATAAAAGAACATACTATTGAATCTGCAGAGCTTATTGGACTATATAAAAGAAGATGATTGAAAGAATAATTTAATATTTTTACATACTTTTTTTAAATAGATAACTTTTATGGTAAAAAAAGAGCGTCCTAAATTTCCAGATTCCTATATAGGGAAACAAGCAAAAGATTACGACACATCTAATTGGATGGAGAGAAATCAAAAAAACACTACGGCTAGATGTGTAGAGCTTTTATTTGATTCTAACTTAGGTCCGTTCCCAGAATTTGATAATAGTGAATTATTGGTATTAGATTTAGGATGTGGAACTGGGTTTTCAACAGAGATTCTACTTGAAGAACGATTTAATGTTATTAGTATTGATATTCTATCGGATATGATATATTTATTTCGTAAAAAAAACATTGATACTTTTAACTTGGTCTTGGCTGATATTCGGAATTTACCGATAAGAGAAAATAAAATTGATCATATTATTTCTGTCTCTTCTTTTAATTTTATTTATGAAGATATTTTAGATAATAATGAAAAAAATAAGATTTTACAGCAAACTGTTAAAATTTTTAAAGAAGTTTTAAATAATAATGGAAGAGTAATTTTAGAATTTTATCCCGAAACAGAAGTTGATACTAAATTACTTATGAGATATTTCAAATCAGCAGGTTTTAATGGCTTTTTAGTTCAAGACAATCCAGGTTTACGTAAAGAACAGAATTTTTTAATTTTAAAAAAAGAGGAAAATTAATTAAAAATAAATGGAGTAAGAATCTTTTGGGAACATGTAAATTTTGTGGAAAAACGGGTACGCTGATATCAGAGGTATTACAAATATGCAGAGATTGTATCTTAAATAAAGAGAGAAAAAAGGTAAAGGAACATGTATTACATATACATAAACAAATTAGAAAAACAGAGGGCTTACCTGAAATAGCCCCAAATATTGAAGATTCTAAAAAAAGATTTTCTTGTAATTTATGCATAAATGAATGTTCTCTAGAGGTAGGGGATATTAGTTATTGTGGTTTAAGAATGATTAATATAGATAAATCTAAAGAGATTCCTATGTCTTCAAGAGCCTTATCATATATGCATGGGTATTTAGATATGAATCCAACCAATTGTTGTAATGCATGGTTTTGTCCTGCGGGAACGGCTTATGGCTATCCGAAATATTCAAATTTTCCTGGTCCAGAGATTGGAACATATAGTTATGCTGCGTTTATGTATGGATGCTCTTTCGATTGCTTATTTTGTCAAAATGCGTCTCATAAACACTTTTCTAAAAACAACATTAAAAGAATTGATGATTATGTGAATGAATTCATTAAAAATAAAAAAATTACATGTGTATGCTACTTTGGAGGGACTCCAGAATGCCAATTTCTATTTACAATTGCTGCCTCAGAAAAAATTTTAGAAAAATTGCAGCAAACAGATCCCAAAAGAAAAATGCGCATATGTTGGGAATGGAATGGGAGTGGAAATCCAATACAGGTTGAGAAATGCATGCAAATTGCACTTAAAAGTGGTGGGAATATAAAATTTGATTTAAAGAGTTATCATGAAATTTTAAATCTAGCACTTTGTGGTGTATCCAATAAACGCACTTATGAAAATTTCAAATTCTTGGCAGAAAAATATTTTGGAATTCGTTCTAATGTTCCAGAAATGAGCGGATGCACTTTATTAGTACCAGGTTATACAACAGCAGAGGAAGTGGAAAAAATTGCAGAATTCATTGCATCGATAAATAATGATATTCCCTATAGTTTGTTAGTATTTCATCCAGATTATATGATGAGAGATTTACCTATAACGCCAAAAAAGCAAGCATACGAGTGTTTGGAAATTGCAGAAAAATATTTGAATAATGTTCATTTAGGAAATCAATTTCTTTTAAGATTTTAAAAAACTACGAATATCCTTTACTGAACTATTAAATATGAAATTAAACAATATGATATTAAAATAATCCAAAAAAGGAGAAATCTAATAAAAGAACATTTGGAGAAATGTTTAATTTGCCTAAAGCAAAAGTTAATGATATAAATATGTATTATGAAATTCACGGAGATGGTTTTCCTCTCGTGATGATAATGGGATTATCTCTTAGTCTTGAAGAGTGGGATGCCCCGTTCATAAATGAGTTATCAAAAAATTTTAAAACCATAATCTTCGATAACAGAGGAGCAGGGCGAACGGATAAACCTAATGTTGAATATTCAATAAAAATGTTTGCTGCTGATACAACTGGCTTGATGAATGCTTTAAACATTCAAAGGGCACATCTGCTCGGAGTTTCCATGGGAGGAATGATTGCTCAGGAACTTGTTCTTAATTATCCTGAAAGGGTTGAAAAACTCATTCTTTGGGGAACAAATTGTGGGGGAACGAAATCAATACCACCATCACTAGTAGCTTTTCGATTACTATTAGGAGCAATTGAAGGGTTGACTCCTGAGAAGATTACTAAAGCTTCCATCCCACTGATATTAACCAAAGAGTTCAGGAAAAATAATCCAGATTATGTTGAAGATAAAATTCGAAGATTCCTCAAATTTCCAATCCCATTAAACATCTATAACCGTCAACTTAGGGCGATAATGAATTTTAATACATATAGAAGACTCAAAAATATCAACACTCCTACTTTAATAATGCAAGGAAAAAAAGATATTCTCAATCCGTATCAAAACGCAAAAATATTAGCTGAGAAAATACCTGGAGCAAATGTTTCCTTATTCAATAATAGCGGTCATGCAATATACCCACACGAACCAGAAAAATTTATTAAAACTATTCTTGATTTTCTCAAATGATTTTCCATATTTTATTTTTATTCTAATTAATTTTCTCAGTTTTTCTTATTCTCTTTATTTTTATTTATTAATAATTTTGATTTATTTAAGTTCAAATTGTTTTTAGAAGAGAAATCAAAATTAATTCAGTTAGAATGAATCAAAAATTCCAATTTCTTAAATTTTGTAAAAGTAAGATGCATGAAGAAAGATAAAATTTAATTAAAAATAATTATTAAAATATTTACAAATTTAAAAAAAGTCTATATAATATCGGTGAGAAAGACTCGCAAAGAGCACGTATACGTTTGTCTTCTAATGACTTGGATGATTTAAAAAACGTTTGTCAACAAATAGAGGAAGTCTGTAAGCAAACTGGAATAAAAAAGTTTGGTCCAATTCCTCTACCTACTAAAAGGCTCGTTGTCCCCGTTCGGAAGAGTCCTTGCGGTGAGGGTACAAGTACTTGGACGAAATATGAGATGCGCCTTCATAAGAGATTAATAGATATCATCGCAGGGGAGCGGAGTATGCATTTGATTATGAAGATTCAGATTCCAGAAACTGTTTTAGTGGAAATAGAACTGATGTAAAATTATATTAAGATATAAGAAATTTATTTTTCGGCTTATTGGGTATCATTTTTTGATTTTTTATTGAAAGATTATTTTGAAAAATGAGTAAATTTTTTTATTATAATGATTTAATTGAGAGAGAAATTATGTCTATTGAATGGATTGATATTTTAAAAAAGGCAGTAAAATTTGCATATGATAAGGTGTATCCTCTTTTAGGAACACTGGAAGGGGCAGAAATTACTGATGAAAAAGGAGCGGGTGGTGATATTACCACTAAGATAGATTCAATTGCAGAGCAAGCCTTAATAGAGATAATTAAAAAACAGAATATAGATTTTCATTTAGTAAGTGAAGAAATTGGTGAAAAATATTATGGAGATAAAAAGAACTATGATAAGTGTAAGGATTATATTATTATGGATCCTATTGATGGATCTTTAAATGCAAACCGGGGTATTCCATTTTGTTGTATTTCGGTGGCACATGCGGACGGACCAATCTCTCAAAATATAATAGAAGGGGTAATTCTTAATTTATACACCAAAGATATCTACTGGGCGATTAAAGGAAAAGGAGCTTATCTTAATAATGAACCAATCAATGTTTCTAAACTTGATGATATAAATAGAGCGGTCGCTGGTATAGCTTTAAATGCCTCCGAACCATTTTCAAGCACTGTACAGAGGTATAAACCCATTATCAACAAAGTGTATAAAGTTCGTACGATGGGATCTGTCGCCTTAGAATTATGCCAAGTTGCAGAGGGGGCACTTGATTTATTTTTGGATATAAGAGGAACTCTAAGAATATTAGATTGTGCTGCAGGTATTTTAATTGTTCAAGAAGCAGGGGGAATAATTCTCTCAAATGAGGGATTACCCCTGGAATTACCTCTTAAAATTGAATCGAAATGCTCGATTATTGCATCTAACCAAAATTTGGTAAAACATATTAAAAAAAATTTGTCTAAATTAAATAAATTATAGTTAGTTAATATATTTTTAAAATGAACTTAAAATTATCAAAAATGAGAGTAAGTTAGTTAATTTACGTAATATTAACTTGGAATTGAAAGAACAGCAATAAATATCGCTACAATAATAGCGATAAAAAAAATCATTATAAGGGAAAAACTTAACCATTGCCTTTTTTTTTCTTTTTTCCGAATAATTCTTGCTTTTCGTCTTCTATAACTCATATTATTATTAAAGAGTCCAAAATTTATTTATTTACTTCATTTATTGTTGATATATGAGTATTATCAACATTAGGTTTTTTTTTTAAGAGTTCAGTCAGCACAACATTATTAAAACTAAATAAAAAGCGAGGGATATAATCTTCAGCTAAATAAGGACCATCTGGAACTGCTTCTTTTAAAGGAAATAACTTCTTCTCTTTTATTGTAGAACCTAAATAGTCCCTGTCATACTCTCTATAGGCATAAAGCTTATTTTTAACAATTACTAAATCTCTTTCATAGCCCTGTGGAAGTCCTGATTTTTCTAATAATAAAATTATCTTTTCATGAGACAATTCTTCAAGTAATTCAAGATCTTCTTTTTTCCCTTCATAAGCAGGACCCAATTCCTCAGCTTCAAAATCCTCCTCCTTTTCTAAACCAATAAATATTTTAAAGGCTTTAACTTCATCACCCTCATCAACGGATGTTATTTTATACGATAATCCATGCTGATCTCTTAAACTTGGAGCAGTTTTTGCTGAAATAAATTTCATTCTGGTTGTCGTTTCAGATCCTTGCCAAATCCAAACTCGGAAATGATCTGGGTCTATAAATAATAATATAAACTCTGGATTAAGCAATTCATACAATTCTAAATCTTCTTCAATTTCTAATTCTTCATATTCCCCTAATTCATCATTAAATTGGAACACCTTTAATTCTTGTTTTATAATCGGAGGAATTCCATTATCTTCTTTTTTAACTTCTTCTGGTGTATTTTGTTGTTTTTCAGACATTGAACTTAACTCTTAATTAATGATTCAGATCAATTATTATAATATTATATAGAATATAGACAATAAAATAATTTCATATTCAACTATGAAGTTAAGTTAGAAAATATTAAAAAAAAGGAAAAATCGAATTTTTTCAAATATATTTGGAATGATGTTAGTAATAAATTTCTTTGAATTACTTTTTTATAGTTTTATAGAATAAGTGCGGGAAGAGAGATTTGAACTCTCGAAGGCCTTCGCCACTGGATTCTGAGTCCAGCACCTTTGACCAGACTTGGCGATTCCCGCTATTTTACACATTGAATAATATAAAAAATTTTTTATGTAATAAATAATCTAAGAAATAATAATTTTTGAAATTAATTCAAGTTAAAATTGTGTTTTTAAATTTTAGAATATAGTTGTCTCACTAACATAGCACTAAGATCCTCCTTAGGCATAAACCCAATAATATCTTTTCCACCATTTATTCTTATGGTGGGCAATTTTAAAATATCTTTTGTTGGAATTTTATCTACATCCACTTTTTTTATACGGAAATTATAAAATTTTTGTAAATCTAATAAAATTTCTTCCATTTTTCCGCAAAAATAACAATGCTCGGAAGTAAATATCTCAACTTGAGGGATTCTTTTTTGTTTTTTTAAGGCTTCGCTTGCCAATCTAATTCCTTAAATTTAGAATAAAATAACCTGCTTAATAGAGGTATCTAAAGGGAAATTGACAATAAATAAATGAAAAAATAGTATGTTATGAAGATAATATTATATTGAATCTAAGAAGAGAGACATTTGATTAAAAAAAGCTATCAATAGTTTTTTGAGTTCTAATAAAATTGATTAATTTACTGTATTTTTTCCAATATTTTAAATCAACCATTAATCCTTCAGACATTTTATTTAGAGCTGTATCGAAATTATCTATAATTAATGGCTTTTCCAAATCCATTGCATTTTTAACGGTTTCTCTAATGACCCATACTCCCAATGGGACAGTATACCCCGCTGAAACTTCGCGAAATACCAAAACTCTTGCTTGTCTTTTTATTTTATAAAGATATTCACATATTGATTTACGTGCTGAATAATATGCACCAGTTATATTACTTGCGTAATTTTTCCTACCACGATAAAATTCCATATCACTTGCAATTTGGGGTTGTAGAGGTACTTTTTTCCCCGAAAGTGAGATATTCCATAGAGAATTTGGAGCCCATACTTCATTCATTTCATATAAAAATTTTCCGGGAAATAATAAAATTTTGAAGTGGTTATCAAGATAAGTTGATTCAAAAATTTGAAAATTATTAATTTCAGGGAATTTTTTAATTTCTTTAATCAATCGTTTAGATATAATATCATCAATGGCTGTTATAGACCATCTTGTTGGAACTAACTTTCGTTTTTTTTCTTCACCTAACAAACCAGCTGAAAATATTCTTTGAATTGTTGAAAATGGAACGCGCCCCTTTAAGAATAAGTAATCCCCTATTGCCTCACTTGCTTTCAAATCCGTATCCGAAACGCAATATTCAACTTTAGGATGGACTTTTACATTCTCAGTAATTCTGATTTTCTTAGTTGTTCCAGATGGTCCAATCGGCAAGGCATGGTTATCCATTATAAGATTAAGATTTAATTTTTCTATGTAGGTTTCAGTATCTACAGGTCTAGCCGCCATTGATAACTCTTGTGAAGTCTCTAGTAATTTTTTAACTTGAGTTGGGGGGGATGTTTTGGCTTTTTTACTCCCCACATTAACATTTATCTTAAAATTACTCCGAACTAAGCTACTTCGATAACCTATGACATCGTCAGATTGCTTCCCATACCATAATTCTGGAGCATCAAGAATATGAAAATCACTAAGATTTAATTTTTCTACATATTCTCTAAACGGGACTAAAGGTCCAACAAATACTTTCGGATAATTGTACCTTCCTACGAAGAAGCCGGGAGGACTGGGACCAAATACATTTATATTATGTAAGGTTTTACCCAATTCAAAAGGTAAAATGGATTTTAAAATAGATGTTTTCTTTAAAATCGGACAAGTCTTTTTTCCACATAAGAGTCTTGCTCCTTTGCATCGGATGCAAATATTTTTTTCTGTCGGAGGGGGACGTACCAATCTATTTTATCTCGAAATGAGTTAATGCTATTATGAAAAGATCTTCTTTTAATTTATAAAAAAAGAATAGGTGTAAAAAATTTTCCTAAATAAAATTTATACTTCTTGAACAAAAGAAATTTTTTCAGAGAATGATATAATTAAATTTTTTCATTAGAATATTTTTCAATTATATAATTTTGCAAACTCCATGCGTATTTTTTCATATTTAAAGTTAAAACTTTTTGATGAACTTCTCTCAGGAAATTCACATCTAATTTATTTAAAAGTGATTCAAAATGATCAATTGTATCAAATATTTCAACAATTAATTTCCAATCTTCAGCCCATTCCTCATCTTGGGCATTAATACATTCCAAATTATATTAACCTCTAATAATTTTTTATTCTTCCTAAATTTCGTATAGATTCGAGTATATAAATAATCTTATATTTTAGACAATTTAAAACTAATATCACACTATGTTTATTATAAAAATATAAATAAATTTCAATTTTTTAATATTTAAATTATGGGAAACGGATTTTTTGGTAAGATTTTATGGATCGACCTTTCTGATGAGACATTTAAGGAAGAAAACTTATCTGAAAGTATTTATCGGCAATATCTTGGCGGTTATGGATTGGGATGTAAATTAATTTATGAGAATACTCCAATAAAATTTGATCCTTTAGGTTCTGATTCAATACTAGGATTTTTTCCCGGGTTAGTTACTGGAACAGTCACACCATTTTCTGGGAGATATATGGTTGCTGGGAAGTCTCCTTTAACGGAAACATGGGGGGATGCCAATTCAGGGGGCACTTTCGGTCCAGAAATTAAAAAATGTGGGTATGATGCAATTCTATTTAAAGGAATTGCTGAAAAGCCCAAATATGTATCAATAATTGGTGATGATAAACAAATTCATGATGCATCAGATATTTGGGGTAAAGATGTTATTGAAGCTGAAGAAAAATTAAAAAGGAAATATGGTAAATATATTAAAACAGCCGGAATAGGGCAAGCTGGAGAGAAACTTTCTTTAATCTCAGGAATTGTCAATGATAAAGGTCGTATTGCCGCAAGATCAGGAATCGGTGCAATAATGGGTTCAAAAAAGCTTAAAATGCTTGTTCTAAAAGGAGATAAACAAATCCAATTAGCCAACAAAGAAGATTTAGTAAGAGTTGTTTCTGAATATAATAGTAAAAAAAAGACAGAACCAGGAAAATTCATGAAAATAATACTTAAAATGGCACCTGGAATGCCAAAATTATTAAGACGGTTTAATATATCCTTAAAGGGACCTCCAAAAATGATAACTCAAGTTTATCATATTTTCGGTACAAGTGTTGCAAATTTAATCAGTGCTGAAGTTGGAGATTCGCCCGTTAAGAATTGGAGTGGTATAGGACAGTTTGACTTTCCACCAGATAAATCTAAAGAATTATCTACTGTGATAATAAATAGTTATAAACAGAAAGACTATGGATGTTTGACTTGTCCAGTTCAATGCGGAGGTGTATTAAAAGTTCCTGAACTTGGAATAGATGAGACTTATCTTCCAGAATACGAAACATGTTGCGCTTTTGGGACTCTCTTACTTAATAATGATCTCATGTCAATAATCATACTTAATGAATTATGCAATCGTGCGGGTATAGATACGATATCTACTGGTGTAACTGTAGCTTTTGCTATAGAATGTTTTGAAAATGGTATAATAACTACTGATGATACTAATGGATTAGAATTAAGGTGGGGAAAGTCAGATTCTATTGTAGAACTAGTTAAAATGATAATAAACCGAGAAGGTATCGGAGATATTTTGGCTGATGGGTGTAAAAAAGCTTCAGAAAAAATTGGAACAGGGAGTCAAAAATTTGCAATGCATTCATTAGGACAAGAAATTGCAATGCATGATCCGAAATATTTTGAATCTCTTGGTTATACCTACGCTTATGACCCAACACCAGGAAGACATACAGCAGCAAGTATAGATTTTATGGATATTGGTCCTATTGGGAAATTTATGAAGGGCTTTTCGTTACCTAAAAAGTGGAAGAAAAATAAGAAATCAAAATATAAGGGACAAATGATGGTTACCGGTATTCGACAATTTATAGATTGTTTAGGATTATGTATGTTTGCGACCTTGTTTGGCAATTATCCTGTTAGAGAAATAATTCGATCTGTTACTGGTTGGGATTTATCAGTTGAGGAAATAATAAAAACGGGTTTAAGAATTCAAACATTAAGACAATCCTTTACAATTCGAGAGGGGGTTAAGATTGCCGAAAATTTTTTACCATCAAGGGTAATTGGAGAGCCACCTTTTGAGAAAGGGCCTACTAAAGGGATAACTGTAGATTATCGAGAATTTTATGAAGGTGTTTGCGAAGAAATGGGTTGGAATCCACAAAATGGATATCCTTTAAAAGAAACTCTCGTTGATTTAAATTTGGATTTTGTTATAAAGGATCTTTATTAATTTAATTTTTTTCAAAAAAGAATAATAAAAATTTTAAATTTAACTGGTCCAAAATATTGATCTGCCTTCTTTTTTCGTTCTTTTGATTTGGTGAGCACTCTCAAGGTCATTCATAATTTTCCAAATTTGGGAATTACTCAATTTGAAATATCTCCTCAATTCAGGTGTTGACATTTCTGTTCCCTTCAAGAGATTTGTGAGAATTCTTTTAACTTCTTCGATATCTTCCTCTACATTGTCTACTTTATCATCAAGATCATCATTTTCTTCGGATTCAATATCAGTTATCATTTTAATTGCAATTTTATTTAATTCTTTTATATTTTTTTCAATTCCATTAGGTTTCATGAAAAGACAACACAATTCTAAACCTTTTGGAAAAGCTACAATGTAAAAATTATCATATAAAATAGCTCTTGGTTTTTTTCCTGCATTTCCACCACGAAAAGATAAATAAAAGTTAGTTGCGAATTCATCCAAATTAATTTTTAAAGGAGTTTTCACAAATTCCGATTTCCATTTTAGAAATGGACCACTAATCATATCAAAACCGATTAAAGCGGCACTTATTAATTCATTTTTTATAAATTTCATTTATTATCTCATCCTTTTTCTTATTGAAGCTTTATCTAATTCATTTTTAACAACCTTAAATAGTTTTTCTCTTTCATTAGAATCAATAGCAGTGCATCCATAAGTTTTTACTTGTAGTACATTCTCAACTCTGTTAGTTTCCATATGTCCAGGTAAATCTTGTTTATTTGCGAGAGCAATGATTTGACTTTCACTACCAATGTTTTTATTCGCTATTTTAATTAATTTCTTAGAATTAAGGACATTCCTAGGTGTCGAATCAGTTACTACAAAAATGAGATCACTTCCAAATATAAAACTTTTTAAATTCATTTTCAGATAAGATTTCTGACCTCCAAAATCCCATAAACTAATAATATTGTTACCGAATCTAACTGTTTTAAAATCAAATCCTTGTGTTGGGAAGTAATGTTGAGTTATTGTATTTTCTGTTAAAAGCTTTAACAGAGTTGTTTTACCTGTTGCTGGATATCCGATAAAAGAGATTTTAATTGGCATCTCATTTAATTTTTGAACTCTCTGAACTTTAAATGAGTTTAAGTTTATCATATAAAAACCTCAAAATATGTGAATATATTAATTAAGATCAAAACTATTAAATTGCGTAATATCCAAGTAATATGATGTTCTAAGAAGTAATTTTTTTTCCAACGTTATATCTTTATAAAATAGATTCTTCCAAATCCTTTAATAATAAAAAGAAAGAAGTTATTGATATTATTGATTAAATAATGGGAATTAAAAAAAACATTAATTACAAAGTGATGTCATAATGAAGAATATTGAAAATTTGTTGAAAACGGCATTGGAAAAAGAAGAAGGTATTCTCCGTTTGTTTCCCAACTGGGTACCACGGGCATTTACCATACCAGGAAGACGTCTAAAATTGCATCCTAATGATTATTATTCATTTGGGACTCATAGGGGAGGTATAGATGAAAGATGGTTCTCGTCAACAATTAATGCAGATAACGGACCAGAAACCTTGCCAGATGAAGGATTGAGTTATATTTACATAGAAGATGGCACTCAAAAAGAAAAAATTCTATTAAAAGATGCAATTGAATGTATGGGCGATAAGATATTAGGAAAAAAAGTAATGAAAAAGTTCGGTGGATGGGTGATGTTTGCTAAATTTTTTGACAATATGGAACCAATACCGCTTCATTTACATCAAAATGATAAACTTGCAGCTCTTGTTGGGCAGAAGGGAAAACCTGAAGGTTATTATTTTCCCAAACAATTAAATAATCATTCCGGATACTTCCCCTATACTTATTTTGGTTTAAATCCAGGAACAACCAAAGATGATGTAAAGTTGTGCTTGAAAAATTGGGATAAAGGTGATAATGGGATATTATCACTTTCCAAAGCTTATAAACTTGAACTTGGAACTGGATGGGATGTCCCACCAGGAGTTTTACATGCACCGGGATCACTTCTCACTTATGAACCTCAGAAAGCATCAGACGTATTTGCTATGTTTCAATCATTTGCAGGGGATAATTTTATTCCTAAAGATCTACTTGTGAAAGATGTACCTGAAGAATATAAAGAAGATCTTGATTACATAGTTAATATGATAGATTGGGAACTAAATCTGGATCCAGATTTTCATAAGAATAGATTTTTAGAACCGGAACCGGTTAAGCCTATTGAAGAAATGAGAGAAGAGGGATATGAGGAATATTGGATCGTATATAATTCCGACTTCTTTGCTGCAAAAGAATTAACAATACACCCAAAAAAAACTATTATTATAAAAGAAAAAGGTGCATATGGATTAATCGTGATTCAAGGGCAAGGGAAATTTGGAGTATTGGATATTGAATCACCTGCAATAATTAGGTTTGGGCAGATGACTAATGATGAATTATTTATTACATTTAATGCTGCCCTTAAAGGAATTGAAATAAAAAATGAAAGCAATTCAGATGACTTAGTAATGCTTAAACACATAGGACCTGAAGCTTAATTTATTTGAAATGTAAAATTTAGGAACTCTATTTTTAGAAAAATTCTTATTTTATTTTTACAACTACAGTATTCGAAGCATTTTGCATAATTCTAAGTCTATTTCCCTTAATTTCATAGTTTGCAATATACCCAACAATTAAATCAATTAAAAATAGTAAGTTGCTCCCTCTTAAGAGGTTATTAATTGCATACTTTTCTTTGGATGTTGTTTCAAATGAATTCGCATCTACTGTTCTTAATCCTAAAATCTTCTTACCAATAGTCTGTCCTTTATTATATGTTTCAAATAACCAATAATAACTAAAACCAACAATCCAATTGATTAGATCTATAAAATTTGGAATAAATAAGTCTAATACAGTTTGTCTTCTTAGTATTGGAAATGGTAATGCGATTATATATCCAATTATGGTGATAAACATCATATCAACAATAAATGCGATTAAACGCTCCCAAGACCTTGCAAAAATTATTCCTTTTCCAGGAATTCTAGCGCTTTTTTTAAGATCAATATAAGATTCTTCTTTCTTTCGACGAATTCTTTCTTCTTCTGTTATTTCATAACCACAAACACAAAATTCAACTGCAGAATTTAATCGCGCTCCACACTTAGGACAATATTCCATTATGCTTTATTCCTCTTTTAAAAGCCTTATAATAATTCAATTTTATTTGAAATTTGAGTTTTATGATTTATTAAACATTATTTGTGAAGAAATATTCTTCTAAAATTCAATCTGTATATTGGGGATTTATTACTAAATTAAAAAAAAGAAAATTATTTAATTAAAATATAAAAAAAAAAGAATTTTTTATTTAACTTTAATAACAACTGTTTTTGAAATATTTTGCATTATTCTTAAACGCTTTTTTTCATCGCCAGAATTCGCTAAGATACCAATTATAAAATCAAATATTTGAAAACCAGTACCTCTAAGAAGATTATTGATTGCATATTTGTCTGGTGTTGCTATAGCAAGTGATTCCTCATCGACCGTTCTTAAACCTAACGCCATTTTTCCAATGGTTTGGCCTTTATTATAAGTTTCTAATAAAAAGAAATACACAAACCCAATTAACCAGTTAATTAAATCGTTATATGGAAAATCAAATGGAATACCCCAGCTCCATCTGGGAATTGGAAGGAAGATACTTATCGGCCAACCTATAGCGTTAATAATAAGGAGATCAATAATGAATGCAAAAAATCTATCCCAAAACTCAGCATATTTAACGTCTTTAGTAGATTGTCCTTCTTGAATTTGTGCAACAGTTTGAGAGCGAGATTCTTCTACTTTTTTTATTTTCTCCGAATTTATTTCAGATCCACATTTTGGACAATATTTGAGATTTTCACGTATTTTTTCTCCACAATTTGGACAAAACATTTTTAATTATCCTCTAAATTCTTATTTGGATAGAAATTATGAAAAATATTAAACTTATTATAGTCCAATATTAATCAAATTCAAATTTTTTGTATATTTAATCTTAATAGAGAAATTTTTATTAAAATATTATCATTTTAAAATAAAACTTTTAAAATATTTTTAACTGGAGAAGAATTATGATAAGAAAAATTCCCGTATCTATTGTTGGCGTAGGAAATTTATGTTCTAGTTTAGTTCAAGGCATATATAGCGAAGGGAAAGGATTACTTCATAAAAATTTAGCTGGATATAAATTCTCAGATATAGAAATAGTATCAGCCATCGACATTGATTCAAGAAAAATAGGGAAGAATCTTTCTGAAGCAATTTTTGCTGAGCCCAATGTTGCCTTAAAATTTAATTTAGATCTCCCTAAAACGAATGTAATTGTGAAAATGGGAGATGTTTTAGACGGAATCGCAGAAGAAGTAAAGGAAGATATTGAAATATCTGATAAACAACCAGATGATATTGTTGAGGAATTTGAAAAGGGATTAATTGTTTTATGTTTATTGCCATCTGGAGCAGATAAAGCTGTAAAATTTTATGCTGACAAGGCCTTAAAAGCAAATTGTGGATTTATAAATGCCACTCCAACAAATTTAGCTAACGATTTAGAATATAGTAAGAAATTTTTGGAGAAAAAACTCCCCCTCATTGGAGACGACATTCAAGACCAAATGGGAGCAACAATTTTACATAAATTAATACTTAAATCAATGAAAGAAAGAGGAGTAATCATTGATGAGTCATATGCGTTGGATGTTGGAGGTGGTTTGGAAAGTAAAAACTCATTATTTAGATCTAGAGAGATAAAAAGAGAAATAAAATCGAGGTCAGTAACTGAAGCATTGCATATTGATGCACCTATTATAGCAGGAACTTCAGATTATGTTGAACATATGAATAATAGTAGAAACACTTTCATATGGATTAAAGGGAAATATTTCAATTCAGCCCCAATCATGATTGATATGAAGATAACAACGGAGGATGGTCCAAATGGAGGGTCAGTTTTGTTTGATGTAATAAGAGCAACATATGTAGCAATGCTTCAGGGTTCTTCTGGGGTTATCAAACCCATTTGTGCTTTTGGTTTTAAGAATCCTCCAGGTCAAGTTAAAGACCCTAGTGTAGCGAGTCGAGAACTATCTGAATTCATTTTGGGTGATATTTAAAATTGGAGAACCTTCAACATAAAATTAAATTTTATTATTTATATTATTACTTAAAGAAGGAACGAATTCAAACGTTTTAAGCAATATATTATTTGCATCATCAAAAGCAGATGTATCAATTGCAGTATTTAAATCCATATAAGATTTTAGTTCATTTTTATATTTCTCAATAAACTGTTCCATGAATAACTGCGTAGCTTTTTTGAAAACATTGGTACTCTTATTTACTATGAGGAGAATAGCAAATCCATACTCTCTATTATATTCTAAGATTATCTCTCGATTTTTTAATTTAATCGAAGTAATCTGATCTTTTGCAGTGCTAAATTCTGAGAGAATATGATTTATTCCGATAAGTACAGCCCCCTTTATAGTTGATGTATCTTTTCTCTCACTTTTTTCAAAATCATAACTAAATAACATAATCCCCGATTTATGAAAAACAACAAATTCATAAGCAGTATTGAAGAATGATAAATATTTAGTATAATATTTTAAAAAAACATAGTAGGAAAAAACAACTCCAATCCAATTAAACAAAAGAGAAAAACTTGAAAATAAATACGGATTTAAATATTGTGAAATTAGATAAAGTGTTATCATTAAAATAACCATTGTATTAGGAATTATATAATACACCCTTAATCTTCTCTCTTTCGTTTTAAATTTTAATACAGATAAAAAATTATAATTAAGTTTTAGAAGAATGAAAATTAAGAGAATGATTCCGCTAATAAGGTAATTAAAACTTATTTCTACTACATAGTATGAAAGTGAATCAATTATTACTGTAGAAATAATGAAAGTTTCATCCATAAGAGTAAGTGAAATAACATAGCCACTTAGGATAAAAATCATTAAATTAAGAAAAATATTAAATCTTTTAAGATCTAAAGTTTCAATTCCAATAATTATCAAAATTCCAGAACATATAAGTAAATTTGAACTAATTCTCCATAACAATAGTGTAAAATCTACTTTAAAAATTGCTATAAAACTAAGATATTTAAGTAAGGGATAGATAATTCCAAAATTAATAAGAAAAATAGTTGATATAATAAGGAATTTGATTTTTAAATTGTGAAATCTCTTTATATGAAAATAGATCGCAATAATTGAGATTATTATACTTAAAATTACTCCGATTAAATAAATGATCATCGTTCCTTACGTAATTGGATTACTTTACAAGTTTGTATAAGATTTCTATATATATTAAGATATATCATATATTTAAATAAATGTTATTATAAATTTTTTTCATCATTTTTAGAAAAAATTGTTAAAAAAGAAAAGATTTTTGAAACACTATAAGTATTTTCATAAAAAGAGATTAAAATTTTTATCATGAAAGTCGCTATTACTGGAATATCATCTTTTCTTGCATCAGAATTAGTTCCTTTAATCGAATCTGATAATGATATTACTGAAATTTTGGGATTAGACATAATAGAACCAAAATTTTTTTCACCGAAGATTAAATTCATCAAAAGAGACGTTCGAGATAAGAAGATTTTTGAAGATTTAAAAGGATATGATGCAATCATACATCTAGCGTTTATTGTAAGCCCAATATCTAATAGGAGAGAGATGTATTCCATAAATTTGGGTGGAAGTAAAAATGTATTCAATTGTGCAATAAAAGCTGGTGTTAAAAAAATAATTCATGCAAGTTCAGTTGCTGCCTATGGTGCATTTCCGGAGAATCCGATTCCTATTACAGAAGAACACCCAATTAGATTAATGAATAAACATTTCTACTATAATGAGACAAAATATTATGTAGAAAAATATCTGAATGAGCTTTCAAAAAATAACCCAGATGTAACCATCACACTAATTCGTCCCAGTATTTTTTTAGGCCCCAATATTAACAATTTCTTTCGAACCTATTTTCTTGGTAAAAGAATTTATACATTTTCGTCTGAGGTTTTGGTACAATTAGCTTGGATTGATGATGTTGCAGAAGCATTTTATTTGGTTTTAAAGAAAGACGTCTCTGGAGTATTTAATATTGGAGCCGATAACCCTATAAGTTCAAGGGAGATTGCTGAAAAATTAGGAATTAGTTGCGTTAAAATACCATATCATTTTGGATTATTATTAATAAACGCTTTATATAAACTTCATTTACTAAAAACTTTAACACCTGGTTGGATACGTGCTACAAGATATCCAATAATTGTTGATTCAAGCAAGGCAAAACGAGTTTTGGGCTGGACTCCAAAATATGATACTTATGGATCTGTAAAAGCGTTATATGATGCTTTTAAAGAGAGTGGAGAAATTTAATAATTTTATTTTGATTTCTTTTTTCCTTCGAGGATGGCCATTCCCATTTCAATCACCTTGTTAAAGGGCTCCTCTCCGTCTTCTCTTAATTGTAAAGTTATCGCTTCTTCAGGACAAACTCTATAACATAGTCCGCAACCAAGGCATTTTTCTCTATTTACAATAGCAATATCTTCTAGATCGATTGCTCCAACTGGACATCTTTCCACACAGGATCCACAACCAATACATTTTTCTGGATCAATAATAGATTCAAACATTGCATTCATATATCTATGTTTATCGTGCCCCATTTTTGTTATCCCTTGCATAGATGCGCAACAGCATGGACAACAATTACATAGATTGGATAAATGTTTGGAATTAGCACTAGCATGAACTAAACCAGCCTCATCAGCTTCTTCTATGATTTTTATTGCCTCCTCTGCAGTTATTTCTCGACCTAGACCATTTTCGATATAATACTCTGCTGCTACTCCGAAGCTAAGGCATGTCTCTATAGGATAATCACAGCCTTCTCCATTTAACCTCGCTTCCTTACGGCAAATACAATCCGTGACAGAAATTATTCTAACTTTTTTAATGCTCTCCTTAAGTTTATGATATGGATAGAGAGTAGTGTTTATAGGGATTGTTTCATCTACGGGAATAACTTTAAAACCCGGAACATTGCTAACACCAATTTCATTTAAATATGCAGTATCATAATATTCCTTATACATTTTGGCAAGTTCCTTATCGATTTTTTTAACTGAGTATTCATATAAACCGATCATGAAAGGTGCAGCATTATAAAGCGTTCTTCCATCCCGGTGAACTCGAAAGATAAGTCCTTTTTTCGCCATATGCTCAAATTTTTCTTCCAATTCTTTTTCTTCCAGATTATGTCGTCGCGTTATTCGAGCAACTGTTTCTGGAATGTGTGTTAACAATGGAACCAATTCTGCTTCATTATCTGTAAAAAGTTTCTTTAATATCTTAATTTCTATTCCAGATGGTGTTTTGGGAAAACCTAATGGGAACTGATCTAAAAATTCTTGTAACTTCTCATAAGTTTCTTCATTCAAGCTTTTTTTACACCGCGTTTATATAATTAATTAATATACAATAATATTATTCAACAAAAAAATTAAATAGAAATTGTTTGTAATGGAAAAAAATAGAAAGAATTTTTTTAACTCAAATCATCAGTCTTGTAATATTAGTTGTTCTTATTTTGGTAATTTTATCAACCCCTTCTCTTTTTGAATTCACTTGGAACCAAATGTTGAGGGATCTTATACCTGGAGCAGAATATTTCTTTCGGATTGTCACTGAATTAGGAGGTACTTACGTTTATT